>Ga0210396_10002840_pt1 | contig 17461 bp, 15 predicted proteins | sample IncBWH17OmetaG_FD_155466 | JGI IMG/M metagenome (GOLD analysis project Ga0210396, IMG submission 155466) | Forest soil microbial communities from Barre Woods Harvard Forest LTER site, Petersham, Massachusetts, United States - Inc-BW-H-17-O ... | reverse complement strand
TTGCAGCGTCAGGATCTCGAAGTTGTCCAGCGCATCGGGCTTGTCGGTCAGCTTCTCCGCATGAAGGTCGAGCTCGGAGCGGGCAGGCTCAAGATGCTGCCGGGCGCGGGATGCCTCATACACCCGAAAACCAGAGCCGGCCAGCAGACCGCGGGTGTCGACGGATTCTTCATACGCCTTCGGCGGATAGTTGTCAAACAATTTGAAAGAAAATGTGGCTTCACCTTTTTTTCGGATCTCTTCGATCCGGCTAAAGACCTGTTTGGCCCGCGGTTTAAAGGACGTTTCGAAGTGTTCGACCCGGGCCTTGTCAGGTGTCAGCAGCGAAAACTCGAATTCAAAATTGGGGTTGTCATTGAGATTCGAAAAGGGGATATCGTGGAGGTAGAAGTCCTGACCGGCAGGGATCTGATTGTCCAGCTCGAAGTCTGTACGTCCGGAATACTTTAGCCAGTAAGAGAAATGGTAGCCGAATGCGCTGTTGTTGACCAGATGGATTTTCAGATTCTCCACGACGTCGTCACCAAATTCGTCATTGTCAAAGACGGGCAGAATCGTCAGCCAGACGCCTTCGGCCAGTTGGGCGATCCGCTGTCTTTTCTTTCCCGGCTGCGGCTTTTCGGGCGGGAGCTGGTCGATATACTTCTTCGGCTTTTTTTCGGGGGGAATATCCTTCTTTTCGGTGAACCGTTTGAAATAAGGAAAATCCAGCTGATCGGTATAAGCGGGGAACCTTACGCCACGGACGTCTACCAGCACCATTTTGTCATTGATGATCTCAACGACCTCTCCGTCATCATTGGAATGTTTGACGACCACCTTGTCGCCGACCTCGAACTTCATATTGCGTACAAAGCTACGATTTTGTCAACCGACTTTTCCGGTACCCATAGATAAAATAAATGACCAGCCCGATCCCCATCCAGCCAAAGAACCACTTCCAGGCGATCGCGGGGATCTCGATCAGCAGGTAGGCGCAGAACAACACACCTAAAACGGGAATTAGAGACAGCTTGCGCACCATCGTTGCGATAAACAACCCCGTGACCAGCAACACAAAAATTAAAAAAAGGATCTCTTCCAACCCTTCATTCGGGATGTTTTGAACCGCGGTGCCGATGCGGTCCTTGAAGAGCCAGATAAAGCCCGCATAAAGGAAGGGCATGATATAGCGGCCATTCCAGTACGGCAGCTTAAACCCGCGCTTCCCGACATTGCTTATCCTGGGCAGGATCAGTACGCCGCCGGACACCAGCACGAAGGCGAACAGGGTGCCGATGCTGGTCAGCTGCGTCATTAGGCCGCTGCCCATGAACAAGGTAGGGACGGCTACGATGATGCCGGTCACGATGGTCGAGAACCAGGGTGTATGAAATTTGGGGTGGATCTTTCCAAATGCCTTCGGGAGCAGCCCGTCGCGGGACATGCTCATCCAGATGCGGGGCTGCCCCAGCTGGAATACGAGCAGCACGCTGGTGGTGGCGACGACTGCGCTAACGGAAATAAAATAGCCGATCCATTTCTGATGCACCGCATTGAACACAAAAGCCAGCGGGTCTGACAGGTTCAGTCTGGTATAGGACACCATCCCGGTCAGCACGAGGGCAATCAGGATATAAAGGACGGTACAAATCAGCAGGGAATAGATCATCCCTTTCGGCAGGTCGCGCTGCGCATCGGTACACTCCTCCGCGGTAGTGGAAATGGCGTCAAAGCCAATATAGGCATAGAAGACCGCAGACACACCTTTGAGTACGCCGCTGATCCCGTTGGGGAGAAAGGGGTGCCAGTTGGCCGAATTCACAAAAAAAGCGCCGAGGATGATAACAACGATGACTACCGCCAGCTTGAAAATGACCATGGCATTGGTCGTCTTTTTGCTTTCGCGGATACCGATATAGGTGATATAAGAAATAATACAGACAATAAAAAAGGCGGGCAGGTTCAGGATCACGTGTGTCCCAAAAACAACGGGCGCCGAGTTCCAGGTGCGGATCGATTCCAGGAGGGGCGCCTGAGTTTCCGCAGGGAGGTTTGGCGTCGCCGTCAGGGCCTTTGTCGCTGCGAGAAACGCGTCTTTCGCGGAACCGGGGTCGGTGATGAGCCAGCCGGGAAGATGGAGATTAAAGGCCAGCAGCAGGTTATTGAAATAACCGCTCCACGAAATGGCCACCACAATATTGCCGATCGCGTATTCGAGGATGAGGGCCCAGCCGATGATCCAGGCAACGATCTCGCCAAAGGAGACATACGCATAAGTATAGGCGCTGCCCGCGATGGGGACCCGGCTGGCGAATTCGGCGTAACACATAGCCGAGAAGCCGCATGTGATAGCAGTAAGGATGAAGAGGAGCGAGATCCCCGGCCCCCCATCATAGGCCGCCAAACCGATGGTTGAAAAGATGCCCGCCCCCACGATAGCAGCGATCCCCATAAAGGTTAGATCCTTTACACTCAACACCTTTCTGAGGCCGCCTCCGTGGCCATCGGACATGCCGTCCGCCGCATCCTGTACAATCTTGTCCAATGATTTCTTACGGAATAGTGAGTTGGGCATCCAAACGATGGTTTAAGCGTGGAAATTAGGGAAAAATGCCCAAAGATCAATACTCCCGCTGCAACAACATATCCGTCAGCCGGCGCAGCGGCTCCTTCCGGCTGCTCAGCACGGCGATGTCCTCCAGGCTCCGGTGAGCAGCCACGCGATATTGTTCCTTCAGGTCCCGCACCCAGGCATCCGCCCCGCATGCGTGGAAAATCTCCAGCATGCCGCCGATCTTCTCGTCAGCGGAAGCGGTATTAAGCTCGCGTATCCGGCAGCGTTGGGCGTCGGTGGCCATCTCCAGCGTTTTGACCAGCAAAAAAGTCTTTTTCCCTGCCAGAATATCACCCCCGGTCTTCTTGCCGACCTTCGCGGAATCGCCATAGCAATCGAGATAGTCGTCCTGGATCTGAAAGGACAGACCCAGGTTCTTGCCGAACTGGTAGATCTTATCCTGGTTGCCAAGGCCTGCGCCGCCGAGAATGGCGCCGATCTGGAGACTTGCGGCAAGCAATACCGATGTCTTCAGCCCGATCATGTGCAGGTATTCGTCCATCCGGACTTCGGGGCGCTGCTCGAAATCCATGTCGAGCTGCTGGCCCTCACAGACGCGGCTGGCAGTCTCGTTGTACAGGTGCAGGATGCGGCGGATATGCGGCGAACCAACCCGGCTGATATAGTCATAGCTTACGACCATCATCACGTCGCCGGTGAGGATGGCGGTGGACGATCCATATTTTTCGTGGACTGTCGTCATGCCGCGACGGAGGGGGGCGCGATCCATAATGTCATCGTGGATGAGCGTGAAGTTATGGAACAGCTCGATGGCGATCGCCATTTGCCAGGCATCCTCTTCGATCGGGCCAAAAAGCTCATTACCCATCAGACAAAGGATGGGACGAACCCGCTTCCCGCCGATGCCGAGAAAATAGTCGGCCGGTTGGTAGAGACTCGCAGGATGGGCGGGGAAATGTCCCTGTTTGAACCGGGGCGCAAACTCAGCAGATAATTCTTCGAAGCTGTGCATAATCATTGGATGATTATTTCTTCTTTTTGCGGTTGGTATGCTGGCCGGATTTGCCCGGGGAATCGTGGCCGGATTTACGATGGGCTGGCGCAGCCTTTCCGCGAGCTCCATGCCGGGAAGCATCGGTTTTCCGGTGAGCCGGGCGAGGCTTGCGCAGCGGGGCTGCGGGAGCTTCCGCGATCTCGGCAGCGGTAATGACCCATTCGTAGTCCATCTGGCGCTTGGTCAGGTTGGCCGCGACCACGCGGATGGTCAGCTTGTCGCCGATCCGGAACTGGCGGCCGCTGCGGCGGCCCACCAGCGAGTAGTCGGCTTCGTTATGGCGAAAGTCGTCGTACTCGAGCAGGCTATTGATGCTGACGAGACCTTCACATTTATGTTCGACTGTTTCGACCCAGAAACCGAAGGAGGCCACTCCGCTGATAACACCCTCGAATTCTTCTCCTAAGAACGAGCTCATATACTCGACCTGCTTATATTTGTTCGCCGCGCGTTCGCTGTCCATCGCCGCCCGTTCCCGCTCGCTGCTATGGCGGCATTTCGCTTCCAGCTTCTTGTCGGGCTCGATCTTCTTATCGAGGCATTCCTGGAGGATGCGGTGGACCAGCACGTCCGGGTAACGCCGGATCGGGGAAGTAAAATGACAATAGTGCTCGAAGCCCAGGCCGTAATGGCCGATATTCTCCGTCGTATAGATGGCTTTGGCCATTGTCCGGATCCCCAGCACCTCCAACACATGCTGCTCGGGTTTGCCCTGCACGTCCTGCAGCATCTGATTGAAGGATGCAGAGATCGACTCGGGTGTCTTCAGGTCAAAAACGATCCCGTATTTTTTTGCAAATTCGACAAAGGGGAGCAGCTTTTCTTTGTCGGGCGTATCGTGTACCCGGTAAGGAAAGGGAACGGGCTTTTTGTGGACCTCGATCTTCCCCACATATTCTGCCACCGCCCGGTTGGCCAGCAGCATGAACTCTTCGATCAGCTGGTGCGACTCCTTGCTTTCCTTGACGATGATGCCGATGGGCTTGCCTTTTGGATCGAGTTTGAAGCGGACCTCCGTAGAGGAGAAGTTGATCGCGCCTTTTTTGAACCGGTGGCGGCGGAAGCGCTGGGCCAGCGTGTTAAGCGTGGCGATTTCCGCCTGATACAAGCCGGTCTGCTGCTCGATGACCTCCTGCACTTCCTCGTAGGTAAATCGATGGTTGGAGTGGATGATGGTCCGGCCGATCCAGGTGTGCCTGATCTCTCCTTTAGGGGTCATGCGAAATATAGCGGAGAAGGTCAGCTTGTCCTCGTGCGGGCGCAGTGAGCAAAGTTCGTTCGAGATACGTTCGGGGAGCATCGGGTTGACGCGGTCCGGCAGATAGACGGAGGTGGCCCGTTCGTAGGCTTCCTTATCCAGCGCCGTTTCCGGCTCCACATAATGGCTTACGTCGGCGATATGGACGCCGATCTCCAACTGACCGTTGTCGATAGTCCGGATGGAGATGGCGTCGTCAAAGTCCCTGGCGTCGACCGGGTCGATAGTAAAGGTGAGGATATCTCGCACATCGTGCCGCCTGGCGATCTCCGCCGCGGGGATCAGATCGGGAAGTCGTTCGGATTCCTCGAGGACATTCTCGGGGAAAAAGAGCGGGAAGCCGTTCTCCAGCAGGATCTCCTTCATGCTCTGGTCGTTCTCGTCCGATGCATCCATGACCTGGATGACGACCCCTTGCGGCTTTTTGTTCTTTTCCCATTCCGTGATCCGGACGATGACCTTGTCGTTGTTGACCGCGCCATTAAGCTGTGACAGCGGGACATAGACATCCGGCATAGGCTTGTCCATTTCGGCGATAAAAAAAGCGAAGGAGGCACTGATCTCGATATGCCCGAGGAATTCGAGTTGTTTGCGCTGCAGCACCTCCGTCACTTCCCCCGTCACGCGGCCGCCGCGGCCCGGTTGACCGGTCGGCCTGACCCGCACGGTATCGCCATGCAGGGCGGTATTGAAATCGGACGGTCGGACGAGGATATCCTGGTCGCGGCCTTCGACAACGACGAACCCCATTCCGGAGCGGGTGACATCGAGAGTGCCGGTATACAAATGGGAGGATTCAGTTGTAGCATTATGTTTGTTATGATTGTTCGGTTTGTTCTGTTTGTTCGGTTTGTTCTTTTTACTCTTCATTCTTTGGAAATTCTGTGATGAATTTAATAATTAAATCCCTAAAGCCGGCTTCTTCATCAAACAAAAAGCGCGGCGTGATGGGCAGGACATAGAAGGGCAAGCCTTCCATCTCCTCATGAAATTTGATCAGCCGGACAGCGTCCTTCTCCGTCGTCAGGATGAGCTTGTCCGCGGCTGTGATGCTGCTGAACCGGCGGATGATGGCCTTCAGATCGTCGATGCTATAGATATGGTGATCGCTGTAGGCCAGCTCGTAATACGTCCGGGACCGGTCGTTCAGCCATCGCTTCAGTGGAGCGGGGTTGGCAATCCCCGTGACCAGCAGGACTTCCACCCGGTCGTCGATGACCACCGGCGTATGACGGGTAATATGGTATGGATGGCCATAGCTGATGGCGGAATAGAAGATGCGCTGATGAGGCAGCGGTCTGATCTCCGCGGCGATTTCGCGTCGTTCGTCCACGGTAAGGTCTTCCCGGCATTTAGTCACTACGATAATGTCGGCCCGGCGATAGCTGGAAGGGGCGTCGCGAAGGTCACCGCTGGGAAGCCACCAGTCGCGGGTGAACAGGTTCGAATAATCGGTCAGCAGGATATTGAGCCCGGCCAGCACTGCGCGATGTTGAAAGGCATCGTCGAGAATGACGGCCTGGGTCCCCGGCCTGTCGTGCAGCAGCTGAGGGATAGCAACCAGCCGCTCCTCCCCTACCGCTACGGCGACGTCCGGGAATTTGCAGTGAAATTGCATCGGCTCATCGCCAATGTCGAGCGCGGTCGTCGATTCGTCCGCCAGGGCGTAACCACGGGTCTTCCGTTTGTATCCCCGGCTGAGGACGGCGATCATAAACCTGGCTTTCAGCGCGGCGACTATCCACTCCACCATGGGAGATTTGCCCGTACCGCCAACCGCGAGGTTGCCCACGCAGATGACGGGCAGGTTAAAGGAAGCGGAGGACAGTACCTTTTTGTCAAAGAGCCAGTTTCGGAATTTGACGATCAGGGCGTAGATCAGGGAGAGCGGAAATAATAAGATTCGTATGGGTCTGAGGAGAAAAGAGTTAACGTTCATAGCACCAATTCAAAGTCCGCCGGCATACCGGTCCATCAAAGATACGGCAAATTTAGCGATTGGGCTTTCAGGGCCTCCTGCAGTGCCGGTCTGATCCGGGCCGCCTGTTCCCGGATGAAGTCTCTGCTAAGATCACCTTCGAACGGAATGGAGGCGATCGCCGGGAGGCCGCTCCATTGCGCGATCTCCTGTTCGTAGCGCATATACTGGTCATTGAATATCCAGCCCGCGACCCGGAGGCCCTGGCGGCGGCAGGCGGCAGCCGTCAGGAGGGAGTGGTTGATGCTTCCAAGATAGTTGCGGCTCACCAGGAGCACAGTCGCGTCGAGTTGGAGGATCAGATCGATCATGAATTGCCGGTCGTTGAGCGGAACGAACAGACCGCCGGCGCCTTCGATCACCAGTGGCCGGGTCTTAATGGATTCGAATTGCCGGACAATGCGGTTGAGGTCGATGACTACGCCTTCCTGACGGGCAGCGATATGCGGGGAGGCAGCAACGCTCAGCTTATAAGCTTCCGGAAATAGCCGCCCCTTCGGGTGATTGATGCGCTCGCCTATCCATTCGGAATCCGTTCCATCTTCGTAACCAGCCTGTACCGGCTTCCAGTAGGCCGCTTCCAGGGCCTCAGTCACCACCGCCGCAACAAGGGTCTTGCCGATACCGGTCCCGATGCCGGTAATAAAAATGGGATGTATGGGGTCCTTCATGTTTTCTTAACAAAAATCGAAAAGATCGTCGTCCCGTAATGCCGTTGCGTGACAAAGAGAGGATATAGTTCGTAGTTATTCCTGGGGGTATGCTCCAGAACAAACCAGCCCGCGGGGTTCAGCAGCGGGGCCACTCGGTCCGGCAGCTCATCGATGGTCGCCAGGGCATAGGGGGGCCCGGCAAAAACAAAATCAAAGGTCCCGGTGCACTGTCCGATATATTTGAACACATCCATCCGAACCGCTTTTAAATAGGCTGAAAGTCCTAGCGATGCCGCATTCTTTTGAATAAAAGCGAACATAGCCGGATCTTTTTCCACGACGGTCAGGTCCCTGACGCCGCGCGAAGCAAGCTCATAGCTGATACTCCCTGTACCGCCGAACAGGTCGAGGGTCCGGAGCGCCGGAAGATCGAGGTTATTTTCCAGGATATTGAAAAGTCCTTCTTTGGCAATATCTGTTGTCGGCCGGGTGTGGGGCATTTTTGCGGGCGGATGTACCTTTCTGCCCCCGAACTCGCCGCCAATTATGCGCATACGGCGATTTTCAAAATATTCGAGAAATAATGCAAGGGCAGCTCCTTTAGCTCATCGGTGATCCGGATGCTCTCATCGATCTCTTCAAATTGAAGGCGCAGGAAATATTTATGCAGCTCGCTGCTAAGTGCCGACTGCCGGTCGATCAGCCCGCCGACGAGCAGCTTAACCCGCTCCTGGTCAAGCCCCAGCTGCCGGCAGCAGTTGAGCAGGTGATAGATGACGTCCTTGGTTTCCTGATAAAGAAAGGTTTGTACCAACTCGACCCTGCCGTTGCATACGAAGAGGGCTACCATCTTATCCGAATAGAAGATGACCTTGATACAATCCTCCGGGTCGTTGGAGTCAAACATCTTGAAGCTCTTTAGCAGCAGACTGTAGTAGTGCCAGTATTTACCGGCTGTAAAACAATTCTGCAGCAGCTGATGCAGGTCCGGCGAGATGCGGTAAACATTAAAGAGCTCCCACCAGGGAATCTTTTCGGTCAGGATCAATCCCTTTTGCAGATTGCCGTGGAGGGTATCGATGATCTCGCGGTTATTGTCCATCGAAAACAGCGGCTCCGGGACAAGGCTGCATTCCGGGAAATTATAGATCACCAACGTCTCCTTCACCGGGCGCCGGAGCATCGGATCGGATTCCAGGATCTCCCGCAGCGTATCCGGCAAGCTATTTTCCTTACTGATCTCCAGCTGGAAATGTTTGACGGTTAACGGGCTCATGTTCCGCTGATTGAGGAGGACGTAGGTGAGGGCATGGGGGTTGACCTCCACCAAAAGCCGGGACTGGAGCAGCTCCTCATCCGAGACGGAAGATACTTCTATTTGAAATGCAGGTTTATGCATAGTGTCAGATGTGCAATAATACTACAATTCAATGTAAATTGGGCTCCTTTTTACCGCCATGAGCACGAGTGCCAAAACTTACACTGTCGCCATTAGCAACCGGGATATCCTTCGCATGGCCCTGCCGATCAGCCTCGCGATCCTGGTGCCGCAGATCAATTTCATTACCAACAATATCTTTCTGGGCCATCTCGACGTTAACGGCAATGCGCTGTCAACAGCGGGTATCACGGGAGTATATTACCTTCTGTTTGCGGTAATCGGCCAGGGGCTGAACACCGGTCTGCAGGCGTTGATCGCCCGGCGCGCGGGAGAAGGACGGATAGAAGAGATCGGCAAGCTGTTTTTCCAGGGGGTGCTGATCGCGCTGGTCCTCTCCGCGATCGGCATCGTATTGACCTGGACCCTTGCGCCGATAGTGCTCTCTTACGCGCTGCATTCTGACGCGGTTCGCGACCAGGCCGTTTCGTTCCTTCGCATCCGCATCTGGGGCCTGCCCTTCCTGTATATCTATCAGATGCGAAATGCCCTGCTGGTCGGCACCAATCAAAGCAAGTTCCTCGTGTATGGCACGCTCGCCGAGACGGGCGTCAATGTCTTGCTGGACTATGGGCTGATCTTCGGTCATCTGGGGCTGCCGATGCTGGGCTTCAACGGTGCCGCGTACTCTTCCATCTGCGCCGAGGCGGCGGGGCTGCTCGTCGTATATAGCGTCATCAATGCACGGGGGATCGGTCGCGACCTCCAGCTATACCACCATTGGCGGTGGGACCGTACAACGATCCGTTTGATCCTCGTGCAATCAGCCCCGCTGGTCTTGCAGTTCACGATTTCGATCGCCGCCTGGAATTTCTTTTACGTGCTGGTGGAGCATCACGGGCGGCAGGCGTTGGCGATCAGCAACACGATGAGGAATATCTTCGGACTGTTCGGGGTCTTTGTCTGGGCCTTCGGTTCCGCGACTAACGCGATGGTCAGCAATATCATCGGCCAGGGAATGGAGGACCGGGTACATGAGCTGATCGGGCGGATATTGAAATGGAGCATGGGCATGGCGATGCTGGTAGCCATCTTCCTCAACCTGTTCCCGCGGGCTTTTCTGTCCATCTACGGTCAGGATCCGGCGTTCACTGACGCTGCCATTCCCGTGCTCCGTGTGGTGTCGGTGGCGCTGATCATGATGTCATTTTCAGTTATCTGGCTCAATTCGGTGACGGGTACTGGAAATACGCGGATCAACTTATGGATTGAGGCGATCACCATTTTCTTCTATTCCATTTATGTATATCTCGTGCTGGAGCGATGGCATGGATCGCTGGTCCTCGGATGGATTTCCGAGTGGCTTTATTGGGGCTGCATGTTCAGCATGTCCTACTTCTATATGCAGAGCGGACGATGGAAAGGGAAGGTAATTTGACGCGACCCCCCGCAGGGGATCTAGGCGCCGAATTTTTTGTGGAGGGTGATCCCTGCCTTACCCTGGAAGTTGCCGATGGGGGCTTGTAGTTTATAAATGGACAAAATCACCTCCCGGATAAAGGGATATTGTTCCAGGATTTTAACAATGATCTCATCGGCGATCTTCTCCAGCAGCGGGGACGGCTGGTGCATACGCTCCTTGACGATCCCGAACAGGTTGACATAATTGACGATGCTGTCCAGACCGCCGAAGGGATGGCCGGTCTCGTCATAGAGCACGTCGAGGTTAACCTCGAAGGTATTGCCGGTTGCCAGCTCTTCCTTGAAAACGCCGTGGCGGCCGGAGAAGATGAGTTTATGCAGTTGAACGGTGACCATAGTTTCGGGGTTTTTATGCCAGACCTTTTGCCGACAGATATCGTTCCGCATCCAGCGCGGCCATGCAGCCGCTGCCGGCGGCGGTGACGGCCTGGCGGTAGATCTTATCCTGGACATCGCCGGCGGCGAAGACGCCTTCGACGTTGGTGCGGGACGTGCCGGGGATCGTCAGGATATAGCCGGCTTCGTCCATGTCGAGATACTCACTGAAGATGGCGGAATTCGGCTGATGGCCGATGGCCACAAAGAACCCGCTGATCGGGATGACCTGTTTGTCCTCCGTTTTTTTGTTGCGGATGCGAAGGCCGTCCACCCTGCTTTCTCCCAGCACTTCGTCGGTCTCGCTGTTCCAGTATATTTTTATATTCGGCGTTTGCTGCACGCGTTCCTGCATAATGCGTGATGCCCGCATTTTGTCGCTGCGGATGAGCATGTGGACGGTGGTACAGAGCTTGGAGAGATAGAGCGCTTCTTCAGCGGCAGTGTCTCCGGCGCCGACGATGGCCACCTCCTTGTTGCGGAAAAAGAAACCGTCGCAGACGGCGCAGGCGCTTACCCCATAGCCGTTGAGCCGCTGTTCGCTCTCCAGTCCCAGCCATTTGGCGGAGGCTCCGGTGGCGATAATGACGGCATCGGCCTCGATGAGCTTATCCTCATCGATCCATACTTTCTTCGGGCTGGCGGTAAAATCGACCTTGGTGGCAATACCAAATCTTATGTCCGCCCCCATGCGGGAGGCTTGTTTTTCAAAATGCACCATCATCTCCGGGCCCTGGACACCATCGGGATAGCCCGGGTAGTTTTCGACCTCGGTGGTGATGGTGAGCTGTCCGCCGGGCTGGATGCCCTGGTAGAGGACCGGCTTAAGGTTCGCCCGGGCAGCATAGACAGCGGCCGTGTAGCCGGCCGGTCCCGAGCCGATGATCAGACAATGTACTTTTTCGGTCATAAGGGTGCAAATATAGGCCGAAATGAAAAAAGAAAGTGTCGCGCCGCAGACGCGGCGCGACACTGTGAAAAAGATGAGTAAAAGGTTTTCTAGCCCAGGTACGCTTTCAGGGCGTTGCTGTAACGCGCTTTCTGAAGACGCTTGATCGCCCTTTCCTTGATCTGGCGGATACGTTCCTTCGTCAGGTCGTACTTCTGACCGATCTGCTCGATGGTCACCCCATTTTCGCCGTCCAGGCCAAAGTAAGCGTTGACGATCTCCGCTTCACGGGGGCTCAGCGATTTGAGCACGCGGCGGATCTCGGCACGGAGGGAATCCTTCATGACGTCGTCGTCCGTCTCGTCCCCGCCTTCCAGCAGATCACCCATCGCTACGTCCTCTGCTTCGTGAACCGGAGCGTCGAGCGAGCTGTGACGGGTATTGCTCTGGAAAATATTGTTGATCTCGGTTTCGCTCATTTCCAGCAGCTCGGCCAGCTCTTCCGTGCTGGGCTCGCGCTCATGTTCCTGTTCGAAAGCCATGTAGGCCTTGTTGGCCTTGTTGTAGGTGCCAATTTTGTTTTGAGGCAGGCGGACTAATCTGCCCTGCTCTGCCAACGCCTGAAGGATGGACTGGCGGATCCACCAAACGGCGTAAGAAATAAACTTGAAACCCTTGGTTTCATCAAAGCGTTGAGCCGCTTTAATTAGGCCGAGGTTGCCCTCGTTAATCAAATCACTTAGCGAAAGCCCCTGGTGCTGGTATTGCTTTGCTACGGAAACGACGAAACGCAGGTTAGCCTGGACGAGCTTGTCCAATGCCTTCTGGTCGCCCATCTTGATCCGCTGCGCGAGGACCGTCTCCTCTTCAGGAGTGATCATCGGAATTTTGGAAATTTCCTGCAAATACTTTTCTACCGCCTGGGAATCACGATTGGTGATCTGGGTAGCAATCTTAAGTTGCCTCATATCGAATAATAAAAAATTACGTTTTAAAACCGCCCCTCGGCGGGCTTTAGCTCTTGTCGGGTACTAAATCAATAACGTAAATGAACCGGGAGAGTTCACCGGAATAGGCAAAAAAGATAGTTAAAAAATTTAATCTAAATCCGTCCTGATCCGTCTGCGAAAGTAGTCACCAAAACTGGAAAATCATAGCCTTGTGGACAGAAAAACAAAATTTTAATGATTTTTTTTAACTCTCGTCAATAAAAATGCAGCAGGGACGGGCCTTTGCGATGAACTAAAAAACTTTTTCAGCTATGGTGAGCCGGTAGAAGAGACGGTTGTAGTTGAATCGCTACGCGTAAGTAATATCTCCGAAGCGAGTCCGCAGTAACAAACTCTTCTCCCTCGCAGGTTCGACGCGGCCAACGACCCGGGCGTCGATGCCGAAGGATTGGCTGGTGCGGATAAGGTCATCGGCGGCCGCGGCGGTAGTGAATATCTCCAGGCGGTGGCCCATGTTAAAGACCTGGTACATTTCCCGGCCATCGGAGCCGGAGGCTTTTTGGATGATGTCGAAGACGGGCGGCGGGTCAAACAGGTTGTCCTTGACGATGCGAAATTCCCCGGGCAGATATTTCATACATTTGGTCTGGCCACCGCCGCTGCAGTGCACAAGTCCATGAATATCAGTGAATTTCTCCATAAGGAGCCGCTTTAGGACCGGGGTGTAGGTCCGGGTCGGGCTAAGCAGGAGGTGGCCGATATCGACCGGATCATACCCCGGCACGTCCACCATATCGCCCAGGAGGTGCGGGCCGATATATACTACCTTGTCTTCCAATTGGTTATCAAATGATTCAGGGTAGCGGGCCCCGTAAGTCTTTTCCAGCGTATCATGACGAGCACTGGTCAGGCCGTTGGACCCGATCCCGCTGTTGTACTCCGTCTCGTAGCCGGCACGGCCGAAGCTGGCCAGTCCGACAATAACATCGCCGGCCGCAATCCGGTCATTGGTAATCAACCCGTCCTTTGGCCACCGGGCGGTCATGGTCCCGTTTACCGCGATCGTCCGGACCACATCGCCTACGTCCGCCGTCTCGCCGCCGAGGTATTGGACCGTCACACCGTAACTTTTCAGCTCATCGAAGAATTCCTGGGTGCCGTTGATGATCGCGGCAAGCACTTCGCCGGGGATATTCCGTTTGTTGCGGTCGATCGTGGAGGAGAAGAGCAGGTTATTATATATGCCTACACAAAGCAGGTCATCAAGGTTCATGGCGATAGCGTCCCGGGCAATGCCTTTCCATACCGACAGGTCGCCGGTCTCCTTCCAGTACAGGTAGGCGAGGATACTCTTGGTGCCGGCGCCGTCGGCATGCATCAGATTGACCCACGCATCGTCACCCCCCAGGTAGTCCGGATAGATCCTGCAAAATGCGTTTGGAAAAAGACCTTTATCCAGCTTCTCCGTCGCCTGATGAACTTCTTCCTTCTGTGCGGAAACGCCGCGCTGAGCGTAGAGTGACATAGTGGGCGCGAAGATACTACAATAAATCCTTTAGATTTGCAGGCCTACATGCGTATCTATTATCATATCGATCGGCTTCCGTTCTTTCATAAGGCAGTCGTTACTATCGGGACCTTCGACGGCGTTCATACCGGTCACGCGCAGATCCTGGAACAGCTCCGGGAGGAGGCAGCGAGGATCGGTGGCGAAACGGTTATCGTGACCTTCTTCCCGCACCCCCGCAAGGTCGTCCGGGGCGGCTCCGCGGATGTGAGGCTGCTCAACACCCTCGAGGAAAAGATCCGCCTCCTCTCCTGGCAGCGGGTGGACCATCTGGTCGTCGTACCCTTTACGGAAGCCTTCTCGCAGCTGACGGCGGAGGAGTATATCCGGGAGTTCCTCGTGAAGAAGTTCCGGCCGCATACGGTCATTATCGGTTACGATCACCGGTATGGCAAGGGCCGGCAGGGCGACTATCATTTGCTCGAACAGTTCAGCCAGTCCGACGGATTCGCACTGCAGGAGATCCCTGTCCATTTGCTCGATGCCGTCTCAGTCAGCTCGACACGCATCCGCGAGGCGATCGGTCACGCCGATCTCGACACGGCCAATCAGCTGCTTGGCTATCCCTATTTCTTCTCCGGCCAGGTTACCGAAGGTCGGCGGTTAGGGAGAACGATCGGCTATCCGACGGCCAATCTTGCGATCGGCAATCCGGAGAAGCTGATCCCCGCTGATGGCGTCTATGCGGTAGAAGTGTCGGTGGCAGACACTGATGCAGTTACGCTGACAGCGCCGACTATGGTGGAGGCGCCGCCCGTTGCGCCGTGGAATGGCGTTCAATGGAAGGGAATGATGAATATCGGGATGCGGCCGACGGTCGATGGGAAGGAGCGGACCATTGAAGTGAATATATTTGACCTCGATGAGGATTTATATCGCCGGAACCTCTGCGTCTCGGTCCGAAAGTGGCTGCGAGGGGAAGTGAAGTTTGGCGGGCTGGACGGGCTGAAGGCTCAGCTGGCGGTCGACCGGCAGGACGCCCTTGCCGCCCTTAGGACATCATCTTAACCACCAACTCCTTCAATAAGGAACCGTCCTCCGTCCCCGAACTGCCGATACCTATGCTCTTGAGATTATAGACGTGCAGCAACAGAAGCCCGCTTTCGATCCCTTCATATCCATAATTGCGGACCGCCGCGAGGTAGTCCTTTACAAAGAAGGGGTTCACGCCGATGGTAGCCGCGATACTTTTTTCGTCGCTGCTGTTCTGGCCCAGTATCATATAGGCCTTACTGAAGAAATTATAAATAGAGGGCAGGATGAGCTGGATGGGGGCGGCTTTGGGGTTGCTTTCGAAATACTGGATGATTCGGACAGCCTTGACGCGGTCCTTCCTGGCAAAGGCGTCCTGTAGCTCAAAAACGTTATATTCCTTGCTAATCCCCACATACCGTTCGATGTCATCCTCTGTGATCTGGTTCCGGCCCTCCAGGTTGACCAGCAACTTCTCTATTTCATTGTTGATCCGGCTAAGGTCGTTGCCGATATGATCGACGATCAGCAGCAGCGCCTTCTGGGTGATCTCGTATCCCTTTGACCGGATCAGCCCGCTGGTCCACTCCGGCAGCTGGTTATCGTACATCTTTTTGGTGGTAAAAAGCTCGGCCTTTTCCTTCAGCATCTTCGCCAGTTTGCTGCGGCCGTCCACCTTCTTTTCCTTATAGGCGACGACAAAGACGGTCGAGACAAGCGGCTTATCGATATAGGCTTCGAGCTTGTCGATGTCCCGCATCTGCTGCGCCTCTTTCAGCAGGACGACCTGGCGCTCGGCAAACATCGGGTACCGCCGGCAGGCGTTGATCACCGCCGCCCAGTCGGCATCGCGGCCGTAGAAGACCGTCAGATTGAAGCCGGCTTCCGCTTCGGTGAGTATCTGATGCTCCGCATAACTGACGAGCTGATCGATATAGAATTCTTCTTCACCTTCGAGCCAATAGACAGGCTTAAATTTTGCTTTTCTCCAGTCGGCTAGGATCTTTTCCGCGGACATAGAACAGTTTGTTGGCAGCAAAAGTATATAAATCCGTAAGAATCAGACCCAAAACACAATAAAAATGAAATTGGCACGGTTTTAGACTAAACCCAAACAGAACAGAAAAACACTTGGAAATGTCTTTTAGTACAACCATTTTATAAACTTTTGAAAATTCATAAGCTATGAGTACGACAACCAACTATCCCTCCGCGACTCCCCAAAGTCAACCGCCGAAGAAAGACTACAAGAACCTGGTCATTGGATTGCTTGCCGCTGGTTTCTTAGGAACCTGGGGCTACCTGCTCTGGAACAACAACCGGAATGAGCAGGACAAAACCCAACTTCAGACCCAGGTCTCGAAGGTCACCGACGAAAAGGGACAGTTACAAAAGAATTTCGATGACGCGCTCGTTCGTCTCGACTCACTGACCGGCACGAACAACAAGCTGACCTCCCAGCTGAATGAAGGGAACAGCAAGATCACCGACCTGAAGAAGCAGATCCGCGGCATTCTGAACAAAGAGCACATGACCGAAGCCGAAAAGAAGAAGGCTGAAGACCTGATCAAGGAATTGAACGATCATATCGGCCAACTCGAGCAGCAAGTCGCTCAGCTGACGCAGGACAACCAGCAGTTGACTGCCGATAAAACACAGCTGACTGCCGACAAGCAGCAGCTAACCACGGACCTGGCCACTACGACCACGGCCAAGCAAACCCTGGAAAAAGAAGTAGACGTAGCTTCTACGTTAAATGCCTCCAACATTACGATCACCCCGATGCACGAGAAGTCGGACGGGAAGGATAAGGAAACTACTACCGCCAAGCGCGTAAACAAGCTGGTTATTGGATTTGACGTAGCCAACCGGATCGCTCAGAGCGGCCAGATCGATGTCTATGTCTGCATCACCGGCCCTGATGGTAAACCCATCTCTGTTCCTGCACTGGGCAGCGGTACGTTTACTACCCGGGACGAAGGCGACAAGATCTTTACCGCCAAGGTGCCTGTAGATTTCGAAGCCGGCAAGACCAAGGCCGTACAGTTCGCCTGGAAACAAAACAGCCAATTCTCCAAGGGTGACTACAAGATCGAGATCTATCACAATGGGTTCAAGATCGGTGAAGGTACTCAGACCCTGAAGAAGGGTGGACTTTTCAGCTAGACTAGTCGACTTAAAAGCTATATACCAGAAGCCGGGATCAAAAATCCCGGCTTTTTCGTGTACCTGAGATATTCAACCAGTGATAGTATCATATGATACTATCATACCGACAATATTACAGACTTCAGAGGATGGCCCGGATCGCGGCGCGCCCGGTATTGATCACTCCCTCTCCCGCAGGC
>Ga0210396_10002836_pt1 | contig 17478 bp, 15 predicted proteins | sample IncBWH17OmetaG_FD_155466 | JGI IMG/M metagenome (GOLD analysis project Ga0210396, IMG submission 155466) | Forest soil microbial communities from Barre Woods Harvard Forest LTER site, Petersham, Massachusetts, United States - Inc-BW-H-17-O ... | reverse complement strand
CGCCGGGCGGCTACGTCCAAACGCCGTAACCGTCCAGGTGGATTTCAGGCAATTTGCCTTTTCCGGTTACGCGACTAATCGGGAGTTGGACAGATTTCCCCCTTGCGCATACAGCGCGTAAGATATTCTTTGACCATGATGAGGTTTAGGGAACAATATCGCGTTGGTGAATGCGACCTGAAATGAAGCCAGTGCTATCGACGATTATTGCGATTTGCCTCGCTGCGACGGCTGCTTTCAGACCACAGTCGCCGACTCCAACGGGACAAGAGGCCGCTGCGCAGCGGCCCGCAAACCAACAAACTGGTCCCGATACGACGCCGCAAGCGGAGACGAAATTCAAACTTGTCATGTTGTCCGATGGAGTGACTGAGAGCGGTTACTCCTTTGGCGGAAAGACCTACGAAACGCCGACTCACATTAAGGTGTATGTCGCAATCGTGCATACAGGCTCTCGCGACGGCGCGAAAAAGGAATACGACGACTGGCTAAAGAAAGCAGTGAGAATAATCGAACAAGGAAAAGTCGAGGATAAACCAGCCTCGAAACCCGCGACGACGGAAGACCGGGCCGTTATCGTTGTTGTTCCCAGCACCACAAAGGACTGCAAAGAGATGTCCAGTATTCTAGCCACCGCCGGAACCGTGCTTCGCATTTACTATTCCTGCTCTCTCGAAGCGGTTGTCGCATTGGAAAAAGCGGCTAAGCGCAATGAGGCTGTTGACGACCGATTTGTAGTCCGCTAAACATCAAATCGCTGTCCAAGTCCTTCCAATTGGATTTCAGGCAATTTGACTTTTCCGGTTACGCGACTTATCAGTTATGGCACCGAACAGGTGAGTGTTGCTTCAACTCTCAAATTGCTCACGTGTGAAATGTTCGAGGAATCTTTACTGACCCTACGTCGGAATCATCGAAAGTGACCAGATAAAAAGACCAATCTCCGTGGGAAGCTTCCATCCTCTCAACTTCCTGAATGTCATCGTTGGAATAATCATCTTGACCGAGCGACGCTGGTCCAGCCTGTGCATTCGCTGTTCGAGAAATGAACGCATCAGGAATTTTCACCGCACGAATGCCGGTCAGCCGTAGAGAGTAAAAGAGGTCCGGAGGGTCTTTGTAACTAGAAAGGGATTCCACCCAAATATAATGGTCAAGGAGCAAGCGGCCAAAACCTTCGCACCGGTCGCCCTCTTTGAGAACAGGGCTGTGCGTCGGGAAGCTATTTATGTAAAACCGGAAGTCCTCGGCTTGAACTACAACCAGCTTGCCCTTCGGAGGTTTACCGTAAACCTTCAACACCGTGCCAGCGAAGCTGTACTCAGCGTCTTTCACTTGCTCGAACTTGCTTGGCTTCGGCTTGGTGGATTTCGACAAAGAATATGGCGAGAACTCAAAAGAAAGGTTTACCAGTTGTCCGTTGTGGAGCGGCGGATAGTTTCCGTCTCCGAGGTGCCACGTTTCAAAAATTGCAGTCAACTGCAAGGATGCTCCTCTTCTGGTTAGATGCGGGATTGATGACCTAGCGCAGTATATCAAGGGAGTCACGAACACTGAGCGAGCGTTTCGCCATCCGGCATGAAGTCATAGGTCCTGATAAACGCCGTAATGGTACAAGTGGTTTTCGCGTCTCGGTTACTCGATTTTCCGGCCCTCCATCGGCACAATCGAAATATCCACGGGACCGGGCAGCGACATCAGCACCTTGTTGCCGTGCGCATCGCGCGAATAAATCTGGAGGACAGTTCCTTCCGGCACGCTGATTCGCTGCGGCGTCGACATCTCAATCTTCGTCTTCAAATCGCAAACTCCCCAAGGTCATAGTGGCCGCACTCTCGCGTTACGTCGCCCCTGCGCCTTCTGGACGCGAGATATTTGCGTCGCTTCCTCACTGATTCACCTTTCATCACAATTTCGATGTACACAGTTCCGCGCGTCGGCTCCACCGCAATGCCGCAACTTTGCAAGAACGCCCTGTCTCCGGGGAATATGTACGGGTCACACTCCATATACCTGCACTGATTGTCACAGACGTACAGCGTGTAATGGCTGGACATCTTGCCGCACCCGATGCAAGGATTGCCGGGTCGCTCAACTCGGATAGCAGGTGAGCAGTTCGACTCCAATCCGCAGCAGTCGCCGTACTCCACTTTCAACTCGGCCAGAAACTCCATATCGTCCACAGTGAGCGCGTTCCGCGCGGACCACAGATTTTCGATGACTTTCTGTTCTTCCCGGGCGATGTATTCTTCGGCGTTCATGCGCGCACCACGAGGCCGTCACGCTGCGCGCCGATGACGACATCCGAAATATATCTGTGCTCGATAGCCACACCGCCCGCCCAACGCTGCGCATCTTCGGGAAGAAATTCCGCCACCCAATCGCGAGCAGCAGGAGATAGTGGTGTGAAGATGAAAATTGTGCCGTGGTTTGAGACTTCAAAATCGGCCATCGGTTTTCTCCGTGTATCAGAGAAAGCCGCCAGATGAATTGCATCTTGGGGGAAGGCTGAAGGTGGGTTTTTGCCCACTACGGGCCGCATCCCTCCAGGTTCCGGAGGCTGGCACCGTGGCGTTTTTTCTCGCTCGGTTGCCGGGGCGCGAACTGAACGCCCACTCTTGATACCCGTACAGCCTACGATGTGAACCGCGATTTCAGCAAGAGTACGGAAGTACCAGAGGTACTGCTCTGAGCGAGAGTAGACTGGCTACCCAGGCCCTGACAATATCCATTCCGAGAGGTGCCCTGATGAGAGTGTTCTTCACCGAAGGCCAGGATATTCGCGAATCCCAAGCGTGAGTGCTCCCGGCGAGTTCACTTCCTCGTCCGCGCTGAATTGCGCGGCACTTCTCTTCGCATCTAACGTCGTGGGTCGTTGTTTTCGAGTCGATGAGATGGCGGCGTATTCTTGCTTTCCGTCATTTCTCTCCTGACCGCACATAGCGTGACGGAGTTCGTGCTCTAGCCCTTCACCAGTTTCCGGATTCTGCTCCCAACGACGAAGGCAGCGGCCTTGCAATCGTCCCACGTCACCAAGTATCCCTGCGTCATTTGACCGTGCCACATTTCAAGGCCAAGCGACGACGTGACAATTCCATGCGCACCGTTCGGCTGGGAATCGCCGTGCGTGGAATTGATCTTCTCAACCCGCGTGCCAGTTCGCAGCGCAGTGGCAGTGGAAGATTGGAGGGCGTGGGAGCGTAGAGTGAGCATCATTAGATTCTCAAGGGCATTTACGTGAGTGGCACGGAGGGCTGTGGCACTCGCCCGTTCGGCGAGCTCTCCAGTAGCCTCATCCAACATCTCGATCTGTTGGTAGCGCGCGTGAAAATCACATCCTATAATTATCATCGCTCGGCTCCATTCTTCCGAGCCTTGGTCGTCTACAGCTACTAAGTCTACTCGGCAGAACGAGCCGACAACGTCATCAAATCAGCCCTAGTCCGATTCGCGCCGAAGAGGACGCCACGCGCCGAGCTATTGTACGGCGTGAACCTGCATGAGAAGTTCGATGATTTCGTAGCGGCCACTCGTCCGTTTGGCCATCGAGAGCGCGGTGCGGCCTGCCAAGTCTCGTCTGTTTGGGTCGGCCCCAGCCTCCAATAGAACTCTGACGTTTCGCAGTTGGCCTGCGCCCGCTGCATTCATTAATGCTGTGTTACCTTCTTTACTATTAACTGCATTTGAATTCGCCCCTGCTTTAAGCAACGGCTTCAAGATGCACGAATCATCGACTATAGCTGCGGCATACATCAGAGCCTGATCAAGTTCTTGTTGACTATATGCTTTAGCCGCAAGCACGCCGTGCAACGCCGCTTCGTCCCTCAAAGTCTCGGACAGCGCAGGCGAACCTTCCGGACTATGTGACAAAACGGGTTGAGCACTCCACAGCCACTCGTCGTCATAAAATTCGATTGTGCTAAGACCTGATTCTTCAGGCGTCTCCCCCAGAATCCACTTCCCGAGTTTTTGCGTGCGGGAGATCGCTTCTTCCTTGAGGAGGTTCCCCAACTCGCTGGCCTCAATTGTTTCGATACGGTCCACGTCCGTAATCTGAGCACAATCAGTGTCGTAACCATCGAAGAATAGAGTCCTTTCAATAGTCATGCCGTGCGGTTGGTGTAGGTTTGCAAACCGGACTGAAACAATTGCCCTCTTCACTCCTTGACGCTTCATAAGGTCCATCCAAATTTGGCGAACTCCGTCCCCGTGTTCTCCCGCCTCAAGTCTGAGACGCAGCGGTGTACCTGCGGGCAGAGTCGAAATCAGCTCAGCAATGTGCTTTCGTCCTATGTCTGAAAGCTCGTTTTCGCGAGGTTTCTGGCCCCAGTTTCCGTAACTTCCAACGATCACCAAGCCTATGGCAACCACGGCCGACCCAAGATTAGGGAGAGTCACGTCGATATCCTCCAAATTTCGCCTATACAAAACTGGACTCGACTTCGTAAGCAGCTAAAGAAAGCGAATCCGTACTAATGCGTTAGGTGCTGGCATGCACGTTGCAGCGCCTTGACCTCGTTGGCGCTCAGCTGAAATGTATTGGACATGAGTGCAGAAAAATATCCTTGAAAATCCTTCTCACTAAAGTCATCAATGCCCATGAGGTCCGACGGGTTGGCGGGGTTGAAAGGTATATCGCCGATTCCCGTGATTTTATGGACCAATTCATGAGCCCCGAAAGTACCGGTTACAGTGTCGATAGCAGACTGCGAATATCCGTACGCTGCTATGCTTGACGTATACAGATCGGGGTATACTGCCGCTGGCTGCCCTGGATACGCAGTCCCCATGTGTGTTTCCCCCACAGGCGCGTTCGTGAAGTTCAACGAGAAATACGATCCGGATGACGGGCTGAAATTTACGTTCACCGCAGCCGAGAAAATAGCGGCAATTTGGCTCTCGATGGCTACAATCTGGAAATCGCTGAGACCCGCCTTGTTTTTCACTCTCACGTTCAACGTACAGGAAGCACTGCCGACTCCGACGCCTCCACCAGCTATGAGGTTCCAAGACCAACCCCCTGTTTCCGTGCTGCTCCCGGTCCAAAAACCCATGAACCACATAAACGGGGCAGGTGCGCCACAACCACCCTCGCCATAAATCTTGTGCGTGGGATCGTCTCTACTGCAGGGAAGCTTCAATCCAAGAGGATCAGTCAGATTCATCGGGCTGTTCTCGACGTAGGCGTATCGGTTCAGAGATTGTGGATCGCTTGCATCACCGCCCAATGGATCGCCACTCATGAAGCGTCCCAGGCGGGAGTCGTAGTAACGGGCGAACGCGTAATCGAGACCGGTTTCCAAATCGCGCTCGTAGCCCGTGAACTTGTAGTTCTGCGGGCACGTCGTGGTCTGCGCGAGGTGCTCTTCTCCGTACGGTGTAAAACTGGCCTGGTAGCAAACCGTGCCACTCGCCGTGGTGATGGCTGTCGTGCTCCCGAGATGATCCGTGTAATAAAAATACACGTTCGGGGTCGGGGTCGCGGAGTCGCGTGAAGCGATCCGTCGCCCGGCAAAGAAGATGTATTCACGGTACGCAGTGTTCGTCGTGCTGCCTGTCAAGTCTGTTTCGGCGATGGTATCGCCGGTAATGGCGCGCCAGTACAGCGTGCCACCCGAAGCATTCGATTTCTCAACGCGCAACCCGTCTCCGTCGTACGCATAAGTCCATGGTCCGCCCGTCATGCCACTGGCTTGCGTGAGATGGTTCTCGGCGTCGTAGGTGTAGGTGTAACCGGCGGTTCCTCCTTCCGTAGTCATGTTTCCTGAAAGGTCGTGCACGAAGCCCGTTGAATTGATCCGGTTCGTAGCGGCGTCCACAGTCACGCTCAGCAACCCTCCAGTGCATTGTGTCACATTGATTTGTGTCAGGTTACTCTTGGCGTCGTCTGGGGGATTTCCCGTGGTGCCAAAGCTCTGGCCCCAGCAACCCGTTGTGCTGGTGGAAGATGTCGCTCCGGTGACGATTCGATTGAGCGGATCGTACGTAAATGTTTCTCCCAAACCTAAGATCACACCGTTCGCAACAGAACTCAGCGTTCCGTTGTTGGCGGTTGTGCCGTAATTGAAGGTTAGACTTTCGGCCGTCCCAGCGGCAGAAGAAGCGGTAATCGAATTGAATTCCAAGCGGTTGTTGTAAGCACGAGTCTCGGTGACGCCGCCGAACACACCGGTGACCTGCCCATAGATCACGCTGTTCAGCCCTCCAACGGGCGCATAGCTTGCTGCGGCCGCGTATTGAATGTTGTTCGCAGAATCAGTGGCAGTAAACGCCCTTTGCGCATTGCGTACGTCATAAGCCACTGTGCGACCGCTCGGGTAAGTGATCGTTTTGATCGAACCATCTTGATTGTAGAGGTACGAGATGGTGTTTGTTTTTCCTGCAATCGTTCGCGACTCTGTGACGACCCACCCCACTAAATTGTTTGTCCACGTCGTTGAGCCCGATCCATCGGTCATGCCGGTTCGAAAGCCCTTCTGATTCGTGCCAACATCATACGTGTAAGTCACAGCTGGAGTCGCAGGAGTACCGCCCGTATATGTGATGCCCGTCAGGCGGTTGAGGTGGTCGTAAGCATACGTCGCTTTTACGTTTCGCGCATCAGTACGCGTGCAAAGACCGGACAAGACACCACTACAGCCGTACGTGTATCCGACAGTGCCGGATTCCGGCGTCGCGGCTGTGCCGACTACTCCGGTACCGTTGTACTGATACGCGTAAGTGTAATAGCGATTTTGGGTGCCTTGTGTCACGCCCGTCAAATTATTCAGCACGTCGTATGCATAGCAAGTGTTTTGACTGAGCGTGCCTGAATTGTTTGACTCGTCCGCTTCAATCATCCGTCCAAAGCCGTCGGTCCACACTTGTCGCTTCTTTCCCGCTTCGTCCACATACAATGTCGGGAATCCCAAGCCATAGGTTGTAGAGGAGCAGAGTTGTGCGGTGATTCCCCCTACCGCGCTGGTGACACCGGCTCCGTAGTAAGCAGAACTATAAGTCCCATCGGGGTGCGTTACTTTGGTTACGCGTCCCAGGCCGTCGTACGTATAAGTATCGTAGCCGTCAGTGGGGCTATGAGTGGACCGCTCGGGATTCGTGACGCTCTGCATTCTGCCTGTTGGGTCATACGAAGCAGTGACTGTGTCAGCTCCCTCGGGGTCGTTTACGAGTACAGACGTGGACAAGCGCCCGAGTGAATCGAAGTTTACTTGATCGTGGCGGCACGAACTGCACGTGAGACTTGGACTTGAGTCCTGAATGCCGACGTAGCTATCCGATTCCGTTTCGCTTCCGGAGGGATAGCTCCACATCGTCCAGCCCATCGGACGGACAGATTTCGTGATTCGGTCCAGTGAATCTAAGTAATCGACGCTTGACGCCGCTCCGTTTGGGTCCGTCGCGTTGGCGACCTTTCCTGTGCCCCAATAATATCCGCGCGTGTTCGTCCACGAACTGAATGGTGACGGCAGCGTCACACTCGTTACAAAAGCATTGGTGGGAGTCGAGGTTGAGTGGGGCACGGCTCCGCCCGCAGCGTCGTCGAAAAAATGATCCGTATAGTTGAAGGTGGTGACATTGCCAGCCGCGTCCTGGCTCTGGGTTACTTGGCCTGTCAAGTCGTACGTCAAAGTTATCGCAGTGAACCCGTACGAAACTGCCGTCGGGTTACCTCTTGCCGTGTACGAGGCGGGAAAATTTGTGTCGTCGTGATTCACGACCCCTGTAGAGCCCCCGACAGCCGTCGAATCGTAAGAAATCGTTGTGGTGGATGTTGCCGTGATGCTCGAACCTGCAAACACCTGCGCGGTCGTCTGCTTATTCACCATGTTGTTGTCCGAGTTTGTCAGGTAAGCGTAAGAAGTCTTGCGGTCTTGAGTAGTGGGGAATGAACCGGAATAAAACTGCCACTGATTTTGATTCATGACATTCCCGAGATTGCTGGTGTCGTACGTAATCTCGGTTTTTTTCTTGAGGCTCACCCCACCTGCGGAGGGCATGGTCGTGGTCACGCGAATTGCCTGAATAGGAAGCGTTGTCGTGTAATCGGTCTGCGCGGATTCGAGCAGCGTCCCGGAACCAATAGAACCAGAATATAAGCTTGCGTTGGTATTCCACATCGCAGAGCCGTAGAGCGTAAATTGGTACAACTCTTGATCGGTGCTCGGTTGTGCCACGGTGTATTGCTGGCAACTCGTCGCGCATCCCGTTGTGTACGTTTGCGGCGTGTAGCTCCATGTGCCGCCCGAGACGCGGCTGGTGACCCACAAGTACTGATTGTTCGAGGCATCTTTGAAATTTGTGTGCGCGTAGGTGATGATCGCGCCCGTCGGCAAAGTCATGCTCGTGAGCACTCCGTAGTAGGAACTGTGACCAGACGCCGAACCGCAAGCGGAATTCGTGGCGGAGTCGCAATCGTATTTGAAACTGTAGCTCGTTCCGTCTGGCAGGCCGATGCTGCTCACAACGGTGATCGTGCACGAGGTGGTGCACTCCGTGACTCCGGATTGGCCAAACGCCGTTTTTGCTGAAATGGAAGTCGTGTTAACCGTAAAACGAGATGTGTGATTTTGAGAGTTGAGCACGTCGTAGAAGATTTGGTTTGTCCCGGTCGTGACGAGAACAGCTGTCCGCCCAAGCGTGTCGATGACATTGCCGCTGCCATCGGCGGAGTAATAGTTCCCATTGGTGTCCGTGACGCGTGGAAAGACCTCGGTGCCATCCGGGGCATAAACCGTTGTTGCTGTGTAGCTGGTGACGTAAATGTGATAACCGGAGCCGTCGCTCGCGATCCTGTCAAAAGATGATAGGGCACCGATGCACGAATTCCCTCGGTGAGTGCCTCCACTGAAACCAATCTTGCGACCATCCGGCGCGATCCAAGTGAATCCGTAGTACTCGGTGTATGGTAAGTCGCCTAACAATGGGTCGTTGCATGAGCCTAAGTCGGTAATATGACTCGTCTGGCCGGATGCTGGAGACACGTATCGCCAACCTCCATTCGAGTTTGGAATGTTGGTTGGCTGCCAGGATATCGGACCGGTTGGAGCCACCTGTTGCCAAATGTGGCTGTCATATTCGAACTTCGCCACAAATGGAACACTGCCACGCTCTGGCAGGGTTGTGATGGGAATCTCAAGATGCAGGTTCCCGTTGACTGCATCCACAAATCCATTCTCGACCGGAAGGGGTACTGAATTGACGTAAGGCCCATAACCGTACACCGAAGTTTGAGCGGTAGTTGTCTGCGTCGTTCCTAAAACTAAACAGGCAGCCAGGAATAAGAGCCGACACACGGACACCCACCATTTTTCTCCGACAGACTGGCTGGCGGGAAGTTCATTCGCGCGAAACGCCAGAATCATCGCGGTCTCCTCGTCGAATCTAGTTGATGATGAACTCTGAGTCGCTGAGTCCGGAGTTGAACGAGAGCGATTGCACGGTGATGGACCAAGTCTGCTGACCGCCGATTCTTTCGTTGATGCCAAACGGGACCGCGATACCGCCGGCCGGTTGGTAGTTTGTGTAGACGATCTCGTGGAGGTAGGCGACCGTAGCGTCTCTTTCGGACCTCACGTTCTCTGAACTCTTCACCAACTGGAATGATGTGGAATCGATGAAGAAATCTAGAGTGCCGAGGTCGGCGATTGGAACAGTCGTTGCGAGGGTCGGGTCCACTGGAAAGATAGCTTGAACCTGGTAGACCTGGTGCCCTTCGGCTTGCACCGTTCCGACAACCGACAGGCTTACAGTTTGATTCGACAGCGCGCTCGCAAGCCGGAGCGCCGGAAAGCTAAGGCTTCCTGCGTTGGCGAAATTGTAAGGCGCGAGGCGCTTGAGCGTCCCGTCGGCGGTCTTCAGTCGTCCGGCCATTCCGTTTATGGCAAGAGTCTGAACTCCCGCGGGAAGCGTCGCGTCGATCCGAAAGCCAGTCAGACCTTTGCCCTGCACTCTGACTGCACCCTGAACCGGTTCGTCCGCCCAGTTGTAAGTGATCGTGCCGTTTTCGGTGTAGTCTTGAATCGCGCCGACTGCCGCGAAGCCGCCCATCGCATTTAGACTTTGAGTAAGAATGCTGATGGCTTGCGGGTCCTGCGTGACGACGCTGGAAGTCTGACTATTGGCAGCGGAAATGACCAGCAGAAGAGAAGTGAGGAGCGCGAGCCGTTTTAGAATCATAATTCCTCCACGGCAATCAAATGTCACAGCGTTATTACGGAGCGCGTCCGCTGCGCTGGAAGGCATCTATTGCAAAACCTAAAAACAACTTTTGGGTTAACGTCAGCTACCGCTAGTAGCACAACGTGCAATGGACCTGAAACTGGCGCGGACTATGGGCCGATCACAAAAAGATGTCAAGGTCTAATTTTGACCGGGCTGTTACTGCGACGGACTTCAGGACGGAAGCGGGGACATATGTGTCTTACTTTTTGGTTTCGCATCGCCTCTAAGCGCGGTTCGCCATTTTTGACGCCATGTGAATCAGAAGCCCGCGGTCCTTATCGCGCATGCGTGAAAAGTATTTCGCGAACGCCCGAACCGATTTCGCATCTGTTGGTCGCAATTCCGACCACGCCAGGAGTCTCAACCGACCTTCCGCCATACAACATAGTCCTCTAACCAGCAGATTCTTTGGTAGTTGAAAATCACTCGGTCGGAGATGCGCTAAGGATGGAATATTTCTCTCTCCGTGTTCAGTTGATTGCATCATTCGTCCCGCTATCCCACTGAACTTGGCTCGGCGGGGACACCAATGTTTGAAAAAATCGTAATCAAGCCTTTCTTTCTGTCTCGGCATCGCGCGGCCCCGCTGGCCCGCGAACGAGAGCTGTTCTTGGCCTACTTGCACCGTGGAGGAAATGGTTTAGGGAATCTTAAAATTACTGCGTGTTACCTGCTTCAGATTGTCCGGTTTCTCAGACTGAAAGCACCTCGGGACGTTGCGCAGGATGAAGTGCTGCGTGCCGCAAAATTCTGGGCGACCGACAGGAGCCAAGGCAGCCGGCATTCTCCCGGTCGTAATTCGGAAGTTCTCTTTGCACGGATCGCACGCCGGTGGCTTCATTTTCAGGGCAGACTCCTGCCTCGGCCACAACCTCCACAACCCTTTTCAAATATGCTCGACGACTTCGCAGGTTATATGCGGACGGAGCGTGGGCTTGCCCCGATCACCATACAGGGCTGCTGTCTCCGAGCGGCGCACTTTCTCGCTTGGCTCTCAAAACGGCATCGCAAGTTCTCCGAAGTCAGCATCCACGATCTGGACAGATATCTCGCCACACGACCTCGAAACTGGACTTTAGTAACCCGCGCAGGCGTTCATGCACGTCTCAGGGCCTTCTTTCGCTATGCCGAAAGTCACGGGTTGTGTCCGCCGGGCATTCCGGCAGGTCTAAAGAGTCCCGCGATCCAGCGTGGCAGTTCAACGCCACAAGGGCCGAAATGGAGCGAAGTCCTCCAACTGCTTCAATTGACAAACGGGACATCACGACCTAACAGGCGTGCAAAAGCCCTCCTCTCGTTGTTTGCGTTCTATGGGTTGCGAAGTAGCGAAGCGGTAGGGATGCGTCTAGAGGATTTCGACTGGCAAAACGCTACTTTTTCCGTTAAGCGCGCTAAGCATGGCTGCACCCAGCAATTTCCACTTCAGAGAGATGTCGGCGAAGCCGTTCGACGATACATCGATGAGGCGCGACCGCAATGTTCCTCTCCCAACCTGTTCGTGACGCTCCATCAACCCTACCGACCTATGACGCACAGCTCGGCTTTCAAGATTGTGAATGACCGGATGAAATGTTTGGGCATCAGGTCCAAACATCAAGGTCCCCACGCGATGCGTCACGCCTGCGCGACACACTTGCTTGAGAGCGGTGCCGCGCTCAGAGAAATCGCAGATTTCTTGGGGCACCGTGATTGTCAATCCGTTGGGATTTACGCGAAGTTCAACATTCGATCGATGCGCGAAGTCGCGAACCTCGATTTGGCGGGCAGCCTATGAAGCTCTCCTATGCCATCGAGCGGTACGTTGCTCGGAGACATCTAGACGGGGTCCGCTTCAGAAACGGCGAGGGAGTCCTGGCGAATCTACTTCGGAAAACAGGCGATTGCTCGCTGGATAGGGTAACGGGATTGCAGGTTTTGTCTTATTTGCAAGGACCGAAGACCTCTTCTGCAGTGTGGTGGGCAAAATACCGAGTGCTCAAAAGATTTTTCTCTTACTGGATGATGCGTGGAGAGTTGGATGCGCTGCCGATGCCTGGTCCACGTCCGGCATACCCGCCACCATTCAAGCCGCTCATTTACTCCAATTCAGATTTGCAGCGACTTTTTGAAGTTATTGCTTCAAATCGGAAGACAGGGTCCTGGCGACTTGAGCCGATTACGTTACGAACTGTCTTGCTGTTTCTCTATGGGACCGGAGCGCTTATCAACGAGACACTTTCTCTCACTGAGAGTGATGTGGACCTCCAAAATGATCTCGTCACGCTCCATCGCGAAGGCGCCCCGGGCAAAAGAATAATCCCGATTGGGCCGAGCCTTCACAACTCGATCAGCCTATATCTTGCGTTTAGTCGAGATCGACGACGTCCTGGCGCCGGACTATTTATCGACAAAGAGGGACGAAGTCTCACGGCCTTGACGCTAAGCTACGCTTTCAAGAGAGTTCGCCGAATTGCGGCCATTCATCTGAAGGACGGTAAGCATTTGGCGTCTTTGAAGGATTTCAGACACACGTTTGCTGTTCATTGCCTGAACAGATGGTTAAGCGAAGAGAAAGATCTGCGACAAACGCTGCCCACATTGGCTGCGTATATGGGACACGTAAAGTTGAGCTGGACTGAGCAATACCTCTCAGCGACCCCGGAACGGTTCTGGAAACAATTGTCCCGTTTAGGTCTGGGGCGTTCGCATTGAACGCCCTACCTACTAAGTTCCGCACCTGATTTGTTAAATGCTGTGGACTGACTTGCAAAAAATCTGCCCGGCACATGAAACGTTCTGGTCACTGAATCGCACTACTCCGTATGATGTTCGAGAAGTATTTTTCGCTCCCGGCTGCGCTCGCGCGTCAGCGATCAGCACCCCTGGCCGAGGAACGCGAACGGTTCTTGACCCATCTTGAAGCCACCGGAACTGGGCGGTCAGCTATCCGCATCGCCGCCACCTATCTGCTCCAGGTAGTTAACATTCTCGGGCTCCGTCGGCTCCGCGACGTCACGCTAGAAGAAATTGACCGAGCGGCTGACCACTGGAACACACTTCGCAATCAAGACAAACAGTACCCGGCTGGACAATCCGGGGTTAAGTGCTTTGCTCAGACGGCCCGACGATTCCTGCGCTTCGAAGGAAAACTTAGCTCTCCGCGACTGCCTCAGCCCTTTTCAGAATACCTGCGAGACTTCGTCGAGGCGATGTCCTCCGAATGCGGGCTCTCGGAAGCGACCATTCGCGGCCGACGCTACCGTGCCGCCGACTTCCTCAAATGGTATGCGAGGCGACACCGAAGCATTAGCGGGATTCGCTGCTGTCCATGTTGCGAGGATTAAAGCTGCCGCGTTAGGTGACAAGCAGAAGGAAAGTGAGTGAGGGTGGGTAGTGGGGCTAACCGCTAGGTGTCCCCGCGCTTCTCAGCCTCTCTCGCCAGCTCCACTATCGTTTTTCGATCCTCGTATTCACGGCCTCCAATCCAAGCCGTCACGCCTATAACGAGCGATGCCACCAAGCCTGGATTGAGCGCTTCAGCCTCATCCGCGCAGCGCGTACAGTACGCGATAGTCATCAGCTTTCGAGAATCGCGCGGTTGTAGGGGACCGTGCTGCTTCTCATCCATTCGGAACTTACGCCGCGATGAATCAGCACTTTTAACCTCAAGCGCGTTCCTCGCACCTTCCCAATGCTTCAGCAAAGACGCGGGCAGTTCCAGCACGCAATCGTAGTCCGGGATCCTTTCAGCGGTGCCGTTTTTCAAAATAACCTCAAGATTGCGAATGACGTGTCCCTGGGCCGGCTGACTTTTAACCGATTGAAGCATGAGATCAATTCCAGACGGCTGCAAAGTCTTCCAATTTCCCAGCAACGCAGGCAGCGCGGCTAGCACGTCTGTCTCGTCCACAAAGTCTATCGGGTTCAACTGAAGCAGGGACCGGATTCCTTCAAGTCCAACGGACTCATGCTTGAAAGCAATTATTGGAAGTGCGCGCTTTTCGACACGACGAATGTACGTCGCGATTGCGATCTCCTGTTCTATCCAAACAGAAGCGCGATTAATCGGTGGGCCATCGGGACGTTTTATCGCACCGCGGGCGTGCATGACGGTGATGAAGCCAACACATCCGCGCAACGCTTCCAGAATGTTGGTATCGAGGCCGTTCAGATCTTGAACGTCTTGCGCGTAGAAGGGCTCACAGCTAGTGAGCGTTTTGACCATCTTCGCAATGGCCATGCCAAGTTTTTTCTCTGCGTCGGTGAATTGCCCGCATGAAATGAAAATGGTCGATTTGCTCATCAGGGCAATCCTAACTTTGCTTTGATTTCTGCTTTCGCCACTTCCACGATAACGGACATAGCAACGGTTGGAAGCCCCTTGATCCGTTCTTTAGTCCTGTGCCAAATATCCTTATCTCGGATGTTGTCTATGAATTCGTGGCCTTGCCAGGTCAACTTTGTAACTACAGGCATTTCTTCTATACCCGACTTACCTTTCACCAGCCCCGCTTCCACCAATAAAGTGAGGTGATACGCCACTTCCTTGTAAGAGTTTCCAGTCGTGCAGACTTCTTCGGCCTTATCGAAATGTACCCAGCGAAGTCCGTCGAGGATGGGATTACCTTCGATTTGAATCAAGATGTCCCGCACCAATTCCATGTCTCGCTTCATTTACGTCGCATTCTAACAGGTTCCTGAATTGCTGCTTGGCTTAACAACGCCTGATATTATTATTGGGAACCCTTACGTGCTTAATTTATACTCTGGCGCGTGGGATCGTTCTCGGACAAATTAGCCGCCGCCCTTGGCGTTCCACCCGTACCAGCACCAGGCCCCGTCCAAGAGAAGTTCAACGAATATCGAAAACATCTGCGAAATCGCGTCCTCGAAACTCCCCTCCCGGAATCCGTACATCTCTTGGACGAGAACTTTTTATATTGGATAAAGCTAAGATATCCGAACGTTGACGCACCCGGACAATGGATCGGGGCAAAGGCCAGTGTTGTAATTCCGCTACTCGAAAACGGAACGTTCAACGAGACGGGATTTCAAATGGACGAATCAAGGGTGCTGGCGCTTCCCAATATCCCCGCGCTTCTACAATCGCCTAATTGTATTCACAGGAATTTGCGTCATCAAGGAGCGGGCGATCAAGGCGGGATAAGAGGTGACCATATTTACGTTGCCTACTATGGAAAGAAAAGTAGGAAAGTAGCCTTCACGCTGTCAGACCCCGAACTGGGAAAAGTAATTCTGGTTAGCTCGTTTTGGACCTATAAAGAGTGGGTGGAAAGCTGCGCGGCTTACGTCGTACCGGGCGACCAGTTCTGTAAGAAGACGGGCAGAAAGATTGCTCTTGCCGGGGCGTTGTCATCCATCCCGCGTTCCCAACGAGGCGTAATTTGGGACGCGTATTTTCAAATCGTGCCGAAAGTTTGAACGTGTTAACAAGTCTCGGGCTTCGGGTGTCGTCTTTTCCATTCCGCGATGCATTCTTGGAGTTGCACGCGGTAAACTTCAAGCACAGTCTTCTTGCCTGCCGAATTGCGCGGGTCGGTCATGTAGCGCGCGGCCTTGCCCGTCTGAATCAATTTTTCATCGGTCATCTTGCGGATGGGCTGCCTGAATTCCTCAACGCTCCACTCTGCGATTGTCACCATGGGCTGCACGCTCCTGCGCGGCGAATTTCTTTGCGGTTGTGACGGCCTTAGTTTTGCTTGTCGCTATCGCCGTCAGAACTTCGTCAGTGCTCTTGTCGATTGCCAAGCACGCCAACTCGCTAGAATCGCCGTTGATTTTCGCGCGGAGGACGCGACCTGTGCAGGCAAACTACCATGCTTGTTCACTTATTGACCCCTATTTTCCCCGTACTTCACCAACGGTAGTCAACACATCAGTATTGTAAACAAAGATGTTCAATGGCAGTCAACGGCAGGGGACACTTTGGCAAGGTCGCGTACTACCACTATACGAATCCCGCGTACGAAAAACTTCGCGCCAGGCTTTTATTTATAGCATGGCGAACTAAGCCGGACAAGAGCTTGCGCGGGTTGTGTTCCGGACGCGCCTCTTGCCCGCGCGCCAGCAGCATTAGTCTTGAACCGAGCGCGGTGCAACGATCATGGCGCGGCCACCGCGGCGGAGCTAGCCTCCACGAGTTTCTGCACCGCCGGCGCGACTGCCAGGACCAGATCCGCTGTCGGCTTCGCCACTTGCTGGATCATCGCGACCTGCTGGAGTTTCCAGTCGGCGGGCGCTACTTTGCGCGCATCAATGTAATCGATTGCCTGCACTCCGGCGGCGGCCAGCGACGCCAGGTTCTGCGAGACCGGCGCGACTTCCTTCAGGAGGAATGAATTTTGTAGCAGCGGTTGTAACGCGCTGTCATTGTCCCTCCACTCCGTCAATTTTTGGCGAATGTAGGATTCTGCCGTGGTGTCCTGGAACTTGCTCGCGACGAACTGGTCCACCGCGGACGAGAATTTTCTCGCGGTTTCGCTCTCCGGTGAAATTGCATCCACCATACGATTCAGCGGAACGTCGCTGGTTTGGATTCCGCCGGCCTTCTGCGCTTCCGTCTCGCGAATTGTGATGCTGGCGGGTTGCGCTGCTCGAGCCAGCACTTCGAGTGCGGCGATATCATCGGTCCCGGCAATGCGTGCCAGCATCACCTCGCTGCTCGACCGGTGCGTCAGGCCCAGTTGCTCCAAACGCGCGCTGAACGCCGCCATTCTGCGAGACATCGAATCCACATCCTGCACCTGCTGCGGCGACCACAGGCGCTCAGCGATCGCTGCGGCGCGCGGCCAAATTCGCGATTCGATGCTTTCGTCGGACGCGAACTCTTCCCACATGCACGCCTCGCCGCCGAGTATCAGTTTTTGTTGTTCCGCCGTTAGGGTTGCGCCCGCTCCGGACAGCGGATCAACCAAATAGTGCTGCTCTGCAGGCTGGATCGCGTCCAGGTAGTACCCGCTCGATAGGATTCCCCGGTATCCTTGTCTGGCCGCTTCGTCCAGCGATGCCTGGCCGCGCCAGGATTGGATCACGATGTCCTTGGGCATCCCTGGAGCCAATATTTCGTCCCAGCCCACCATTAATTTGTGATGTTTGCTCACAATTTTCTCGACGCGAGACGTGAAATATTGCTGCAGCTCCTCGTTGTTCTTCAAATTGTGCGCCTGCTTGAACTCGCTGATTTTCGGGTTCGCGTCCCATTGCTTGCCGTTTACTTCGTCGCCGCCGATGTGGAAATAACGGTCCGGAAAAATAGCA
>Ga0210396_10002835_pt1 | contig 17483 bp, 11 predicted proteins | sample IncBWH17OmetaG_FD_155466 | JGI IMG/M metagenome (GOLD analysis project Ga0210396, IMG submission 155466) | Forest soil microbial communities from Barre Woods Harvard Forest LTER site, Petersham, Massachusetts, United States - Inc-BW-H-17-O ... | reverse complement strand
CTTGCGGCTTCTAAATGACCTAAAGTTATCACCGTGAATAGAAGGATCTTATTGTTACTCCCTTTGCTTTTTTGTTGTGTTTTTGCCTATCCCCAAACCCCCGGTAGCAATACGGGTATGCTCATCTCGGGATCTGTCCGGGATTCCTTGAGCGGCGCACCCCTGGAAAAGGCCGGCGTCACGTTAAAGGGCCCCAAAAACTTCTCCGTCCTCACCGATGCCCAAGGCGGTTTTGCGATCGGGCATGTTCCCGCGGGGACATACACCATCACCGTCGCTTATGTAGGCTATACAACTTTTAAACGGGTAGGACTGGTGGTGGACCGGAGCGACCTCGACCTGGGCCCGCTCGTATTGAGCCCCAGGACCATTGTCCTGGAGAAGGCCGTCGTCACCGGATCGAGGCCGCTGCTCGAAACAAAGGTAGACCGGATCGTCTATAATGTGGATCGGGACGTCACCTCGCAGGGTGGGGTAGCGACCGATGTATTGCGAAAGGTCCCGCAGGTAAGCGTCGACGCCTCCGGCAACGTGGAGATACTCGGTAACCCCAGTATCCTGTTCCTCATCAATGGCAAAAAGTCGACGATATTTGGCAACAGCATCGTCGATGCCCTGCAGTCGATCCCCGCCTCCCAGATCCAAAGCATCGAGGTCATTTCCAGCCCCGGTGCCAAATATGATGCTACGGGTACCGGCGGTGTGATCAATATCATCCTCAAAAAAAGCAAGACCGAAGGCTTTAGCGGATCGGTGAATGCTACTGCCGGCACCCGCCAGGAGAACGGCTCCGTCAACCTTGCCTATAAAAAGAACAATCTCACGGTAAGCGGCTATTTCAGCGGGAGCGATCAGCTCCACGTGAGCACCCAAACCACCAATATCCGCAACTCGGTGGATACTGCTACCGGCACAAAATATTTCCTGCAGGAGAACGGTCCCAGTGACTTTAACCGCTATGGGTACCGCACCGGTCTTAATGCTCTCTGGGACGCTGGCCCCCGGGATAATCTTTCCTTTTCTTTTGCCTTTAACCAGTTCGGGAATTCCACCAATGGCCTGTTCAACCAGGTGAGCAACTCAACGGACCCTAACGGTAATCCGCTTTCCAATGTCCTGGACCTCCGGAGTGCAAAGAACACCATCCGGAACAATACGGCCGATCTTGGCCTCGACTACACCAAAAAATTTCGCCGGGAAAAGGAACAGCTGACCTTTTCCTTCCTGTATAGCGCGGGTCAGGATAATACCACCTATTTGCAATCACAACGGTATACGGCGAACGATTCGCTTTTTTCCGGCTCCTCGGGCAATAATCCGGGCCGGGACAAGCTGACCTCCGTGAGCCTGGACTATGCCTATCCCATCTCGAAGGATATCCTGCTCGAAACCGGGGCGCACGTCGAGGTCGAATCCCTGATCAGCAACGCGCCCGTCTTTACCTTCGATCCCGCCGCCTACGCCTATTTATATGACACGATCCAGTCCTATGACGCCACGTTCCGCCGCGAGGTCTACGCCGGCTATGTGTCGACGTCCTTCAAAGCCTTCCGCTGGCTGGATGTCATCGCCGGGCTGCGCGAAGAATATACGGTGAACAAAGCTTTCTACAGCAATTCCGGTGACGTGGCTATCCCGGATTACAATAATCTGGCGCCCGCTTTAACGCTTTCTCACGCCTTTGCGGATAACCAGACCCTGAAATTCAGCTATGCCTACCGGCTGGAACGCCCCGAATACCGTGACCTGAATCCCTTTCTCAACCTGGCCGACCCGCAGAATATCACTACCGGCAATCCGAATATAAAACCCGAGATCGGGCATGATTTTCAGCTGGGTTACAACTATGGCTTCAGCAAGGACAATAACCTGAACATACTGCTGTTGTACACGCATAACAATCCGGACATCAAATCCTATACGACCTTTTATCCCACCTTCCAGGTCGGCGACTCTACCTACACCAACGTGAACGTCACCAGGCGCGACAACATTGCCTCGGAAGACCGCTGGGGGCTTGTCCTGGGGGGCTCATTCGCGCCCATTCCCCATTTTACCCTCCGGCCCGGCGTTCAGCTCTATGAACGGATCACCACGAGTATCTATTCGATCCCGCAAAAGATCAGTGGTTTTGAATATCGGTGGAGCATCAACGCCAATTATCAATTCCCGCACGGACTCGTCCTCGAAGGCTTCGGCAACTACCGGTCCGGCATACGTTTTCAGGGCCGCACGGCGGATTTTCTGACGTACACATTTGCCCTGCGGCAACAGCTTTGGGGCGGCAAGGGTAGCATCGGCTTCGTAGCGGTGAATGCCTTCGCCAACGATCTCCGCCAGCACTCCGTAGTCGAAGGCGTGGGTTTCCACACCGATAATTTGCTGGAGATCCCCTACCGGTCGTTCGGGATCAATTTCCTCTACAAATTCGGCGGGTTCAGGATCAAACCAAAAGAAGACGAGAACTTTCTCGCCAAACCCCCGGTGGAGGGCAATTGATCTTTTTTTTGTAACTTAATGCAGGTCAACAGCCAAAATGCCTGTCATGTACAGAAACGCCCTCATCTCCGCCCTTCGCAACCTCCTTCGGAATAAGACCTATTCCACGATCAACATTATCGGCTTAGCCGCCGGCATGGCCATCTTTTTGCTGATCGCCCAGTATACACGCTTCGAAAAGAGCTACGAAGATTTTATCCCGAACAGGGCCAATATCTACCGGGTCAGCCTCACCAGGCTGCGGAACAACGCCGTCATCTCGGCCAGCGCCGAGAACTATCCGGCCGTAGGCCCCGCACTCAGCCATGAGCTGCCGGATGTCACCGCCTTCGCCCGGCTCTACAACCTGGGATATAAGAACAACGTGATGATCACCAACGAGCAGGCAAAACCCGACCCCATTGTCCTCAAACAGCATCATTTCCTCTACGCCGACTCCTCCTTCCTGCCCATGATGGGTTATGCCATGCTCAGCGGCAACGCCACACGGGCCCTGACACAACCCTTCTCCGCCGTCATCTCGGAAAAATATGCCCGGCTTTGGTTCGGGTCCGCCGATCCCCTGGGTAAGACCCTGCATATGCACGACGACGACTTTAATGACGAGGTCGTTAAGATCACCGGCGTCTTCAAAGACCTCCCGCCCAATACCCATCTCAAATTCGATGTTCTTTTCTCTTATACTACCCTGCTCGCGCGCCCCAAGGGCAATCCCGCCGAACGCTTTGACCGCACCTGGGACCGGGCCGATATGTATACCTTTGTCAGTCTCCGCCCCGGCACCGATCCGCAAGGACTCGCGGCCAAATTCCCCGCGATAGTAAACAAGTACAAGCCCGGCCTCCAGGCAGACAATGAACGCGAGCTGCTCGCGCTGCAACCCCTGTCCGCCATCCACCTGCATTCCGATCTGGCGGAAGAGCCGGAGATAAACGGCAACGCCAACATCGTTTTCTTCCTGGGCATCATCGGCGTCTTCGTGCTGGTGATCGCCTGGATCAATTTTGTCAATCTCTCCACGGCCCGGGCAGTAACCCGCGCCAAGGAAGTAGGTGTCCGCAAAGTCATCGGCGCCTCGCGCGGCCAATTGCTGCTGCGGTTCCTCACGGAAGCGGCGCTGACCAATGGAATCGCCCTTGGCATAGCCTATGGCCTGCTTTTCCCCGTGCTCCCCGCCTTCGACACAATCTCCGGGCTCTCCATGACCTCGGACTATCTCGTCCAACCCTGGTTCCTGCTACTCCTCGCGCTGCTATGGATCGGCGGCACCCTCAGCGCCGGCTTCTATCCCGCCTGGGTATTATCGTCCTTTCGCCCCGTCGCCGTGTTAAAAGGCCGGCTCCGTACTGCCACCGGCGGCGTCGCCTTGCGCCAGGCACTGGTAGTCGGTCAGTTCATGGCCTCCATCGCATTGATCACCGGCACCATGATCGTCTACCGCCAGCTGCATTTTATGATGCATAGCGATCTCGGTATGAACATCGACCAGGTGATTGTAATGGACAGGCCGGGCATCACTCCCAGTGATGAAACCAACTCGCATGCTTTCCGGTCCGGGATCGATCTGTTCCGCAACGAGCTGAAGAAAAGCCCTGAGATAGAAGCCGTAGCCAATACGACCACCGTCCCGGGGATGCTCCGGGAATGGCGCGCAACGGCAAAATTGCTGGGAAGCCGCACCGGCGACTCCGTCCTGGTACGCACCAGTAACATCGATTTCGATTTCCTTGACGTATTCAAAATGCAGCTGCTCGCCGGGCGCAATTTCTCCCGCGACTATCCTAAGGACCCCGATACTTCGGCCATCCTTACCGCTTCCGCAACGCGGCTGCTGGGTTTCAAAAAACCGCAGGACGCCATCGGCAGGACTGTCGTCGTACGGCAGTGGAACGATCAGCATGTCGTCATCGTAGGTGTCACGGGTGACTATCACCAGGTCTCGTTGAAAAAACCGCTGGAACCCGCGCTTTTTACCTGTGATTTCTATGAGAGCGAATATTATGCCGTGCGCGTACATACCGGCAATATCGCCGGGACCCTCGATCATATCCGGGCTTCCTGGGACAAGGCCTTTCCAGGCAACCCGTTTGAATACTTCTTTCTCGATGATTACTTCAACCGGCAGTACGCCAATGAACGCAGATTCGGCGAGCTCTTCACCACCTTCGCCATTCTCGCCATCCTGATCAGCTGTCTCGGGCTTTTCGGCCTCTCGGCTTATATGGCGAGTCAACGCGTCAAAGAGATCGGCATCCGCAAGGTGCTGGGCGCCTCCGTAGCCGGTCTCGCCATCCTCTTATCCCGCGATTTCCTCAAGCTCGTGCTCCTGGCCATCCTGCTGGCGACGCCGCTCACCTGGCTGGCCATGGCTCGCTGGCTGCAGGATTTCCCTTACCGGACGACGATCCAGTGGTGGATGTTCGCCTCCGCGGGGATCGCCGCCTTACTCATCGCGCTCCTCACCGTAAGCTTTCAAGCCGTCCGCACCGCGCTGACCAACCCATCCCAGACCCTCCGTTCGGATTAAGGCCGCCCCGCGAAATCGGCGGCCCCCGCATTGGCCTCCCAGGCATTGGCGTCCCTTCGCAAATACTCGACCGCGAATGCGATACATCGTTATAACGTGTCCGCCAGATTTCTATATTTCATTGATTATAAAATTTTTATGCCTTGGCATTTGATTTGTCCTGACACATGCCTAAAATGTCTGACAAGGAGCAGTGCGGGCATCGCTCTGATGCCGGGACATTAATACCTACAGTTATGACACAGGAAAAACAATTTAAAGCGGTAAAATTCGATCACTATGGCGGCCTCGATGTGCTCCACATCGATGAGCTCCCCTTGCCCGCTCCGGGCATCGGCGAGGTATTGGTGAAGGTAAAAGCGGCGGGGATCAATCCCATCGAAACAAAGATCCGCGAGGGGTTTCTGGCGTCCCGGTGGCCGGCCACCTTCCCTTCCGGTGAGGGGAGCGATTTCGCCGGGGTGGTGGAAAGCATTGGCTCGCAGGTCGGGAAATTCGCCGCCGGCGATGAGGTCATCGGATTCACCAATAATCGGGCCAGCCACGCCGAATATGTGGTGGTCCCCATGGACCAGCTCACCCCCCGGCCCCCACACGTACCCTGGGAGCAGGCGGGAGCCCTCTTCGTCTCCGGGACGACGGCTTATGCCACAGTGAAGGCTGTAGCGCTAAAAAAGGGCGATACCGTGGTCGTCTCGAGCGCCGCCGGGGGCGTGGGCTCGATTGCCGTGCAGCTGGCCGTGGATGCCGGGGCCCGGGTCATCGGCCTGACGAGCGAAGACAATCACACCTGGTTAAAAAGTAAAGGCGTCATCCCCCTCGACCATGACGGCGACATCGTCGGAAAAATTAAAACGGCCGCCGGCGGCCGGATCGACGCGTTTATCGATACTTACGGTCATGGCTATGTTGATCTGGCCATCCTGCTGGGAGTAAAACCCGACCGCATCGATACGATCGTCGACTTTGACCACGCAGCCGCCAAAAAATATGGGGTCAGGACAGATGGCAATATGGAGGCCGCAACCGCGCAGGTGATGGCCGAACTCGCCGCGCTTATCGAACAAGGGCGTCTCGAGATCCCGATCGCGCATATCTACAGGCTCGACCAGGTCCGTGAAGCCTTCGCCGAGTTGGAGCAGCATCATACCCACGGAAAGATCGTGCTGGAGCCATAAACACATCCCTTTACCGGCGCCGCCCGTCCGCCGTTCGGGATAGCCCGTCCAACGCTCGACCGCCGCTCGGTGTCGCCCGCCAGCACGGCGGGATGTTTAGAACGTTTCGCCAAGATTCAAATAGATCCCGCGGTAACTTCGGCTCATGCCATAATCGAGCGCGATATTGGTCCCGGATTTTTTATTGAACTTGATACGAAGACCCGCGCCGGCCGCCGGATGGATATAAGTATATTTCTCCCTAACGGGCTCGCTTACCGCATTGGCGTTGGCGAACAATACGAACCCGAATAAGCCATTGCCGGTGATATCCCTTCGGTATTCGGCCTCCGCGTACAAAAGGCTGGTGCCCCGGTACCGGTTCTGTGGAAAGCCGCGGCCGCTCCGTTGCTGATACGGGTCCCAGCCGATGCTGGGCAAGTCGAAGTAGGGCGCGTGGCTCTCGAGTACCGACCAGTAAAAGGTCCACAACGCCAGCATATTCTGGCTGTTCCGGCTAAACGGAATATATTTCCGGAAATCGACATAAACGGAGTTCCACTTGGTGCTGTTCCCGGGGAATACCGGATTCGTCCGATAGACGAAATTGGCATAGTAACCGGGGAAAGGGTTTTCCGTATTCTTCCTGGCGTCATAAAGGAGGTTAAAGGAAAACCCGGTGGATAAGGTTGTCTCGCTTACGCCGGTGCCATAAGGATAGTGCGTAAAATTTCGCAGCACAAACGAATCGCCGCGCATGTCCATATCGAAATGATCGTCTACAAGGATACCCATGCCGGCAAAAAAATAAGGCTTGATACGTTTCAATAGCGTTTGATAGAAGCGTACATATTTGTAATTCACGGACATCCGCCGGCTTATGTCCGGGCGGCCACCCAATCCCCAGGTTTCCTGCGGATAATAGAGAAGCCGGCTGTCGCCGAGGATATCCCAGCTATTGCGCGACAGCCAGAGGTTGGATCGCAGCGAAAAACCCAGACGCCCCTGGGTGGCGACATAAGGGGCAAAGGTAACCGTAGACAAGGAGGTGTTGCCCGGTTCACCAAGCGCGAAAGCAGCAGTAGTGGCGGTCACCGAAAAACCGGACGGACTCGCGACTTGCGTCGAAGTGGGCAAAATAGAAAAATAGATCCTTTTCAACCCGCCGGTGCGTGGCCGGGGTTGGATATGGAACAGGTCTCGTCCGACATCGATAAGGTCTTTTGGGGCACGGGGATAAATAGTTGCCTGCTGCGCAAGAACAGTCGCAGGCAAAAAAAACACGAATATGATCCAGCGTCTGGCCAATAGGAAAAAGTACCGCATCATTCTGGATGCATCCTGGAGTACCGGGGGCAAAATAAATCCCTGCCCCGCAGGGTGGTTCTTTAACTAATAAAAGAACTGTTCCAATACGATCCGGCCATCTTTCACTTCGTACAGCATGAGCTCATTGATCTGTATTCTTCCGAATCCTTTCACGGTAATATCTTTCTCTCTTGCCACCGTAAAATGATTGCCGGTTACAAGGGGCTCGGACGTATACACTCTGTGGACGTCTTCGATCTTTTTTACAAAATCCTCGCCTTTTTTACGAACGGCAGCTTTGCCTTCCGCATTGCCGAAATAAGGAGAGTTGGGCGGATCGATGCTTTTTACATTAGCCGAAAAAAGCTCATCCTGTATGTCGAACCATTTTTCCTGCTGCGCCAGCTCATGGAAGCGCGTAGCCACCTGTTGTGTGGTCGGTGCTGTTTTGATCGTTATCATTGTTCTTTTTTTATAGGTAACTCTAAAGTTACACAAATATATAGGTAACTTTTGAGTTACGCAAATATTTTTCGGCAACTTTTCCTGGGCTATAGCCATTGGTTGAATTTTTTGATGAACCAGACTTTGACGAGCTGGGTGAGCATACAATACACCAGCAGGATGCCAAGAAGCCAGGGGAAATAGCTCAACGGCAATGGCACCATGTTCAAGGCCTCGGCGAAGCCCGAGAACGGAAGGAAGATGCCGATGGCCATGATGGCGGTGGTCAATGCCAGCACCGGGGCGGTGGCCCAGCTTTGGATAAAAGGGATCTTCCTGGTGCGGATCATATGGACGATCAGCGTTTGGGACAGTAACCCCTCGATGAACCAGCCGCTTTGAAAAAGACTTTGGTGGGCGGGTGAGTTCGCCTTGAAGACAAACCACATGAGGGCATAGGTGGCATAGTCGAAGATGGAGCTTATGGGGCCGATATAGATCATGAACTTGCTGATGCCCCCTGCGTCCCATCTGCGAGGCTTTTCGATATATTCGGCGTCCATGCGATCCCAGGGGATGGATATTTGGGAGATGTCGTAGAGTAGGTTCTGTACCAGGATCTGTATCGGCAGCATGGGCAGGAAGGGTAGGATAGCGCTGGCGCCCAGCATACTGAACATATTGCCGAAGTTGCTGCTGGCGGTCATTTTGATATACTTGATGATATTGCCAAAGGTCCTCCGGCCATAGATGACGCCTTTGCGCAGGACCATGAGGTCTTTTTCGAGGAGGATAATGTCGGCGCTTTCCTTGGCAATATCGACGGCCGTATCCACGGAAATGCCCACGTCGGCATCGCGGAGCGCGGCCGCGTCGTTGATGCCGTCACCCATAAAGCCTACGGTATGGCCCTTGGCCTGTAGGACTTTCACCACCCGGCTTTTCTGCGCCGGGCTAAGCTTGGCGAAGATGGTGATCTCGTCGATGCGGTCGGTGAGTTCGGCGTCGCCGATCTTTTCCAGCTCATTGCCCAGGAGAATAGTATTGATGGGGATGCCTACGTCCCGGCATATTTTCTTGGTGACTACCTCGTTATCGCCGGTGAGGACTTTGAGGGTAATGCCCAGCTTGTGCAGGGCCTCGATAGAGGGCCTGGCAGAGGGCTTGGCGGGGTCGAGAAAGCCAATAAATCCGGTGATGATCATGTTGTTCTCGTCGGCAATGGAATAGGTGAGCGGCCTTTCGTCGAATTCCTTGACAGCCACCAGTAAGACCCTCAATCCCTCTTTGTTGAGCTTCTTCGAGGTTTCCAGGATAGTTTGCCGCATGGCGCTGTCCAGGGGGATGATATCGTCGGTGTCGATCTGCAATTGTTTGTCTTCGCCTGGGTCGAACACGCGGGGGCAGAGGTCGAGCATTTCTTCAACGGCGCCCTTGCAGATCAGGAGATGTTTGTGGTTGTGTTCGAGGATCACGGACATACGCCTGCGCTGAAAGTCAAAAGGGATCTCGTCCACTTTACGATATTCCCGTTCCACGTTTAGCGAATCATGCAATTCGGCGTGTTCCAATACGGCGAGGTCGAGAAGGTTTTTCAGCCCCGTTTGATGATAGCTATTGAGATAGGCCCATTTCAGGACTTCTTCATCTTCCTCGCCCATGACGTTCAAATGCCTTTCCAGCACGATCTTGTCGATGGTAAGTGTACCGGTCTTGTCGGTGCAGAGGATGTCCATGGCGCCGATGTTCTGGATGGCGTTGAGGCGTTTGACGATGACCTTTCGTTTGCTCATGTTCACGGCGCCCTTGGCGAGATTGGCGGTGACGATCATGGGGAGCATTTCGGGAGTGAGCCCGACGGCGACCGCGATGCCAAAGAGCAGGGCTTCGAGCCAGTCGTGTTTGGTGAAGCCGTTGATGAGGAATACCAGGGGGACCATGATGAGCATAAACCGGATGAGCAGCCAGCTCACGCTATTGACGCCTTTGTCGAAGCTGGTCTCGGCGCGTTTGCCGGTGACAGCCTTGCTGATAGAGCCAAAATAGGTGAGGCTGCCGGTGGTGACGGCGACAGCTGTGGCGGTGCCGCTGACGACGTTGGTGCCCATGAAACAGCAATTCTCGATTTCCAGGGGGCTGCGGGTGTCGGCGTCTGCGATGGGGTGGTCGCGTTTTTCAACGGGTAGGGCTTCGCCTGTCAGCATGGCCTGGCTGACGAAAAGGTCTTTGGACCCGAGGATGCGGCAGTCGGCGGGGATCATATCGCCGGCGGAGAGGAAGATGATGTCGCCGGGGACGATTTCCTTGATGTCGATCTCCCTTTTGACGGGGCCCAGCACGGTCTTCCGCAGGACGGTCGTCGTGGTTTTGACCATGCTTTTAAGCTGTTCGGCCGCCAGATTGCTGCGGAACTCCTGCCAGAAGCGAAGCAGGGAGCTGAGTATAACCATGATGGATACCACGATCAGGGTTTTATAGTCCCGGTCGGCAGGGGCAGCCAAAAATACGTCGGTGATCAGGGAGACGATGGCGATGACAATCAGGATGCCGATAAAGGGGTTGATAAACGCCTGCAGGAGTTGGATATACCAGGCGGGGGCTTTCTCATGAGCCACTTCGTTGGGGCCGAAGTGTTGTTGTTTCTCATGTACCTGGGCTTCCGTGAGACCGGTCTCCTGTGCGTCCAGCAGGGCAAAGAAATAGTTCTTGTCGGTCCGGGCGGCATTCCGCAGCTTGGTGGCAGCTGCCTGGTCGAAGTCATGCCCGTTCTTCTCATTGTTCCCCCGGTTGAGGGACAGAAGTTTCTTTCTGGCTTCTTTGATATAGATGTTCATGTCACAGCCTCCTTTTTTTAATTTGGGAGATGAGTAATAAGAATAGCAGCCCACCCAGAACGAGGTTGGCAAGCAGGATATGGTGGCTTTGTTCCGGGGATGGCTTCCTGTTGAAGCAATTAAAGTCGATCAGCATATCCGCCAGGAGCACAATCAGTATTCGATATATCCACTTGCCAAGATCTTTCATGAGCTTGTTTTTATGTTTATAGATCGTTTTCTTCGCCGATAACTTTCCAGCTGACCTCGCCGATGGCAGCGCCCAGAGAAAGGGCAATAAACAGACGTGTAGAAAATTGCAGTATGCTGAGCATGGCTTTTCCTATTGAACCCCCTGCCGGGGAAGCTGTGGAAAAGCCGTCCTGGAAGGAGAAGTTAAATAATAATATGTCGATTACCTGAATGACTGTCGCTGGTCATAAATAGCGGCATTTTTTAAACGCTCCGCAAAGCTAGGAAGGCCTTTGGAGAAAAGCTATTAGAAACGTATTATAAAAAAATTAGAAAACTATTAGAGTGAAGCCTGTCTAGAGATGAGGTAGCTCTACAGTGAAGGTCGTTCCTTCGTTGACCCTGGATGTCACGGTGAGTGTGCCCCCGTGGAGGTGGATGATCTTATGGGTAAGGGACAGACCGATACCGTGGCCCTCGGCATAAGCCCTGTTCGCACCCCGGTAGAAGGGTGTAAAGATATGAGCAAGATCCTCCGGGGCGATGCCGATGCCGTTGTCGGAGAAACGGAGGATGGTGTTTTTCGCGTGGAAGCTGATGGCAACAGTGGATTGATGGTCGGCGGAAAATTTGCAGCCATTCTCCATGAGATTGGTAAAGGCTACTTTTAAAAGGTACTCGTTTCCTTTCACCGAGATATAGTCGTCGTCTTCGATCTCTCGCTCGAAGATGATATTGATGCTATAGTCGGTGTTGGTTTTTAGCATCCCCTGGCGAGTATCCAGCAAGAGTTCGTCAAGCCGCATTTCCTTGAAGGCGATCTCGGCCTGGTCGTAGCTGGCCCGGGCAAGGTCGAGCAGACCATTAGAGAGCCGGACCACCCTGCGGGCATCATGCAGGATCAATTGATTCATCTTTTCGTATTCTTCATTGGTGCGACCTTTTTTAGCGGCTATTTCCAGTTCGCCGATAATCGCGGCCATGGGCGTTCGCAGCTCATGGGAGATATTGGAGACGAATTGCTTTTGTGCCTCAAAAGAGTTTTCCAGCCGGTCGAGCATCCGGTTGAAGGTGACGGCCAGCTCGGCTATTTCGTCTTTTCCTTCTCCTTCTCCTATGCGTAGGTCGAGATGGGAGGCGGTTATCTCCTCGACCTTATCGACGATTTGGGACACGGGTTGCAGGGCCTGGCGGGAGAAGAGCGTGCCGGCGAGGAGGGTAAGGAGGACGGCGATCAGAAAACCGACGACAAGGGCGATGCGCAGGTCGTACAGCTTGGCCAGTCCGTCAATGTCCTTGGCCGCGGCGGTGATAACATAGTTCCTGCCGCCATAGGAATATAGGAAGCCGGTGGCCTGGAGGTCATTGACATAAAAGTGGATCTCGTGCTGTCGTACGATCGTGTCGATCATGCCCCTGGTCTCTTTGACCCGGTCGATGTATACGGCGTCGTGGTAAAGGAGATGGAAGCCGGTGTCATAGATGGCGACTTCTTCCTGGGGGAGGGAGCTCAGCGAGTTTTTGTAGATCAGTTGCAGGACCGCGGGTTGGACCTTGGCGCCCAGGAGCAGGTCGGCCTTGGTAACGGCTAGCTCGTGAAGGCGCTCGAAGTATTGGTCTTCCCGGTCTTTGGCATTGGAGAAGTAGATGGCCAGCGCGAAGACCAGCAAAAGCGCGGCAAAAAGGGCCGTGAACAACAAGGTGAGTTTGAGCCTTATTTTCATAGAGGACCTTCTTTAAAGATAAATCCGATGCCGGACCTGGTGTGGATCAGTTTGACGGGTTGGTCCTTGTCGATCTTCTTCCGGAGGTAGTTGATGTACACATCGATGAAATTGGTGCCCGTGTCAAAGGTGGTCTCCCAAACCTTTTCGGCGATCTCTGCACGGGAAAGCACGCGCCCGCTGTTTTGCATCATATAGTGCAATAGCTTGAATTCCTTTGGGCTCAGGTTGATCTCTATACCGCCCCGGGTGACGACGAAGGTGCTGGGATTCAATTCGAGATCGGCGATCTTCAGGATGGGCGGGGGCTGGGAGGATAGCTTCCCCTGGCGTTTGGTAAGCGACCTGAGCCGGGCGTGCAGTTCGCGAAAGTCGATGGGTTTGACCAGGTAATCGTCGGCGCCGGCATCCAGCCCTTCCACCTTGTCGTCGATGGCTCCCAGGGCGGTCAGCATAATCAGGGGGATGTCGGGCTTTACCTGGCGGAGCTGTTTGCACAGGGTTATGCCATCGATGCCGGGGAGGACAATGTCCATGATGATGACGTCGTAGGCATTCTGCAAGGCCAGTGACTTTCCGGCATTGCCGTCGAAAGCGAGTTCTACGGAATAGTCCTGGTCTTCCAGTTCTCTTTTGACAAGATCGGCTACTCTTTTTTCGTCTTCGATCACCAGGATGCGCATATTACAGGCGTATTTATTTTGTACTTCGGTTTGGAGTGTTGATTGTTAATATATTAATAATCAATTAGTTGAAAAATTTTGAGATCTGTAGGTTCTTCAGCCTACCGGATGTTCCGGGCGTTTAGCGGATGTTTGCCGGATGTTCCGGGCGTTTAGCGAATGGTTATTCCACCCTATTGGAAAGTATATATTTAGCAGACCGTCCGGTAGTACCAACCCTTTGCAGAATTCTCTTATTGACCAAATCCTGCAATTCTTCAGCAGCAACAGTTCGACCTAATTCATTAATTTCCTGGTATTCTGCATTTTTGATGGAGCCCTTTTCTTTTGCATAAAGAACACCTTTGATCTGCCGTTCATTTATATTTAGCGTCTGCAAATAGTCCGAAGTAAAAATTTCCTTCAGAAAAGTAACGCTTAATCCGCCTTGCTCTTCCGTAATTACTGGTTCAGGAATGTTGTATTCCTTGCATCCTTCCAGCATAATCTCGATACCACGGCCCCAGGACTCAATATATCCAGCCATAAAAAAAACGTTTGCTATTAACCTGTTTCGTGGTTCTGAGCCATGCTTTTCTTTTAACTTTTCAACCGTTAAAGTCTCAGGTAGTTCACCGGGATTCCAGATTACCAATTTGTCATCATACACACTTAGAAAGACATTGGTCCGGGAATAATCTTTATGAATAATAGAATTCAGAATAGCCTCCCTCAACGCCTGCTCAGGGTATTCAAGCCCTTCAATCCGTTGCAATCTTTTGTACGATATCGGCCTGATAAGATACTTTGTATCGAGAATATCCATCACCTTATCCGCCATATCGAGAATATTCCCTTTGACCATTATTGACGCCTCTGGAATAGGGCGCTGCTCCCAGGAGACTCCCATTTTTGTTAATATAAATTGGTTAAGTGCATTTCCCTTGAGTTCTTGTTTTGTGCTGCCGGTTCTGTAATGATAGATGCCATGATATGAAATCGGAACAGTATTTACAGGAACATCGATTTCAATATAATGTTTTCCATTCTTTTTAAGAAGGTTTACATCAGCCACTACACCCAAATGATTTACTATTTTATTCGGAAGATCATCCAATAATTTTCCGTAGTCATCGACGCCAGTAATATTTCCGTTGTCATCTATCCCGATATAAATTTTTCCGCCCTGGGCATTCGCAAACCCACATATCCATTTAAGATATTCATCTCGCCAGGATTGTTTGTATTCTATATTTTGATGTTCAGGCATACTTTAGAGATTCAGATTTAAGACACATATATCTTACCGACAAAAATACCCATTTTCTTAAAAAGGTTTCAAAGCATTTACCATCCGGAAAAGATTCTGTCCTTATCCTTTTGGGAAAATGAGGACGCTATCCGGGAATGGCGGAATCTGGAGGCCCATCGGGCCGATCAGTCAAAAGGAAGAGCCTATATTTTCAAAGATTACCATTTGAGAATTGCACAGGTCATCCGCGACTACGGAATGTTCGACCGCTTGGAAGCCCCGACGGACAGCCGGATATATCATCGGTAGCTCGTTCAGAAATCCCGTGCCCCTCATATCCTTACCGGGTTGCTGGGACAACACAATATTAGCGCGAGATGTATAACGGTTCTGTTAGTATTCTATTAGTTCATGATTAATGGCATTTTATATAACTCGGCGGGATTAAATTGCAGGTTGTGAATCCCAAAACCAGCCAAATGCGTTTAGCCAGTCGTTTTCCTTTTATACTCTCGTACGTCGCCCTGCTCGTTGTCCTTTTTCCTTTTTTGTCGGGGGCGCAGTCCGCGCCTTCTACTTCAAGATCCTTCGCCCAATATCGACGGCCATACGACACGAGCATGCTGGCGGTCGGGGACGGTCCGATGTTGCTTCCGTACAACCGGATCATCGACCCCGCGGGGACTGTGCTTCGGTTTGGAAACCAGGAACTGGAAAACCACAGCCTCGACGCCGTGTTGCTGCCCGGCAGGGATGTGCTGGCCGTGGAAGACCGTTACGGTGTGACTTTTATCCGCGTTCCGGAAAACAAGCTGATCGGTAGCCTGAGTTATGGGAAGGGTCCCTACAAAGACTGCATGAGCACGTATTCCGGGATTAAGACTTATACGGATGACGACGGACGGATCCACGTTTTATGGAGCGCCGCCGCGGCTCCTGGTCACGGGTTGTATCTGTCTGACCGGAACCATTCGTATTTAATGGATGCGATCTGGGACGGCCACAACGGTCGGATCGTATCCGCACTGTCCTTCTCGGCCTTGTCCCCCTCTCCGCTGGCGCTGCCCAACGACATCGCCGTGGAAAAAGAGGGCGCGGATATATATGTATATGTCGTGCTTAACGGCAACAGCCGCCTGGTAAAGATCCGTTGGAAGGATCAGTCGACAATTTGGGACGCTGCCACCGGCATGGCCCCCTATGGGATCGCCCTGGCGGCCGGAAAGGTCTATGTCAGCAATTGGGCGGGGCCTGTACCCACTGATACGGCAGGACGGGAGACAGCGGGTATTCCCTACGGCAGCGTTTATGTAGATCCCAGGACGGGTGCTACGGCCTTGGGTACGGTATCGGTCTTCGACGAAAATACCGGTAGGCCCATACGGGAAGTTCGGACTGGCCTGCATCCCAACGCCCTCCTTGCAAGCCGGGATGGAAAATTCATCTATGTAGCTAACGGAAATAGTGACGATGTCTCTGTGATCGGCACAGCGGAAGACAGGGTGATCGATTCTGTCGACGTAAGACTCCTGGCTGATGGGGATTCCTATATCGGCGACACGCCTGATGGTCTTGCGCTGGATTCGACCGGCAATATCCTTTATGTAGCTAACGGTATGGACAATGCCGTGGCCGTTGTCGAGCTTGGCAAGCGGCTATCCGTCACCGGTAAGGGAAAGACCAGGTTGCTTGGCTTTATCCCCACGCAGGCCTATCCTGCCGGGATGGTGCTGGATGGCTCCTGGCTGTATGTCGCGAACCTGGAAGGAGAAGGCGCCTGGGTCTCAAGTACCGATGAAAAGGGAAAATCCTACAACGCTCACAAACAGGAGGCCACGTTTTCCGTCATCCCCCTGCCGGACGCTGCTACTCTGGAAAGCTATACCCAACGGGTGAAGACCAACAACTTCGTTTTCCGGGAGGGTCTCAGTCGTTTGAAACCCCGCCCAAATATTCCAGCCGTACCTGTGCCGCAGCGGATCGGGGAACCTTCTGTATTCAAACATGTCGTCTATATCATTAAAGAAAACCGGACCTACGACCAGGTGCTGGGGGATATGCCGGAAGGGAATGGCCGCCCCGATCTCTGTATGTATGGGGACCTCATCACACCCAACCAGCACAAGATATCCCGTGACTTCCTGTTACTGGACAATTTTTATGCTTCAGGAAAATGTTCGGCGGAAGGTCACCAGTGGACGGACGAGGGAATGGTTACGGATTATGTGGAGAAGAACGTCCGGGCCTGGTTCCGCAGTTATCCTCACGTTCAGACGGATGCGCTGGTATACGATAAAGAAGGATTTATCTGGAACGATGCGCTGGACCATGGAAAGTCCGTGAAAATATACGGGGAAGCGACCACCGAGCATCTGGATGGCCCCCAGGATTTTACGGGGATCTACCATATGCTCCGGACGGGCGAGCCCCTCAAATTCACTAACACGACGACCATTTCCAGGGTGGCCCCCATCCTGGATACAGTGTATCCGGGTTTTGACATCGTCGGTCCGAATATCTCCGACCAGTTTCGGGCAAATGCGTTTATCCATCAGCTTAAAGGGTATGAGCAATTACCCGGGGACCAATGGCCCAACCTGATGGTACTGGCTTTGCCCAATGACCATACGCTGGGTACCCGGCCGGGCGAACCCGTCCCCGAAGCGATGGTGGCGGACAACGATCTGGCCTTTGGGAGGATCGTCGACGCGATTACCCATAGCCGGTACTGGGGTTCCACGGTTATTTTCGTGGTAGAGGACGATTCACAGGTGGGGTGGGACCATGTGTCCGCCTACAGGACCACGGCCTTCGTCCTCAGCCCTTATTCCCGTCTGCATCAGACCGTGCATACCAATTTCAACCAGGTGTCCATGCTCAGGACCATCGAGCAGATCCTGGGCAT
>Ga0210396_10002833_pt1 | contig 17491 bp, 2 predicted proteins | sample IncBWH17OmetaG_FD_155466 | JGI IMG/M metagenome (GOLD analysis project Ga0210396, IMG submission 155466) | Forest soil microbial communities from Barre Woods Harvard Forest LTER site, Petersham, Massachusetts, United States - Inc-BW-H-17-O ... | reverse complement strand
CAGGCCCGGGGCAGCGCCAGTTGAAAGTGGGGTAAGTTTTATTGATGCGAAAACCGGGGGATTATTGCAGGGCAACAAATCAAACGCATTGACGCTGTTCAGGATTGCTTCCTGTCCCGGGTTACCGATCTGGAGCTGCCCGGTGACGTCCGTGATGAATATTTCCTGCGGGAAAGATGAGTGGAACACGGGCGGCAATCCCTTGTACTTGGAGGCGTCGTATCCAGCTAATGGATAGGGAGCAGTACTGGCCGTGTCTGACAGCCTTTGGTTGATCGCTTGCTGCCAGTAGCCGCCGAAATCTGGCTCGCTGTTCTTGCCCGTCAAACGGAAGGAGCTGCCAAGTCCGTCCAAGTGGATCCTAACGGCAGTTTCATTGCCGTCACTGTCAGTATCAATGGAAGCGCGAACGAAAACATTCTTGACCGGATCAAAATCGTCGGGGACTGAAACCGGGCTAAATCTGGTAAGGTCGCTAGACACCGGAGCAGCCCATTTACCCTGGTAATATTCGGTCCGATTTAGTCGAATCTGAATCTGTTTCAACGGGTTGCCTTGAAGGACCAGACCAGAAAACTCGTCGAATGTTAAATCCGTGACTTGTTTAGAGCTAGAACCAGTCTGGCGACTTTGGGATTGCGGGGCAAAAGTGAGCCAGAAAACATTAAGCCGACCGCGCCAGACAACGGCAACAATATGGTCGCCATCAAAATCCACCGTTACCGGTATCCAGCCAGTCCAAATTCCATTGGACAATGTTCTATAGAAATACTTTTGGGGTTTGCTGTGGTTGCGCCCGATGACGTGAAGAATGTTGGCGCCGGGCGGGTCATCGGCGGCGGGCGGCTGATTGTACAGACTAACAATATCCAGGCGCGCTCGGGTGTCTAAATCCTGAAGATATTGAGTGAATGCCTGCTCTGCCAAATCCTGAGTTATGTCACCTTGGAGCAATGCGCTCTGTAAGTCCTGGAAAAGGTCGGTTGAATTTTCCCGGAATTCTGGGATCAGCCAGTTCTCCGGCCAGAGAAAGATTTCCCGGTTTGCCTCCCAAACGCGATAGCGCTTCATCCAGTCCCACTGGTCGGAGTTGATAATCGAAGGTTTCACTTCGTTTTCCAGGTTTAGCAGGCACCGTTGGATGAAAGTTTGAACTGAGGAGATAGCTAGCCGGATGCGGGATGTTTGCACAACCGGTTCCATTCCGGGATCGACCAGGAAATATTCGAAAAGACCGTTTTGGTCGGTAACGCCGAAGTTTTGAATTGCTGGAAGGTTCAGCACATAAGCGCAGAGAGCGTCGCGTTTTGCTTTGCGCAACGGGTCGAAGACCGATTGGGCGATCGGTCTCCAGAGGTCCTGCGTGAACTGCGCCTTTATGGCATTACGGAGAGCAGCCGCAATCGTTGCGCCCGGGTCCGCATTGGTCGAAACCACGGCGCGGGCAGGATAGATGATGCCAGTAACCTGCCCGAGCGTTTTAGGTTCAACCGCTAAAGCTTGGACCATTTGCAGAGCTTCCCAAAGGCGGCCGAATCCGATCTCATTCACCAAAGGCGCGACCGTAAACTGTACCTGGGCTTGCGCACCTGTGCCCAGCGGACTCGTGTTGAAGACGCCGGATCCCCATAGTTGGGTAATGGTGGCCTGAATCGTGCCCGGATCCCGTCGGGTTAGATTCGCGATGAGTTGGCAAAAACTCTGACTCGCCTGTTGCGCCGGCTGGCTAACAGCCGATGGAATCAGTTGTCGCGCATTCTGAAAAATTGTGATTAGCCCATCTGTACCTCCCGCCGCTGCCTTTTTCAGACTGGCATAATTGGCCAGGCGCAGAAATTGGCCGAAAAGGTTTCTTCCCTTTGACGGCGAGTCGTCACTAGGGTGCGTCGGCAAAGCATTGAAACTAACGCCGCCAAAGTCGCTTGCGTGGCTGACGACATACACGACCTCGGTTTCGTCCAAGCCGAATCCCTGAATCACCTGAAGTGTTTTCGTCAAAAGGATTTCCGCCCGGTTGTACCTTGCCACCGAGGACACGGGATAAAGCACGAGCTGGCCTATTGACCGTTGGGGAATGGTTTCCCCTTGCACCTGAATGGCCGCGTCGCCGCCACCCAGGTTCAAGTAATCGAGAGTAAAATGGTACGGGGTACTGGCCTTGAACTGGGCAAAATTGCTAAGGGAACCGGTCGGACCCAGCGCCGGGATAAGAGGCTGAGTCAGGAAATCAAATTGTAAGATGGCCGACGCTGCGCTGTTTGGCAGCGTAACCGTGAACTTGTAAGGGCCGTCCACCGGGAATTCCATATATCCCTCGAAGCGAGCGCTGTTGACGTTCGCCGGCTTGTTCGGGTCGGTATTCTTGTCAGTGTTGGCAGTAGCCAGCGTGGCTGATCCCAAGGGGGTGGATTCCGCGCCGTCGGAATAATAGGTAACCGTTACTCCACGATCTCCAGCGGCTTGAAATGCGGTCAGAACGGTTGCAGCAGCGGCGGCCGGCTGACTCGGATCGGTAAGGATCGCGATATTAGTCAGCAACGTCTTAGTTAAGGAGGCAGTAGTTCCTAGCTTGGCCGCAAATGTCTGGATAATGGACTGGCTGCTAAGCTGTCCCTGTAGATAGGGTAGAAACTCGCTCGCTAATTTCGCCCGCGCCGTTGCTGATCCCATCGGAGGGGCGAAGAGAGTGTCGAAGTCTCCTGCTTGCAAAAACCCTGCTTGCGGCGGACCTCCCGCCGTTTGCTGCAAGTAAGTTTGGAAAAAAGTCAGGGCATCCGCCCGGACATTATTGAACAGGCCTTGTAATAGGGTCTGTTGTGTCGCTGTAATCGTCCCATTGCTGACCAGCGTCCCCAATTCAGCAGCGACGGCGGTCATCACCGAAGCAACCGGGACCCCTTGGAAGATTAGGGTTTGGGTGCTGATGGTTGAGTCGTAGACGAGTTGGATATTTTGCCGATCAGCGAAAAGCGCCGAAGGGACAGCGCTGGCAACACCCGCCTGAGCGCCAGTGTATTGGATTGTGCCCGTCCACATGGCCATGAACGTTTGGGACACATCCGCCGGAAAAACCTGTGAGATCTTTTGACGGATTAAATCATCCGTAAACGTGGTAGGATCGGCAGGTTGAGCGGTTTGAGATTGGATCGTGCGGATGTTAGTAGCCAGGGCCCTCACCTCCTGCATCAAAGCGTCCGGGTCCGGTTGATATTTGCCTGCCGGGTCAACGATCTGGTGACGCAATAGGTACTGCAAGTCCTCAACCGTGAAGCTGCTGCTCAGAACCGCCGCGACTTGTTCCGTAAACCGTACGGTTTGAGTCCAGGGAGCATCATCAGCTAAAACAGTTGGCCCGCCTGATTTGAGGGGCGCAAAGGGATTAATCGCGCCCATACTTACCATGTCGATCCCCATTTGCTTAAGGGCGATGAATTCTGTGACGGAGAGCTGAAGCCCCTCAGAGAGCAAAGCATATCGGAAGAGCAATGAGACGTTGGCCACAGTCAGCGGGGCACTGCCGATGTCCAGACCGTTATCAACAAGGACGGATGCAATGTCACTGGCGCTTAGACCAAGTGCGCCTTGAAGGGCCGTGATGTGATTCCCGAGCAAGACGTATCCGTTTGTTACGTCATCGACCGTTTGCCCGGCTTGCCAGCGGAAAGGAAGATATTTTCCCTGGGTCGTATCGAAATAGCAGAGGTATTGGCCGGCAGGATCGTCAAAAACAGGGTCGTTGTTCAGCACGGCCGCAGTCAGAAACGTCCGGGCATAGAGAGGGTTACCGCCAGTTGTGGGCAAATCGCCCCAGATCGAGAGAACCCCGTTCCGGTCGAAGGCGCCGGTTTGCAACTTTCCAAAGAGCGTTTGCAAATGCGATAGATAGATTAAGGCCGTGCTCATGGCCTTTGATAGATCCGGTCCCGCACTCGGATCTGTCGGTGCCGGAAACAAGGGCGCCAGGAAAACTTGAAACGCTCTGTCGAGTTCACTGATCGACCAGCGCAACTTCTTCCAGAGACGAACGAACAGATTCAGTTTCAGAAAATCCGACGCGGTTGCCGCATTTCCACCCGCGTATTGAAATTTCGTGTTTTGGAAGTCACCGGGATTCTGGAAAGGAGCTTGCAGAACCAACACTGTATTGGAAGACCCGGTGCTTAAGACGGCATTCAGCCAGTTTTGAAGAGCAACCGGGTTGTTAGCAGGATAGTATTGCTTCATCAAACCCTGCAGTTTCGCTTCAAAGGCTGCCTTCTGAGCGGCGGTGATGGGCGGGCTCAGGATGTAACCCGGTTGGCTGGTGTAAACAAAGACATCGTTCAAAGTAAGGCCGAATTTTCGCAGAGGAATCGTTAACCGAGCCAATGAAGAGTTCACGAAACCCGTTTCAATGATACTAGCCAGGTCTTGATAGCTAATCTCGAGTTTCTCCGCCAAAGTGGCTGCGGACACCAGCTCAGCCAGCGCTGTGGACTGGTTTGTATATCCATAGAGAGTAAACCAATTGGATAGGTTGCCCGGGTTTGTATAGACCGAATACTCGGCCGGAGAGAGGCCGAGGTTCTCCGTGAAGATAGATGCCCGATAGTAAGAATAGTTATTTGCGTCAGTTAACAATTCTAGCTGATCGGCCGGTCGAAACACGTCGAGCACGTGTCCCAAGGGCATTTTAAAATAATTCAAAAACCCGCGAACGGTTTCGATCCAGAGATCAAACGGCAAATCAAGTGGATAGACGGCTGGAGGGGTAACGGAAGTCCGATTAGCGAGGATCGCGTACGCCTGGGGAAGAATATTTTGGGGTTCGGCGACCAGGTCGGCACTGTTTGCCGAACCAGTATCGTACACCGCCTGGGATGTGAGTGCGCCGTTGTGGGTGACGTAGTATTCCAAGATCTCGTTGACCAGATCGATGTAGGGCAGAGCAGTGTTAGTATTTTCACAACTCAGATTGAGGTTCGGCAAATCCGGGCGGCGCTTGGTAAGGGCGGCGAATGGTGTGTCGAAGGGATAAGCCTCGCTGCCATGCTGGGATTGCCAGTTTGCTTTGATATTGCTCCACTGATCCGGATCGAGAAAATGAAGGAGGTCGACCAGGTAAGCCGCCGGGCTCAACACCGATCGACATTCCTCGCACTCGCAGAAATCCAATGAACCAAACAGCGACGCCATGCTGGGGAACCGTTGCGCAATCGCAGTTTTGGCATTCTGGACATCCTGCTCGGACGAGAGCGCGAAAATCTGCGGAGTCGTATCCAGATGCTTAGCGGTGGCAAAAAGATTAAAGGTGACTGATTTGACCTGCTGCGCCTTCCGATAGACCAGGTCCGCTTCTTCAAGGGAAGGAATGGACCCGGCAACGAGGTTTCGGAACTCGTCCTGTGTGTAAGCCGTGATATCATGAGCGGACATCAACCCGGCCTTAAGAACTGACTGTAGCGATCCGCTGCTGGGAGTAATCTGGTAAAGCCGATGGAGAGTTTTTACCGACGCGACAGTTGCCGCGTCGGGTGAAGCGATACCCTTAGGAAGGTTCTTAAGGAACAAATTTAGTGGGGTACGACCTAACTCGTAGCCCGCGGAATTAGCCGACCGCAGGAACGTGACTACGCTCGTTGTCAGCGCGGCCGGCCCAGCCACGGGTAAGTTATTAGTCTCCACCATTCGAGCCACGACTCGAGTCGGATAACTTAGCCGTACCTTGCGGGCAAGATCGGCTGCGTAGGCTTTCACCTGATCAGCCGGCGCAGTCCCGCCATACATCGAGGGGATCAGCGCCTGAAGTTTCTGCTGGTCCGTTCCGGCAATGGAATTCAACAGATTGGTCCAGGTCGCGTCCAGGTGAAAATCTTTGTCCGCTAAAACTGCAGTATCGGTTGCCGCACCTAATTGTTGCTGCAGCGTTTGGACGAGACCGGCATTGTTGTAAGTCAGGAAGGCGAGTTTTCCTTGGACTTGCAGAGCCGCGATGTTGGCTGCGGAAATACCGGCTGCGGCGGCTTTCTGCCAGAGATCGGCATTCGAAATTGTCGAATCAAAATAAAATTGGGCAAAGGCCGACTGCTGAGCAGGCGTGGTGAGTATATTGCCAAGCAGGTCACTGAAGCTGTTAGGGGCTCCGGAAATTTTGACACTCAGGTTTGTTTTGGTGGCATAAGTCACGAAGGCGGCTTGGGCTGCGGTGACCTGCGCTGAGGTGAAGTTGATGATACCGGCCTGAGTTGCCTTGTTAAGAGCGGTCGCGATCGTTGCTGGGGGAACTAGCGCAAGTTTCTGTGCGTCTGTCGGAAGGCCGGTGCGATAGAGAGCGTAGAGTGCGTCTTGCCCTAGTCCCGTCGCAGCCGTCTGCTGAGCCGCAGTCGCGGCCAAGGCCAGAAGCCGGGCATCCCACCCCGTAGATTGATTTAACAAGCTCAGGTCTTGTTGGGTGCCGGACTCCTGAGCTTTAGCGAGATTCTGGATTCCTCCGATTGCCGATTGCAGGTCGGCGGTCATCCTGGCGTATTCCCCAGTCAATGGCTGGACGCTGGCCGGCGCCACTAAGTTCAAACCAACAGTCTGCGTCGTGTTATAGATAACCCCGGAAACGGGGACTTCCGTTCCCTGCGGATCCAGAGCGCGCACTTCGAGATTTGTGCTGGTGAGTCCTCCGGCCACAACCGGCGGCGGGGCATAGGCAAGAGAGTAGACTCCGTTAGCATCCGATTTTGCCTCAGCGAGTTTTGTGGCGGCGCCGCCGAATCCAATGTTGTAAAGCCGCACCGTGACGCCGGTGGCCGGGAGACCGTAGTCCATGGCTAACACGCCGCTAACTCCTAACTGATTGGCCGCCGTAACAGCTCCTGCATTGGTCAGCATCGCTTGGGTGACGGCATCGACGACACCAGTCACCGGGAGATGGGCCTGAGCCTGGAACTGTTTAACTGCCGCGGCTGTTCCGGTACCAAACGTGCTTTGACTGGTTTCAGTGGTAGGAATTGTGAAACCAACCTTTGTCAGGCTGGTTTGCACCGTTTTGACTTGGTCGCCCTGGGCGGCCAAGCCAAGAGATAGGGTTAAGGCTGGCATATGCGTTTCCTTTTCGGGATTGCTTCAAAATGTGTCCCGCGGCGAGACTATTTTTCCCAAAGAGATTGTAGCATCCTAAGCAACTCAGTGGCCTCTTTCACTTCGTCCGGCGTCAGATTTTGGATGGGATTCAAGATTGTCAGAGTGTCTCCTTTTGGGGGGACCAGCCGCACAATAGGCTTCTGATTAGGAATCTCGATTCGCTCTATGGCGGTACCTTTAGGTACATTGAATTGCACTTGTATTTTGTCCGTGGGCGCTGTGGGAAGCGACCCCTCATATGCGTAAACCCCTTCACCCCACTGACCGCGCGCACCTCCGCCGCTTAAATTCATTTGCTTTGATTCGACGATGTTTAGGGCGGCGCTAGCCGGCGTGTGAGGCGCATCAGCGCGGACAGTCGTGTGGACGAATGTCTCATTTCCTGTTGCAGCGGAAATCGTTCTTTTAACGCCTTGAACATTTCTTGCATTAGCTTGCGTCGCCTGAGCTCTGGCGAGTGCGGTTGCTTCATCGTTTGCAGCCATCGCCGCCGCATTCGCCTCTTGGGCTGCTTTGACTGCAAGGAGCATCATTGCGTATTGCCTCGCTGACATCGCCCTTACTGACCATCCCACGTAGGCGTCGAGGTCTAGTTCGTTGTCGGGTATAGGGGCACAATTGCTGAAGCGCGCACAAGCCAATTGCACTGCGGCAGCATCGTGCCCGGCTTCCACAAGTTCCGCGTAATGGATGAAGCCCTGGTAGGCCAACATCGCTGCCTCTCTGCGTTCATAGGCGGGACGCGGGCTAAGGTAATCTCCCTTGTAAAGAGGGACTCGTACGCCCGTCTCTGTTAGCACGCCCTCGTCATGCGTACCGATTACGCGGCCGACGTCCTTCCATTTGCGAATTTCGGGATCTGCATCGAACTCTTTTTGCCAGCGCTCCTGTTTCGTTTCGAGACCTTCTCGATCAAGGAAGGAAACGGGGTTGTTCTTGACGTAACGGTATAGATTCAAGCCATCCTTCGCCCCGATCGGGTCTGTTGAAACCCAAATGCCCAGCCAGGGCGCATAGTAGCGGGCAGTGTGATAGTTGAACCCGCTTTCTTCATCTCGTTCCATCCTAGTGTAACGGTATCGCCTGGGTGCTTCGCTCTGGCTCCGCACAGATTGATACGACGTTCCGCCGAAGGGGTAATATTCTTCCCAGGAAATCATTTTGCCGACATCATCGATTTCTAAGCTCGTCGAGCCGAGATGATTACCGAGCTGGTATCGAGTAAGCTGGGTAGGTGTGCTACCGTTGCCGTCCGTTCGCGTCTCGACTATCGCCACGCGCCGTTCATTGTCCATGACGTGTAGCGTATCACGCTCCAGAGACACGCTGGTTCCGTTACTTTCGTACTCGCGGTAAACCTCGAATCGGCTGAGGTAAGTCCGCTCGCTCTTCCGCATGCCGTTCTGAGCTTCTGTGACCTTGCGCACGCGCTGTCCGCTAGCGTCGTAGACGTAATATGTTTTCTCGCCTCCGCCGCTATTCACCACCTGCTGCTGGGTCGCCGATAGTTGATCTTTAAAATCCCATTCCATGAGTGGTAGATCTGACATTTTGACAATATTACCATGCGCATCGTACCCATACGGCTGGGCGGGGTTACTACCGACCTGCGCGCTTGATAGACGGTTGCTCGCTTTGCCGGGCTCCAGCAGGCTAGCCTCGTTGTAGTAAGAATTGCGCGTCCAATTTCCGTTCTGCGCAACGTGAGTTACGACGTCGAAGTTTCCCATGGCGTCGTACTGGTATTGTTCCGTGTAATTGCGCAAAGCCTGCGCGTCGTTAGGATTCGCAGCAAGCCCCAGGAACGGATAGTCGCGTAGATTGCCCGTCTGCGGCTCAGACGCAAAAGCCGCTTGGCCGATATGTTCGCGCCCGGTCGCGGTCAGCAACCGGTAGATCGCGTCGTAGGTGTAGTCGGAGGTTGGGTCGATCTGTTCGTTGTTGTAGTGAAGAACCGGGAGAGAATCGTTCCTGATGCGTGTGATATTACCCGACGGATCGTAAATCTGCTTGAGGTCCTGGACCACACTGGGGTCCTGAAACAGCGTCGAGAGGCCGTTAAGACCCTGCGGACGTGTCGCGCGGACGCCTGTCAACCGGAACGTCTGCGGGTCGTAAGAGTAGGTCGTGTTAACGCCATTGCCAAACTCGATTAGTTGCCGCTGGCCTTTGGCGTTGTAGTCTATTTCCGCGACGAACGGCGTCCAATCAACCCCGCCACGCAGCCGCACATCGACTTTTTCCAAAAGATTAGCTCGATTAAAAGTGTGCCTGGTTTCACTCTGGTCCGGGGTGATAATGTTAGTTGGGCGATTTAAGGCATCAAAGCGGCTGGTAGTGGTAAAGATTTCATCCAGACTCTGGTTCTGCTGCCAGTCAATGGCGGTCTTATAGCCGTCAGCAGCTAATATTTGGCGACTGCTACAGAGCGGATTACCTTTGAAGTCATAGCCTTCAGTCTGGTTGGTTGATGGATTTACTCCCAGACTCGTAACGATCCCCGCTGCGTCGTAGACTTGATAGACCTTCCCTCGGTGATTTGTTTGTTCTGGATTTGACGCTCCACCGACCCTGCTGTCTCCATAAAGCATTTTTTCGGCGAGAATGTTGTTCAAACCATTTCCTGTAATGATCAGGCCGGCAGGGCGCTGCAATTCATCGAGGCTCATAGTTCGCATGAAACCGCGGCTGTCCCATTCGTGAATCGGTTTGTTCTTAACGTTGTTCAGCATCCATCGTTCGCCTGCCTCCATGCTGGCTTGGTGGATGCGGTTCTTGAGCATGTCATAACTGAAACGCATCGCCGTCCGTCCCAACGCGTCCGTGACGGAGAGCTGGTTGCCTTCGATGTCCAACTCAGTACGGGTCGAATAAAATTCGTCCACATTCGCGTCGTTCTTTTGAAACCGATTGTGCGCCACAGACAGGAACGGGCGGCCCAGGACATCAAGAAGCGCGGCCGTCGGCGTATCGTTGTGCACCGCTGTCTTGTTTGCAGCATCTAACTCCGCGCTCCGCACATCCGCATCCGTAAAGGCTGCAGCGGACATTGCCGGATCGGTACGCAATTGGTACCAGGTAGGCAGATAGTCTGAATCCGGCAGTAGGTTGAATAGATCGCCAACGTCAGGATCGCTTTTGGGATCTAGTGTAACCGTATCATTGACGTCCCAAGTCTTCTGTAGCCATGGGTCAAACACGACCTTCTCCCAGGTATGATTCGGGTGAAGCGTAACGACAACTCGTTCCAGCGGATCGTAGAAAAAGGTGGGAGTCACCCCGACTTTATTGGCGAATTCAAAATCATGAGTAGCACAGAAAAAGGGCTCGTACTGCCGGACAGGCTTGGCCTTGTTATTCAATATTGTCCAACCCGAACCGACCCAGCGCGGGTTGACGACAGGAGCCTGAGGATTAGTTAGATCGAGGGGGCCAGGTTCGGCTTGTACTTTCTTTTGGATCTCGCGTCCTAATCCGTCGGAGTAACTGAAGCCCGCCTGCACTATGCTTTGTTGCCCAGCGGCTAAATCGCTAACATGGGTTTCACGAGCAATAGTTGCGGAAAAGACCGGTTTCCATTGAGTCGGGTCCGTGGGATTGGCGGCTTGCGTCTCACTGAAGCGCTCCAGATCATAAATGATTCGGGTTGTGGCGTTCCCAAGCATTCCCGGCGCCAGGGTGAGCGGATTTGGGTTATTAATAAAGCCATCAATATCGGACTGCGACAGATCGGCGGTAAATTGGGTAAGTGAATCACCGCTTTCCGAAGTGCCTGTCGCACTTACCTTACCCTTCACCGCAGTGCCAACAGCTATTCCTAGAACATCAAAGGCGGCTTCGATGTGGTTCTGGTTCGAATCGATCACTTCTGTCGGTTGGAGAACCCGATAGTCGTTCCGGGCGATAATCATGTTCCCAAGCGCATCCTGCGTCTGGGCCAAGAGCACCTTGTAGGCGTGGCAAGTTAACCGTGTGTACTGGCCGAATGGGTCGCGTTGGGCCTGTGGCAAATAGAAATTCGCTGCGGCAAAGGTTGCGTCCTGGACAAATGGGTTAGATGGGTTAATTGGGACCGGTGAGTAGATTATCTGGCCGGACGGGACCCACCAATTGCCATCGCCCTGACCATTCACATAGCCGGCTTCTTCAGCCAGGATGCTAATTAACGAAGCCGCGTCAGCAGGCTTGTTGGGATTTGAATTGCCGGCAATGAAAACCTGTTCGGCAAGGTTTGACGTGAACGCGAGCTTGTAAGTCTCATAGACCAGGCCGAGGGATTCCGATTGACCTGGAGGCAATGGCCCGGACAAATCGTCCTTGAGATAAAGACTTCGGACATCCTCAACCAGCCGTTTCTGGACCAAGGTAAGGTTAGGTACCGTTTCATAAGAGATTTGCACTGCCGCATTGGCCAAACCCTGAAGCTCCGCGAATAAATACACCACAGAATCATCCGGACGTGGCGGCCGAGTTAACTCGTAGCTAAACGTCTCCGACTGCGACGGTGCTCGATAAGCATCTGGTTGATCAATTGCGCCGGTAAAAGCGTTCTCGCTAAGAGTGATCAGAGCAGTCGCTTGTTCCGATTGTGCGAAATTGGAAGAGTCGATTGTCAGATCTAGCGAAGTGCCGGGCGCTGTAGGTGGAGCGAGTTTGACACCTGGTGAATTAAGATTCCGGCCGTACACGACGCTGATGCTTTGAAGCACGTTGCCAAAGGTATCTGCTTTCAGCACGGCAGTATGGGCAACACGTGGATCGGAGAGATTACGTTCGTAGTGGTGATCGATGCTCTCGCGCGCGTGAGTGAAGAAAACGGCGTAAGGATTGGCCGCCTTGGGCTGAAAACATTCGATCGCATAATTTCGCTGGGAGACGCTGTACGGAAGCCCCGCCTTTTGAGTGCCGTCGTCGGCGTAAATCTCCTGGCGGAGAATGCTTCCCTTGAGTGCCCGGACAGCCTCCCTCTGCTCTTCGTCTGTCAACGCATAGACAAGCCGCGTGCCGTCAGTTTGAACGATATCTGCCGGCAGCATCGTGTCGGGCAACAGCGTTGCCAGAAAGGCCGCCCATTTTTGCTCAAACTGCGGATCGGCCTTACTCGGGGCTCCAAAGTAATCTAGCGCCATGTGGTGGATAACAGTCTCCTCATCCGGCCAGGCGCCAGTGTGGAACCAGGTCTTCGTCATTACCGGCGGAATATGGAGCGCACCCGCTTCGGTATCCGTATCCTCAGTGAATAGGCTGCCCGAATCGCCAAAAGATTCGGCGTCCTGCTGCTCCATATACCCGAAACCCCGAAACTCGCGTTCCACGCCGTCGAAATACCCATGGCGATAGCGGTAAGTGCTAACCAGGCGCGTCCGGCCTACATAATCAAAGAGTTCCATCCGCTCGACAACGTGAACCGGAAAGGCTAACCGGGTTACCCACGGTGTGCCTGCCTCCCGGTCCTGGACATAAAACTTGGTCGACGGCGCGTAACGAATGCGTGTCTCTGCGCCGAGGTTATTTTTGAGCCCAATGAGTAGATGCGGCTTCTGGCCGCCCATCAAATCCACATACTGCATCTGTCTCCCGGTATCGGAGGCGAGCGGCGAAGACCAAACCAGACAGGCGATGCCGCTGCCGAGCAAATCCAGAACACTGACTGAGGTTAGATTATTTGTGATGGGGAAGCCGCCGGACAAGAGTTCCTCTTTTGCCAGGCTGTTGCCGGATTGGTTCAAGTAGATCGCAACATTGTCCGCGCCCAGGTAGATGAGATCCGTGGTGCCCGATCCGTCGATATCCCCAAGGCGGATCCGACGCGGGTCAAACCGCTCGGGCACATCGAAGCAAGGAGAACCATCCATGGCCACCTTGGCGCCGAACCGGCCATAACCGAGATTCGGCCAATAGCAGACCTCTCCATTTCGAATGCGGACGATGTCTGTTAATCCATCTCCGCTCATGTCCGCCAGGAAGATGGATTGCAAAGGGTCGTTGAAAACCAGCGCCGGACCTTGTTCCTCCTCAATCGGCTTCCTGGCATATCGCCGCGGACCAAAACCGCTTTGGCCCCAGGAAGGATACCATGACATGACCTCATCCTCGGACACGAGAATGTCGGCTAGTCCATCGCCATCGATATCAACGAACCTGAGATTGGGATCACGAGTATCCAGGTCCGGGAAACTTTCGAACGCTCGGAAGCTCTCCCAACCCGGCGGGTCGGTCCGCTCGTAGTAGCCGCGCACCGGACCTTCCAGGTCGACCATATCCTGATGCCCATCGCCAGCCAGATCCATGAACTGTGCATTTGCGCTCGCGTAGATCTGCGCCGGCTGAGAGACGAGTAGTTCATCCGCACCAAACCGTGGCAATGTTTGGCTGGCGCCGTTCTCGGTAACGGTATTGGCCGGACTAACATTCCGTTTGTAGAATATAGCCCCGCCTTGCTCAGTGAGAATGCCTGACGATCCTTCGCCATCGATATCCAACCAACGGTAGCCGGAGCCGTCCGCGCCGGCCGGAAGATTTTCCAAACTTCCGGGTTCGACGGTTCGCACGGTCGGATCGATTTGCGCTTCCGAATAAGCGAATTCCACCGGTGGAAAAGATTTGCTGACGTAAGATTTACCGGTGGCGTCCCAATTGTATCCTGTCTGGGTGACGGAAACGAGCTTGGTGGCGAGCGCATTCCCGATCAGTTGCGACTCCGGATCTTGCTGATCGTACTCAAACTCCGTCGAACGGACGAGACCATCGTAGCCTGATTCCCCGTTCGCTCCCTTGGGGAAATGATGAAACATCAAGACCCGCCCGCATAACCGGTAAGTGCGAACCTCGAACGTGGAACGGAAGTTGGAAAAAGGGTCTGCGCGAGTGTTCCATTTGCGGGTTGGATCTTCCGCCGGGGTAGGATTGACTGGGTCGTGTTCCCCGTAATCGAATACCACTTCAAAGAGCCAATCTGCTCGCTTGGAAAGGTCTTCTTCCCGCTGATACGGAGTTTGCGTCCCGTAACGGATTCGTTTGATATAAAGATTGGTAAACGGCGCACCGCCGTTTTGCCGGTTACGTTCGTTCGCCGCTGCGGGATCGGTCCCGGTCGCATCTTCGGCTTTGTACTCGTAAAAGATGACGTTGCCTTTGGCATCGAATGTCGTTTCCAGCAGCCACCTGAAAACGCGAGACCGATCCCGCCGGTCTGCGATACGGCAGTTTGGATCTTGGCCGTAGATGCTGGTCACATTGTCCTTGGTGACCGCGCGCCAATGCAGATCGCCGTCGGAGCGCCGTTGCCAACGTTCAATTCGTGCGAATAACCCTTCGATCCGTGGGCGGTAGCGTTTTATGGCATACGTCTGTCCATTGAGCGTTACGTCCGGAACAGAGATCGGTCGCCATTGATTGCCGTTTTGGGCCAAGACGGGCATCAGATCCTCGGCGTTGGAAAGAATAAAGACATCAGACTCGCCGGCATCGTCATAACGCGGCAGACCCTTGTCCGTTTTTCGCACAATCGAAGGGATCGAGAGATGCCAGCCGAACGCGAACGGGCCGTTGCCACTTCCGGAGTCGTACGATAGCGACAGTTTTGGAGCGAAATCAGAGCGGCCGGGCGAAGTAAAAATCGGCACGGCTAGCGAACCAGTGCCCGTAACAGGGTTCACGGAGAATTTTTCGCCGATGCCCCGGATCGCACCGCCTCCTTTCGGCAGACTAATCGCCGGCGAATCAGAAACATTGTCCCCGTTACCGGCCTCAACCTCAGAACCGAATCGTTTAGGGACGTCCGGATTCATTTTGATCTAGCCTTCTTGCACGACGCGTCTGGGTTGCGGTAACTACCCGCTGAGGCCTTTCGTATCTACAGTCGAGCGATCTACTGGACCGTGCGGCGGCTGGAGCTACCCGGCATCAGGGGGGGATCATCTTTCGCAAAATCGGATGATTTGCCGAGTTAACTCACTCATGTTGTGGCACAAGTAAAGGCCCAGAAGTTCCATTGTAAATACGTGGATTGACGTATACGCCGCTGCTTAGCGTATCGTGTGCCGCGACGAAGGACAGAAAACCTAGCCGCAAACCCCTTCGTCGTGCTTTGCAGCGTTTCGCCATAAGCGAAGCCTGCCGGCCATCGTGTTTTCCACCTATTTAGGCCGATGGAATTAACTCGCTGCGGATTGACTCCAATATTATTTGCTGAGATCAGCTAGGGAGATCTTATCAGGAGTCTGTTCACGATGGGCGATCCCGATCAGCCGCAGCAGCGATTTTGGATGAGCTTCAGTGATGGGAATATCTGCTCGAATATTCCGAAGTGGCATTGCCGTCATCATTCCTTGAATAAGACACGCCCCTGGCATCGAATTGACATCGTTTAAAGTTGCTGACTAGCTCCCCTATCCGCTGATTCTGTCACGTACCCGCTTATCGACTGCTCGACCGCCTTCCGGTTGCCAAAAGAGTGGTGCATCTATTCCCACAGAAAGAAGCGGATCTTGGTCTTCTTGAATGAGGTCAGCAAAGACGCTGACGGCTCCTTTCGCATCGTTCACGGTACCTGTTTTTAACGATTTTAAGGGGGAGATCCTCTCCGCTAAGAAGCGCCCAGCCGAAAGCTTCGCCAGCTTTGCGCTACCCAATTGAGTACGTAAATCGTTGATAATAAGGCGTGCACCCGGCGTGATTCGAACACACAACCTTCTGATCCGTAGTCAGATGCTCTATCCAGTTGAGCTACGGGTGCGAAACAGGATGGGAAGGGTACTTCTAGGGACACGAAAGTCAAGCGGCAGGATCAGGGCAAGTTTGGGCCTTAAAGGAGCGGCGGCCGGCGATAACGGCAGAGAGCGGATGAGCGGGAGCTCATCCCTACCGCTCTGTACGTACTTCGACGTATAGAGCCGCGCCGCCCGCGAAGGCAGGGTAACGCCTTCGCGACATGCTATTCCGTGGGGCGATCATGATGTTTCGAATCCAATCATACCGTTCCCTACGGGACGGGGTCCCGTCGGCAGGCTTCCTGGCAAAAAATTGCCAGGCTCCGATCAGTTAGTCCCTTGGCGACAAGATCCTTCTCTCGCCATCACGCGATAGCGATCTTTTCTTTAAATAAGGCCTCGTTGACCGCGACCGCCAGATCGCTCCGAACTTGCGCCCAATCCTGATATCGATCGGTCCAGGCCCGTAATTGGTAAGTAATTGCGCCCGCGGTAAATGTTACCACGTAGACCTGAGAGACCGGTTCCTTAGCGATTCCTGGCTGGCTCGCCGCGACTGATTTGAGGAGCTCGACTACTCTCTGAGAATCTGTACCCGGGAGGATATTGACTGACACGTCTACCGCTCGCGCTCGATCGGAGAAAGTCCAATTGGTCACTTGATTGGAAATCAGCGAGCCGTTCGGCACAATGATTTCTGAACCGTCTGCGGTCCGTATCACGCAGGCTCGGATTCCGATGCGGCGCACCTCTCCCACCGTGCCACCAATCTCGATGACGTCCCCGATCTTAATCGGGCGTTCAAAAAGCAAGATCAGCCCGGAGACAAAGTTGTTAATGATATTTTGTAGGCCGAACCCGACCCCAACACTAAATGCTCCGGCTAAGATCGTAACCTTAGTTAAATCGATGCCCAGCGCACCCAAGGCGACAAAGAAGCCGATAATCAAAATTGAATAATGGAGCATCGTCGAGATGGCGTAAGGGAGCCCGCGTGCCAGGTGGAAATGCTGGTACACATCGGCTTCTAATAGGAATCGGAGAAATTTCGAAATCAGGAACGACGCCCAGACGGCAACGGCAAATGCCAGGATCCGTCCAAGGGATATGTTAAGCGAACCGAGGCCGACATTTGCATTCAGGATCTCCCCGATTTTGGCCAGCAACGGGTTCCGTAGATCCACGAAGTTTAACATCAGGCTCAACCAAAAAAGGAAAGCCAGAAACTCGAGGAAGCGGCAGGTCCGCCGGTGCAGCATGTCGCGATGAAGTTGGACACCCCGCAAAGCACCCAGGGGTCGTATCTGCAATGCAATGATAATAAAGCCCTCCAGAACCCTGACTACGACGTAGAGCATCGCCGCTAGAAAGATGCTCCGGATGTAGCAAATCCCCAGCAGCGTTCCCAAGTTGGTGTACCCCAAAAGATTGGACAGGATCGCGACAGGAAAAACGACTAATCCAATTTTCGCAATTGTGTTCAGTGCCTGCGAGAAGCGTTTGGTCATTCCTGAATCGGCTACAGACAACCTTCCGCCTTCGCTCGGCTTCGGCGCGACGAGTCCGCTACGAACCGACCAGATCAGAAAACAGAATCCACCCAGCATCTGCACCAAAAAAAAGAAGCGGGCTATCACCGGCAACGATGCTGTGATGACACGAAGGTT
>Ga0210396_10002832_pt1 | contig 17492 bp, 14 predicted proteins | sample IncBWH17OmetaG_FD_155466 | JGI IMG/M metagenome (GOLD analysis project Ga0210396, IMG submission 155466) | Forest soil microbial communities from Barre Woods Harvard Forest LTER site, Petersham, Massachusetts, United States - Inc-BW-H-17-O ... | reverse complement strand
CCAGGGATGGAGCGGTGTACGAGGAGCAACCCTCCTCGTCACTTATCCAAGGTGGGAGCCGTATGCGGGAAAGCCGCTCGTACGGTTCTGTGCGGGGGGTGATCAGCGATGATCGTCCCTACCGCAACACTTAGGAAGTGCCGTCTGGTACTTTTGACAATTCCCTCTCATGCGATGAATGAGGACTATACCCTAACTTCGCGACGTTGCCTGCCGGTTCGAAGCGGGAGGATGACTTCAATGACGAACAAAAAGAAACTGGGGCAAGTCCACGGTAAGCTTGAGCTTTTCCTGATATTCTTGCTGCCACTGGCCGCCGCATCCACGGCTAAAGCCCAGCAGACAACGGGAGTGCCGTGTTCCACCAGCGCGACGACCACCATTGATGGCAAGTATGTGCCGTCCCCGCCCCCAGCGTTCGGCGGCGTAATCAATCTGAACGCCGCCAATTCCAAGGCATGCTGGCCTGCGAAGATTGTGCCGCCAAAGGGCGCACCCAACGTGTTGCTGATCATGACGGACGATCAGGGCTATGGTGTGAGCGGGACATTTGGCGGAGTGATCCCAACTCCAACGATGGACCGCATTGCGAAGATGGGGCTGCGTTACACACAATTTCATTCCACGGCGCTGTGCTCGCCGACGCGAGCTGCGCTGATCACAGGCCGGAACCACCACTCCGTTGGTTTCGGGGTAATCGGAGAGATGTCCACCGGGTACCCGGGTTACGACTCCATCATCGGTCCGGAGAGCGCTACGGTGGGAGAAATCTTGAAGGAAAACGGCTACGCGACGTCGTGGTTCGGCAAGGAGCACAACACTCCGACCTATCAATACAGCGCGGCAGGGCCGTTTGACCAATGGCCCAGCGGAATGGGCTTCGAATATTTCTACGGATTCATGGGTGGCGAAACCGACCAATGGACGCCGTACCTATTTCGCAATACTGAACAAGTGTTCCCTTGGATAGGTAAACCCGGCTACAACCTCACTACGGATTTGGCGGACGACGCCATCAGGCACTTGCAGGAGCTCAACGCGTCCGCGCCTGAGAAACCGTTTTTCTTGTATTACGTGCCCGGCGGCACTCACTCCCCGCACCAGCCCACGCAGGAATGGATCAACAAATTCAAAGGCAAGTTCGACATGGGTTGGAACGAATTGCGCGAGCAGATTTTTGCGAATCAGAAGCGCCTCGGAGTGATTCCCGCGAATACGCAACTGACGCCGTGGCCGGAAGTGCTGCCGAAATGGGACTCACTGCCAGCGGAAAATAAAAAACTGTTCGCGCGCGAGGCGGAAGTGTATGCGGCATATGCGGCGTACACCGATTACGAGATCGGACGTGTGATTCAAGCGGTTGATGATATGGGCAAGCTCGACAACACGCTGGTCATTTACATCAGCGGTGACAACGGAACTAGCGCCGAAGGCACCCTGGTGGGCACGCCGAACCAGATGACCGCCTACAACGGGATTCTGGACATTCCGATCGTCGACCAGATGAAAGCTTACGACGCTTGGGGTTCCGACTTGACGTATCCGCACATGTCCGTGGCGTGGTCGTGGGCGTTTGACACACCGTTTAAGTGGACCAAGCAGGTGGCATCGCACTTCGGCGGCACGCGGCAGGGCATGGTGATCGCGTGGCCCAATCGCATTAAGGATGCGGGCGGCATCCGCACCCAATTTCACCACATGATCGACATCGTGCCCACGATACTGGATGCTGCTGGCATCCAGGCACCAACAATGGTTAACGGCATCGCGCAGAAGCCAATCGAAGGTGTAAGCATGGAGTACACCTTTGACAAGGCGAACGCGAACGCGCCGTCGATGCGCAGCACGCAGTATTTCGAGATGTTCGGCAATCGCGCCATCTACCACGAGGGATGGATAGCCGCGACGACGCCGCCTGCTCCTCCGTGGTTACTGGGTACAGCGAAGCTGCCTGATGTGGTTAATGGCTATAAATGGGAGCTCTACAACCTCGGTGACGATTATTCGGAGTACAACGATCTCGCGGCCAACTATCCGGATAAGCTGCGCGATCTGCGGCAACTTTTCCTGGTAGAGGCGGAGAAATACAACGTACTTCCACTAGACAATTCAGTCCTGCCGCGACTGATCACGCCGCGGCCCAGTGCCACCGCCGGGCGGAACGTATTCACATACACCGGTGAAATCTCCGGCCTACCGGTCAGCGATGCGCCCAGCATTCTGAACAAGTCCTACGCCATTACCGCTGACGTTGAAATTCCCCAAGGCGGCGCTGAGGGAATGCTCGTCACCTTGGGCGGGCGTTTCGGCGGTTACGGTCTCTATTTGCTGCAGGGGGTACCGGTTTTCACCTACAATTTGGTCGATATGGCACGTTTCCGTTGGGAAGCGAAGCAACCGCTCTCGCCTGGTAAACACACAATTGTTTTTGATTTCCAGTACGACGGGCACGGCTTCGGCAATGGAGGAACCGGCGTCCTCTCGATTGATGGCCAGCAAGTGGATAGCAAGACGATCCCGCACACCATTCCATTCATCATGTCCATTGACGAAACCTTCGACGTCGGCATTGATACGCGGACGCCGGTGGACGACAAGGATTACCAGGTTCCGTTCCGGTTTACGGGCAAGCTGGACAAGTTGACAGTGAACCTGAAGCCTGAGCCGAGGAGCGCCGAGGAGCAGAGGCGATGGGATGAAGCAGCCAGGCAGGTCAACCTGGCAGCAGAGTGATAGCAAGAGATCTATGAATTCAGGATATGTAAGTGCGTGGGGTGCGGATTGGGCCTGGGGCCTGCCGCTCATCGTGCTGACCGTTGTTTTTCACGCCTACTGCCTCAGTCTAATCGCGCAGGAAATTTCCCGAAGGTTGGATCGCAAGGGTTTGGCTAGACATTTCTCGCCCAGCTCGATTTTTCTCGTCGGAGTCACGGCTCTTTGCGCGACGGTTCTGCACGGCATCGAGGGCGTTGTCTGGGCGGCCGCTTACTGTCTCTTGGGTGCCTCGCCGGACTACAAGTCTGCGATTCTCTATTCCCTGGAGGCCGTGACGAGTTACGGCCACGAGAGTATCGATTTAGCGTTACACTGGCGGATGCTGGGCGCCCTGGAAGCATTGAACGGTTGGATTCTCTTCGGACTTACCGCCGCGTTTCTTTTTTCGATAGTACAGCGAGCGTGGCCCGATACTCACTCGAAGCAAGTTTGACGGCGGAGCGCTTCGATCCTGCCGCTGGCAGGATCTCACGATGAACTGAAGCCCCGACCTTCCGTGTCGCCCATTTAGGGGCTGACTTCTGGACATTTGCGTTGAGTACATGTTCAGAGTATCCGTCCGTGCGACACCGGTAGCGAGCGATTATAGAAGTTATTGCGCCGGCGGTTCAGCCGCTGGCTTTCTGGCGGCCTGCTTGAAGCCCGTGACTTCGAAGTCTCGCAACAGATCGGAACGTACGCCAATTTCCCAGCTTGCTTTCGCAGCGGAAGATACGGAGTCTGTTTCGGATGGCTTCTCTATTTGCTTTTCAAGTAATTGTTTTCTGTCTGGCATTGCGGTGCTCCTGTTCGAAAACATTCCGCGAGTCGCAGCGGCTTGTGCGTCAATGATACGGCCAAACTGCGGGTGGATCACTCACTGATTCTGACTGGCGATTCTTCGACAGCTCCGAGGCGTAGCGGCTGGGTTTTCAGGGTGGCGCAAATTCGTTTGCATGCGGCAGGCGCGCTGTAGCGCCAACCCTTCGACTCCGTCACGGGCGGATTCTCAGGATGAATCGCCCACTAGGGCGATTCACAAAAACAAATGCAAGAGCAACGGCGGTGCTTGAAAGAGTTGACGCCCGGACAAGCTGGGGCGCAGCCCTTCGAACCGACACTGTCGGTTCTCAGGATGAATCGCCCTGTAGGGCGATTCACAATCAGTGCCCCCACCGGTGAGACCAAAACCGCGCGACCGGCTGCGGTGGTCCCGCTGCCGACGGCGTTGCTACGGTTCCGGCGTGAGCGCGCCGGTGGCTGGGTCAATGCGGAAGTTGGAAACGGTGGAATCTGGGAAATGTGCGACGGAAAGGCCTGTGCCATCCGGATTGACTTCGACGCTTGAGGGTTTCGTGGGCGCTGGAGACGGTGAAGCGACAACGGGATTCAGTTCGCCGGTTTTCCAGTTAATGCTAAAAGCCGAAATACTCTGGGAAGTGTGATTCACCACATATAGGTAGTGGCCGGAGGGATCGATCGCCAGCCAGCCCGGACCATTTTCCGGAAGTACGGATACTTCAGTCGCGGCCATGGTTTCGCCGTCGCGCGAAATCATCAGCGAATCTGCCAAACCATTCGCGGCGAATATCATGTGCTGGCCCGTGCGTAGATTGGTGACGTGCAGGACGCGCGAATCGCCTTGCACGGCGATGGCGACATTCGTGGCGGCCGTCACGGTCAGGAGCGTCTTTGTATTGTTACCGTGGTAGCTGGCCGAGACATTCGCCGTTCCGACAGCAACAGCTGTTGCCAGTCCCTTAGCGTTGACGGTCACTACGGCCTTATTGTCCGATGCATAGGTGGAGTCGTTGGTGGTTACGTTCGAGGTCTGGCCGTCGACATACGTCGCGGTCAGAACGAACTGCTGCGTGGCGGCAACCGCAATTGTCGGATTCGCCGGGGTGAGCTTGACCCCGGTGATGAACAGGTTGCTCACGGCAGAGCTGATGCAACTGGACAACCCAAGAATCGAAAGCACAGAAAGAACTTGTACGAGCTGCTTGAACTTAAACAATGAAATGACTCCACATTCGCCCGCGCGAAAACCTTAAACCGGATTTGTGATTTGACTGCCCGGCCGGCCGTTCCACTGCAACTGTTCAACTGCTCAGTTGGGGATAACAGCTTGCAGGGATGCTACCACGTGTGACATGGCGCCACATTGTTACAAGCTGCGCGGTTTCCAGGAGATTGGCAGAGGGGACCCCGAGAACCGAGAGGGTCGGGTCTTAGGGTGAATCGCGCAGTAGGGACAAATTCAAAACCGACGTCAACGGCTGCCCGGTTCGATGAAACCGAACTGGCCGTTACAACGGCAACGTCAACGTCAACGGTTCCCAGCTGAAGTGGCCGCTACAAAGTTAAAGGACGGGAACTTGGGTGGCGTGGAGACATGTGGAATCCGGCCAGCGGGGAGAATCGCGGGGCTAACTGCTGCTCGCGACGGTAGAGCCAGCGCGGGCGGTTTTGCGGCCGCCGAAAAAACCCGTTTGAAGTTGATCGTCGGAGACGTGGACGCGTTCCATTTCAGTGATGGATAACTCGAAGGGCTTGTGGCAAGCGGGGCAGATCATCTCGATGGAAGCAGTCTCGGAGTCAAAGCGTTTCTTATCGGAGCCGAGCCTGGAAACGATGACGGTGGCACCGCAGTTTGGCCTGTCGCAAATCGCACATAGCTCAATTACATGCATGCATTCCCCCTTTGCCTGTGTGGGGGGGGCACAGGTCATAGCTATTGCAAAAATTATTCTACCTCGAATCGTCAAAGCTTTGTTGCAGCTGTTTTAAATTTGTTGCGCGAATTAATCAATTCAGCTGGTGTACGGCAGCGTACGGAACAGGGTTGAAGTCGTGCGCGTAAATACGGCCACTGCTACCGCTCGGGATTTTGGTGGACGTGAGGGGGCTCGAACCCCTGACCTCCTCGTTGCGAACGAGGCGCTCTCCCAACTGAGCTACACGCCCATCGATTGAAGCTGACGCAGGAAACATTCTAGCAAAGGCTGGTGGGAGCGCCAAACTTCGGCAGCTAAAGAATTTCCTAGCGTTGCTACCGCGTGGGGAGAGTTCAGAGGTGATGCCCGATGGTGAGTGCCGCAAGGACTATCAATAGTGCGGCGGTGGAGGCGTGCAGGAGAATGTGCAGCGTGTTCGGGCGGATGCCGTTGTGCTCGGGAAGAAAGGCGTGGGTGGCGCCGAACATTTGCTGATAGCGGGCGGCGCGTGCCGGATCGGGGCTGAGTAGATACGGGATCCACCAGGCGCGCAATTGGCCGAGAAACAGCAGCGCGTAGCTGATCCAGAGCCACCAGAAGAGCCAGTTCGGGTAGGGGTTGCCGAGGTAGAGGATGCCGGCTGCGAGGCCAAACGCGAAGGGCGCGGCGCTAATGAGCGTCGTAGTGAGAAGCTTGGCGCCGGGGTTTGCTGCACGGACTCCTGCGACGTTGTTGAACGAGCCAAGAGGAATCCAATCGTGCAAGGCGAGGAAGAGCACGCTGAAAGTTTGGAGCGCGAGCAGAAGAGCGTACATGGTAACCGGGTGCATGGCGAGGTTGAGTATACAGGAGAGCTTTCGTCGTTGAGCTGGCGCATGGTTTAGTCGCCAGAGGACGTACAGGATTTCCGGCCGCGCAGTGCGGCTGATTTTGCCTTGCGGTGAATTATTTTGCGGGTGACGAGGCGGGATGGAGCATGGCGCGGGCACCGCTGACGAATTTGGCGAAACGGTGGGCGAGGGTGAAGATGCGTTCGGATTGGCGCAGGCGGATGGCGTCTTTGGGGATTAGTTCGCCGCCGATGCCGAGGGCCGCGGCGCCAGCGAGGATGAAATTCGCGGCGGTGTGTTGATTGACGCCGCCCGAGGCGACGAGCGGGAGATTCGGGAACGGGGCTTTCAGGGCGCGGATGTAGGTGTCGCCGCCGACTTGCGCGCAGGGAAAAACCTTTACGAAATCGGCGCCGGATTTCCAGGCACGGGTGACTTCGGTGGGAGTGAGCGCGCCGGGCATGGCGACGACGTCTGCGCCGAGAGCGAATTCGATAATTTTTAGATCGAGGCCGGGGCTGGTGAGGAATTGCGCGCCGGCGTCAACGCATTGGCGCGCGACGTCGGAATCGAACACGTCACCGGCGCCGACGATCATTTTGGGGGCGTGTTTTACGAGGTGGGCGATGACGGCGATGGCGCCGGGGACCGTCATTTCAATTTCGACAATGGGGATGCCGCCGCGGGAGACGGCTTCGGCGGCGAAGAGGGCGTCTTCGGCGGAGGAGAGGCGGACGGCGGGGATGATGCCGATTTGTTCTATGCGGGAATGGATTTCGTCGCGTTTCATTTTGGGGGCCTCGAGTGCGCCGGTGCGAATCGCTGGCGGGGCGATTCTAGCGGACTTTTGTGGGGGCGGAGAGGGAAAAGAAATCGGAAAGTGGAGTGAATGCGTTTTGGGAAAAAGGCAGTGGCTCGTGATTAGTGGCGAGTGGCTAGAAACACAGTGGAACGAGCGAAGAGAGATCTTTCGCTCCGCTCCCTTCGCAAAATCACTCAGGCAGGCAGGATGACGGCTTAAATGAAAAATCACAGGGGGCAAGGAGATTAGACTTCAAAGGATTCTTCGGTGTCGGGAAGTTTGTCGCTTTCGCGGGCTATCCAGACGTACATGGCTGGGAGGAGGAAGATGCCCATGATCAGGGCGGTGATCAGACCGCCGACGATTACGATGGCGAAGGGGCGTTGGGAATCGGAGCCGATGGCGCGGCTGGTGGCGGCGGGGAGAAGACCTAGGGTGGCTACTAGCATGGTCATCATGATGGGGCGGAGGCGGAGGACGGCGCCTTCGATGGCGGAATCTTCGATGGAGTGGCCGTGGGCGCGCAGTTGATTAATGTATTCGAGCATGATGACGCCGGTTTCGACGGAGACGCCGAAGAGCGCGAGGAAGCCGATGCCGGAAGAAACGCTGAGGTGCGTGCCGGTGAGCAGCAGAGCGAGCAGGCCGCCCAGTGGGGCTACGGCTACGTTGGCGAGGATGAGGCCGGCCCATTTAGCGGAGCTGAACATGGTGTAGAGGATGATGAAAATTACCAGCAGGGTGATGGGGACTACGATCATCAGGCGTTTCTGCGAGCGTTTTTGGCTTTCGTATTCGCCGGCCCAGTCAATGTGGTAGCCGACTGGGAGTTTCACGCGGGCCTTCACTTGCTTCATGGCTTCTTCCACCGCGCTGCCGAGGTCGCGGCCGCGGACGCTGTATTTAATGGCGACGTAACGGGAATTTTCCTCGCGATAAATTTCGGAGGCGCCGTCGCGGACCTTTACTGTGGCCAATTGCGCGAGAGAGACGCGTTCTCCGGACGGAGCGAGGAGGCGAATATTTTCAATTGCTTCCTTGGTGTCGCGATAGTTGGGTTGATAGCGGACTACGAGATCGTAGCGCTGCTCGCCTTGCAAAACCTGGCTTACGGCTTTGCCGCCGACCGCGGTTTCGACGGCGTCTTGAACGTCTGAGACATTGATGCCATGGCGCGCGGCTTGCTGGCGGTCCACGGAAATATTCAGATTCGGTTGGCCCAGGACGCGGAAGAGGCCGAGGTCTTCTACGCCGGGAACTTTGCGCATTACGTTGACGACTTCATCGCCTTTTTCTTCGAGGATTTGCAGATCGTCGCCGTAGAGCTTGATGGCCAGCTCGCCTTTTACGCCGCTGACGGCTTCTTCCATGTTGTCCGCGATGGGTTGCGAGAAATTCCAGAGGATACCCGGCATTTTGCTTAGTTGGGTGTCCATGGCGGAGATCAGCTCGTCTTTATCTTTGTGGAAGACGGGGCGCCATTTTTCTTTAGGCTTCAGATCTACGAAATATTCAGTATTGAAGAAGCCGGTGGTGTCTGTGCCGTCGTCGGGGCGGCCGACTTGGCTGGTCACCAGAGTGACCTCGGGGAAGGAAGCAAGGATGTCGCGGGCTTGATTGGCTACGCGGACACCTTCGGTGGGGCCGGTGCTGGGGGCTAGCGTGCCGCGGACCCATATGGCGCCTTCGTCGAGGTGGGGCAGGAATTCGGAGCCGATCACGCCGCTGAGCATCAGGAAAGCTGCCAGGGCGAAAGCGGCTGCTCCGACGGCGACGGTGAAGATGCGATGGTCGATGGCCCAGCGGACGGCGATGCGATATTTATCGCGCAAGAAAATCATTACGGGATTGGGCCACTCTTTGACGCCATGGCCGAAGACCAGCAGCGCGAGGACTGGCGCAATCACGATCGCGAAAATCAGCGCGCCGAGAAGGGCGAAAGAGACGGTCCAGGCCATGGGCTTGAAGAGGCGGCCTTCTACGCTTTGCAGAGTGAAGATGGGCAGATACGCGGTGATGATGATGGCGCGGGCGTAAAAAACGGGGCGGAGGACTTCCATAACGGCGTCGCGAATAATTTCCAGCGGCGACTTTTGCGAGCTGGACGACAAACTGAAATGGCGGACGATATTTTCGATGATGACGACGGTGCCGTCAACGACCATTCCGAAATCGAGTGCGCCGAGGGAGAGGAGATTCGCGGGAATTTTGTTGAGGTCGAGGCAGATCGAAGCGAAGAGGAGCGAGAACGGAATAGTGAGCGCGACGATGAACGCACCGCGGGAATTTCCGAGGAAGAAGAAGAGGATTATGGATACGAGCAGAACGCCTTCGGTGAGATTTTCAAGGACCGTGTGCGTGGTGAGATGCACGAGATTGCTGCGGTCGAGAAACGGAACGATTTTTACGCCGGGGGGCAAGATCTCTTTGTTCAGCTGGTCAACTTTTTGATGAATGGCGACGAGGGTTTCGTCTGCGTTAGCGCCTTTGCGGAGAAGGACGATGCCTTCGACTACGTCGTCGTTGTCAACGATGGTTCCGTCCGCGCGGTGAATTCCCTTCCCTATTTGTCCCAGACGAATGCGCGGGCCTTGGGTTACGGTGGCGACGTCTTTCACGCGAAGGGCGGTACCGTTTTTCGCAGTGAGGACGGTTTGCTCGATGTCCTCGACGTTGCTGAACAAGCCCACGACGCGGACGTTGATTTGTTGCAGGCCGGATTCGACGAAGCTGCCGCCGGCGTTGGCGTTGTTGTTGGCGAGCTGCTGCTCGACCTGGGTGATGCTCAAGCCATGGGAGACGAGGGCGTTGGGATCGACGCGAACCTGATATTCGCGGGTGATGCCGCCGAAGCTGGAGACGTCAACGACATTGGGCACGGACTTGAATTGCTTTTCGAGGGTCCAGTCTTCGATGGATTTGAGTTCCATCAGGTCGTATTTGGGATTGGTGCTGCGCAGCGTGTACCAGTAAATCTGGCCGACGGGGCTCCAGTCGGTGCCCATTTGCGGCTGCAGGCCGGTGGGAAGCGTGACTTGCGACAGGCGCTCGAGAACTTTCGAGCGATCCCAGTCGTCGATGGAGCTGTCGTCGAAAATCAGCATAACGCTGGAGAGACCGAAGAGCGAATCGGAGCGAAGGTGCGCGAGGTGCGGCAGGCCGTTCATCTGAATTTCGATGGGGATCGTGACCTGCTGCTCGACTTCCTCGGCGGCGCGTCCGGGCCACTGGGTGATGACCTGGACGTAATTATTGGCGACGTCCGGATAGGCTTCGACGGGAAGGTTGTGGAACGAGAGAGCGCCCCAGACGAGGAAGAGCATGGCGAGCGCGAGAACCATGAAGCGATTATTGAGCGCGAAATCAATCAGGCTTCGCATCTAGGGCGTCGCCCTTCGAGCTTGGGGATGGACTCGCACCTATTGTTCCACCGTGTTTTGCAGAACCAGCGCGTTGCTGACGACCTGGTCGCCGGGCTTTAGTCCTGAGATTACTTCCTGCATGTTGTTGGGCAGGATCTCTCCGGAGACGATCGCAACGCGTTTGAATTTATTGCCGCCGGCGGGCAGGTAAGCCCAATCGCGATCGTGGAGATGCAGGATCGCCGAAGCGGGTACGGAGGCATGGGATTCCTTCGTCTGTCCACGGAACGTGGCGGTGACGAACATCCCGGGGCGCATTTTGCCGGAGTTCTTCACTTCTATGCGCACTTTGGCGGTGCGAATATTGGGATCCAGGACGGCGCCGATGTTGCTGACCCGGCCGGTGACCACTTGGTCGGGATAAGCGTTGAGGCGAACGTCGGCGGAATCACCCTGGCGGACATTCGACAAATCATTTTCGTAAACGTCGCAGAGAATCCAGACGTAGGTGAGGTCTGAAATTGTGAACGGATTGGTGGAAGAGAGGCCTTGGATGCCGGCGGCGTTCGTGACTTGCTGATCGGTGATGACGCCTGCGACGGGCGCGACGATATCCACGATGCCGGAGGGATGATCGAGCGGAGCGCCGAGAACGCGGAGGTGCTCGGCGGTGGTTTCGACATCAACTTTGGCTTTGTTCTCAGTGCCTTGCGCGACCTGAAAGTCATTCAAGGAAATGGCGCCGTGGTCATAGAGACCTTTGGCGCGCTCGAACTGCGTGTTGGCGAGAAGTTCGTCGGCGACGGCTTTGCGATAGTCCGAGTAGGCGGCAGCGATGTCGGCGCTTTGCACGCGGAGGAGGAGTTGGCCTTTTTTTACGGTGTCGCCGAGGCGGGCGCGAATTTCGACGACGCGGCCGGAAGCGATGGAGATAACTGGGACGGTGCGAGAGATGTCGGGTGTGACGACGCCGGTGGCTGTGAGTTGCGGTGCAGCTTTGTATTCGGCGGCTGTGGCTAGCGGAAACTGCGCGGCGTGATCAACTTGTACGATGCTGGCGTCGCCTTCGTGTTCGACCTGTGCTGGCGGAGGAGCTTCCGCCGCGGCATTTTTGCTCGTATCGCCACTGCACCCTGCGAGGAGCAGGATAGCCGCCAGGGAGAAAGTAAGATTTATCGCGGCCGCGCGTTTCATGAAAAACCTCGCATGCGCAAGTGCGCAACAATAAACAATAACTGGCCTAAAGAAGGCGTAAAGGCCAAGTAAGCATCACATAGCCCGGTGCTTGTGCGCCAGAGATACGCGCTTTTGTGTTGAGACTGCAAAAACCGTACTTCAGCGGCTAAAGCGGCGCTGCATTTGCTGCGATTATGTCGTGCTTGACGCCACGACCTCCGAAGCAAAGTCAAAGACGCCCAGCTGAAGCTGGCCGCTACAAAATCAAATGCAAAGTCCAAGTCTAAAGCGTCCATTTCGCAATGCGGGAGCGGCCGCTACAAATTCGAAAACATATAAAGCAGATCCCTCGCTGCGTCCCGCACCCGCCAAAATGCGGCGGGAAAGAAAAGCGCGGGACTCCGTTCGGGATGACAAGCGATTCTCGATTGCGGCGAATCGTGATCGGAATATTTAATTAGATTGCGATTGGGGGAGCGCGACCGGAATGGCTTTTTTGCTGCGGACGCGACGACATTGGCTTCGATGCCGAAACGAAAAGCGGACTGACGGCGGAATCGGCGACGTGGGCTTGCGCGGGAATTACGGCTGCGCCTGGGCCCTTTGGGAAGCGATCTGGTTGGTGCGATGCGTGCGCGGCTGTGAGGCAATTCACGTGACGGCGGCAGTTTGTGGAGTCTTCGAGGACGATCAGTTCGGCGTGCAGATCGTCGGTGAGGGAGACGACGAAGAAGAGCAGGACCACGGCGCAGGAGATGGCGGTCCATTCGCGCCAGGAAGCGTGGCGGCGAATTCGTGGCTGATGCGCCCAGCGCGTGCGCCAGAGGAGCACGCCGCCGACGGCGAGAAGAAGCCACAATATGTTTAGATCAAGTTCCATCGTCGTTTGGATGTTCGTCGGCCGCGCGTTGGTCGGTTATGACCGGGGTTAGCGCGGATTTGTGTTGCGAGAGTAATTTACTATCGTTGGGGAGATTGGGCAATTGTTTGCGTGGAAACGGCGAAGTCAAAAGAATTTACTCAGCGGAAAGGCGGAGAAAAGTCTGAGGAAGGCGGGAGAGATCCTTGGGCCGGGATGAAACAAGGGCGCCGGCCCAAGGATGATGATGCTCGTGGCATCGTTATTTTTTTACCATTTCTACGTCGAGGGTGATGGTTACGGTGTCGCCAATCATTTCGTCGCCGCTGGGGAGGGTGTTGCTCATGTAGACGATGCCAAAATCCTGGCGATTGATTTTGGTGGTGGCGGAGGCGCCGCGGCGCGTGCCGTTCATAACCTGGATGGGCTTGGTGGGGCCGGTCACGTCGAAGGTGACTTCTTTGGTGACGCCGTGGATGGTGAGGTTGCCGGTCATTTTGGCGGAGTCGTCGCCGGTCTTCCAGATTTTGGTGGACTGAAAAGTGATTGTGGGAAACTTGGCGACGTCGAAGAAATGGTCGCTCTTGAGGTCGTCGTCGCGGTGTTGCACGCGGGTGTCGAGTGAGGCGACGTCAATGTTTGCGGTGACTGTGGATTTCGAGATGTCCTGGTCGTCAAGTTGTACTGTGCCGGTTACTTTTGTGAATTCACCTTGGACGTTGGAGATGCCGAGATGGCGGACGGAGAATTGGGCGTTGGAGTGGGCGGGGTCGAGTTGCCAGGTAGTGGTCTGGGCTTGAGCAGGGGCGGCGACGCTTAGGATTGCGGTGAAGGCTGCGGCGATTAGAAATGTTTTCATTGGGAGACTCCTCGGAGATTTGGTTCTGAAATCTTTTTAGTTTATGGCAGTGGGGATTATAGCAGGGGCGGGGGCGGGCTTGAAAACCTGGGAGGCAAAGGCGTTTGCCGCAGAGGCGCAGAGGAAGGCGACAGCGAGACTGGCGAGGCAAGCCTCGCCTGGAGCGTTTAGTTGCTGGACTTGAGTTTCCACGAAAGCGGCGGCCCTTCGACGCCGCGCTGCGGCGTCTCAGGATGAATCGCGCTGCAGCGCGATTTACAAGCAGCGCCCCTACCGAGTGAGCTCGGGCCTGGCGGCGTTGATGGGTCAGGAACTTGTGAGATGGGATTTGACGTGGGTGATGAAGGCGTCGACTTGTGTGGGATCTGGGATGCTGCCCTGGGCGAAATGTTTTGCCCCGCCGCCTTTGCCGCCGAATTCTTTCAGGGATTCGCGGAGCATGGTGCCGATGTCTTGCGCTAATTCTGGTGATCTTGCTGCCACTACGTGGCCTGTTTCGCGGCTTAAGAGCAGGGCGATCACATTTTTTTCGGCGGTGAGCCTAGCAGCGAGGAGCGCCAAGTACGCGGGCGTCGCGTCGGGAGGAGTGGTGACGATCAACCGCGGCTTAGCGGCCTGGTCGGTGCCTGCTGCGGAGTTGCACGCTTCCTGATATTGCCGCAGTAACGTGCGAGCTTCGAGATCGGCGAGGCGTTCTTCGAGGCGTTTGATGGCCGTGTTTTTGCTGCGACGGTCTTGGATATTTTTTGTTATGCCGGCCGGGACGTCGGCGAGGGCACAGCTTAGTAGCGTCGCGGCTTGGGTTAGCGTGGCGTAGTCGGCGCGGGCGGCCGCCAGGGCGCGATAGCCTGCTACGAATTCGATGCGCCAGTGATCGCGACTTCTTTCCAGCTTGCGGAGAAGGATCAGGCCGGCTTGACCGGTGCGGGCCAGGTGCGTGCCGCCGCAGGGCTGGCGGTCGAAGCCGTCTATTTCGATGGCGCGGAGGATTCCTTCGCGCTCAACTTTTTTGCGGATACCCGATTCGGCCAGCTCTTCGGCGGTGCCGAAGCGGATTTCGACGGGGCGGTCTTCGAAGATGATTTCGTTGGTGCGGCGCTCGGCTTGTTCGAGTTGGCGCGGGACGACGGAAGGGGCGCGGAGATCAATTGTGGAAATTTCCTTGCCGAGATGGAAGGAGACGGTGTCAAAGCCGAACAGCTCGATAAAGGCGGCGGAGAGCATGTGCTGGGCGGTGTGTTGTTGCATATGGTCGATTCGACGCGGCCAATCAATGTGGCCGTGGACAGCACCGACGGGAACTTCGGCGGTGGTGTAGTGGACCACGCGGTGGGGATCGCCTGGATTGGAGGCATCTGGCCCGGCGACGGCGTGCGGAGCGTCAACGACTTCTACGACTTGCGCATTGCCCAGCGTGCCCAGGTCGTGCGGTTGGCCGCCGGAGGTGGGATAGAAGGCGGTCTTATTAAGGATAACCTTCCAGCGTCGGCCTTCCGGCGTGCAGGAAATGACGATGGCGTCGAATTCGCGCAGGAAAGAATCGTGGTAATAGAGCCTGTCCGTCAGGTCAGTTCCCTTTCGATACGGCGCAAGCATAGCATAGAGACTGAGGCGGAAAAGGCCGGGACACGGTAGAATTGGGATGTGCCCATCAAACTGATTGCCATGGATATTGACGGAACGCTGCTGAACAGCAAGTCCGAGATATCCGAGAGAAATTCGGAAACGATTGCGGAAGCGGCGGCGCGCGGGATTGAGATTGTGCTGGTTACCGGGCGGCGCTTTGATTTTGCTTTGCCGATCGCCAATGCCCTGCCCTGCGATTTGCATTTGATTGTGAATAATGGAGCGCTGGCAAAATCGCGGAACGGGACCACCCATTTGAGATACATGTTGCCGGCGGAGACGGCGCGGCAAGTGCTGGCGGCGACGCCCGAATTTCGCGGCAGCGCGGCGGTGATTTTTGACCGTCCGGGGGCGCGGCAGGTGATTATGGAGCGGGTGGATTGGGACGACCCGTTTCGCGGGGGTTACTTCCGGCGCAACCGCCAGTATATTGCGGAGTTCGAGCCTTTGAGCGATTGTCTGAGCGGGGGCGAGGATCCGATACAGGTGATGTACGCGGGAAATTGCGCGCCGATGCGCGCAGCGATGAAGAGCCTGGAAGCGCTTTCGCGGGCGCGGGATTTTACTTTGGCATTGACGGAGTATGAGGGCCGCGATTTTTCGATTTTGGACGTGCTACGGCGGGACGTCACTAAGGGCAAGGCGCTGGCGGAATGGACGCGGCAGCGCGGGTTTGCGCGCGAGCATGTGCTGGCGATTGGGGATAATTGGAACGACCGGCAGATGCTGGAGTTCGCGGGGAGTCCGGTGCTGATGGGAAATTGCATCGCGGAGTTGAAGGAGTGCGGGTGGCCGATTACGCTGTCGAACGATGAGGATGGAGTGGCAGCGGCGATTTGGGATTATGCTTTGAATGAGAATTGACGACGAGCGAAGAATATGGCTTCAGGGGCTAAAGCCCATTCTTTTGCGCGACATTACGGCGGGGCTGAAGCCCCGCCCTTCCGGGCGCGAGAAATGGAATCAATAGGTTCGGGAAAAAGGCAGTGGCTAGTGATCAGTGAGGAGTGGCTAGAAACGGCTGAGGAGCCAGGGTGGCGAGCGAATTGTGAGAGTGCGTAGTTTAATTTCGGCGATGGGTTTCCTGTGCGCTCTTGGCGCTGCGGGTCTCTTTGCTTCCGCGGCCTCGGCGGATTATGCCGTGCTGCGTTCGGGGGCGCGGTTGCATATTACCGGTTACGAACGGGATGGGGATCGGGTGCGATTGGCGGTGAAAGGCGGGACGGTCTGCGTGGCGGCTGCGGATTTGGTGGCTGTCGAGCCGGAGGAACATTTCGCGGCGGTGCCGGTCGTCGCGGTGATTGCGCCCGGGCCATTTGGAAATTTGATTCACGCGGCGGCGGAAAAGCACGGAGTGGATGAGAGCTTGATCACGCAGGTGATTGCGGCGGAATCGAATTTCAATCCGCGGGCGGTTTCGCGGAAGCGGGCGCAGGGCTTGATGCAGCTTTTGCCGACGACTGCGGCTTTATATTCCGTGGCGAATATTTTTGATCCGGCGCAGAACATTGATGCGGGGACGCGTTATTTGAAGGATCTGCTGGCGCGGTATCGCGGGGATTTGCGGTTGGCGCTGGCGGCTTATAATGCGGGGCCTGATATGGTGGAACATTATGGCGGCATGCCACCGTTTCCGGAGACGCAGAAGTATGTGAAGTTGATCACGGGACGCATGGCTGCTCGGGAACAGAACACATCCACGAAGAACTAGTCGAACTTTTTAACCTCGAAAAAACCAACTACCTCAGATTCACGAATTCAACAGCGACGGCAACTGCAAAGCGCGGACTGCACTTGGTGCCGACATCGCTAGCGCTGAGGCGATTACTGCGGAGGTTGTTGCTGCTGAAATTGGTTGTTTGGCTGGGTTGGCTGGGTCGGGGGATTTTGCGGGCCCAGGTTGTTGCCGCCTGGGTTGGCTACCGGGCCGCCGCCGAATGGGTTTGCGATCGGCAGACCGAGAGTACCGCCGGCCGCGCCGCCCATTTGTTGTTGCATTGCCGCGGCGGCGTCTTCCAGCGGATTCCAGATGAATTCCCAATTGAGGTATTTTTTCCCGCCGTGGTAGAACTTCAGCGAGCTGGCGTCTTGCGTACAGGCAACTCCCGTCAGAAAGCCGCCTAGAACTGGGCCGTCCACTGGGCCGGTGGGTTTCAGCAGCGCCATGGCGGCGAGCGTAGCGGGATCGACGGAGACGCCTCCCGGAACTAAGCCGGCCAGGCTTTGACCGTTAATTTGACCGTTCCCTAAATTATTCAGCCCGAGCGGATTCGTCGAGGGATTTTGCGGATTTCCGGGATTGGGAGAAGTTTGTCCGGGCGAGGTCTGGGGATTCTGTGCGTCTGGCTGAGGATTTCCCGATGGGTTCGACGAAGTTTGCCCGGTGGGGGTCTGGGGATACTGTCCGTCCGGCGAAGGATTTGGAGAGATGTCCGGGCCGGACGAGCCAGGAGCGGGGGCCGCGCCGTTGGGATTGCCAAGGGCGGCGACCTGCGCAGCAGTGGTGG
>Ga0210396_10002831_pt1 | contig 17494 bp, 19 predicted proteins | sample IncBWH17OmetaG_FD_155466 | JGI IMG/M metagenome (GOLD analysis project Ga0210396, IMG submission 155466) | Forest soil microbial communities from Barre Woods Harvard Forest LTER site, Petersham, Massachusetts, United States - Inc-BW-H-17-O ... | reverse complement strand
CGGATCGGCGATGGATGCCGACGAGGCTGAATGGCACCGGATCCTGGGCGTGAACCTGACCGGCGTCTGGCTCTGCGGCAAGTACGTGCTGCCGTACATGGTCGCGGCCGGACGCGGCGCCATCGTCAATCAGGCGAGCATCGGCGGCCTTGAGGGAGTCGCACGGCTGGCCGCCTACTGCGCAAGCAAGGCCGGCGTCATCGGTCTCACCAGGCAGATGGCCGTCGACTTCGGTACGCACGGCATCCGGGTCAACGCCATAGCGCCCGGCACGATCCCGACGCCACTGGTCCGGGGGCTGTGGGAGCAGGGCGCGGGCCTGGTTCAGGGCACGACTCACGAAGAGCAGATGGCGAGCGTCGGCCTGCTGTACCCGATGCAGCGCACAGGCACGCCGGAGGAGGTGGCCGGGGTAGCTCTCTTCCTGGCCAGCGACGAGTCCGCGTGGATGACCGGCAGCGTCGTGACGATAGACGGCGGCAAGACCGCCACCTGAGTATCCCGGTAAGCAGGACGCGGGCTTGGTGGCGGCGCAGCCGTCGTCAAGCATGAGTCCTAGGCAAGCCGCCAGGTACTGGCGGCCGAATGGAGGTCGGATGGACTTCGGTCTGCTTTTCGAGATGCAGGTGCCCAAGCCGTGGGGGCCGACGACCGAGGCTGATGCGTACCGCAACAGCATGGCCCAGGCTGTCGCTGCCGAGCAGTCCGGCTTTACCCACGTGTGGGCGGTCGAGCATCACTTCCGGGAGGAGTTCTCCCACATGGGAGCGCCCGAGATCTGGCTGGCCGCGGTCGCACAGCAGACCAGCCGGATACGGATCGGGCACGGCGTCGTTCTGCTGCCGACGCCGTTCAACCATCCGGTTCGCGTAGCCGAGCGGATCGGCGCGCTGGACATCGTGTCCGGCGGGCGTGTCGAGTTCGGCACCGGCCGGTCGATCGCCGAGCTGGAGATCGGCGGGTTCGGCATCGATCCCGGCGACACCAGGGACATGTGGGCAGAGGCCGTCGAGTTCCTGCAGCAGCTGTGGACGAGTGGCGAGGCCGAGGTCGAGTTTCACGGCAAGCACCTCGAGCTGCCGCCGCGCAAGGTGTTTCCCCGGCCAGTCCAGCAGCCCCACCCCCCGATGTGGATGGCGGCCACCAGCCCGCCGAGCTACGCCCTGGCCGGGGACTATGGCCTCGGCGTGCTGGCATTCGGGATGGCGGTGGACAAGGACGCGATGGGCCGCAGGCTCGCGGAATGGAAAGCCGCCATGGCGGCCTCCACTCGCCCGATATCAGCGAAGAACGAGCAGGCAGCAGTGTTCATGATGTGCTTCTGCGCCGCGTCAGAAAGGGAAGCGCGAGAGATCTGTCAGGAATCCTTCGTCCGGTACCTGGACGTCACGGTGGAACATTTCCTGCGCTGGGGCGCCAAGCGAGAGCTACCTCCTGGTTACGAGTGGTACGCGACCGCGCTTCAGAAGGGCCCGGTCAGGTCGGGCCAGGCGAAGTTCGAGTACCTGCTGGAGAACGGCATGATCCTGGTCGGCTCGCCGGACACCATCGCCGAGCGGATTCGCGGCTTCCAGGAGGCGGGTGCAACGCAGATGCTCGTGGCCATGCAACTCGGGGACATCCCGCACCAGGAGGTCATGAAGTCGATCGCGCTGTTCGGCCAGGAAGTCATCCCGGCGATCGGGTAGGGCGGTACGGCGATGAAGATGGAGGGCGCATGACAGAGCCGGCTGAGGCCGTCGGCCCGCTGTCGGATGTCAGGATCCTTGATGCGTCGAACCTGATAGCCGGACCGCTAGCGACGATGCTGCTCGCCGATCTTGGTGCGGAGGTCGTGAAGATCGAGCATCCCGCTGCGGGTGACTCGCTGCGCAATCACGGAGGGCAGAAGGACGGCCAGGGCCTCTGGTGGAAGGAGCTCGGCCGGGGCAAGCTCTGCGTCACTCTCGACCTCGGCAGCCTGGCCGGGCAGGACATCTTCCGCCAGCTCGCGAGCCGGGCGGACGTCGTCGTGGAGAACTTCCGGCCGGGAACCATGGCCCGGTGGGGGATCGACTTCGCTGCGCTGCGAGCGGTCAACCCGTCGCTGGTAATGGCGCACGTCACCGGTTTCGGTCAGTCCGGGCCATTGTCGGCGCTGCCCGGATTCGGGACTATCGCCGAGTCGATGAGCGGGTTCGCCCATCGCAACGGGCCAGCCGACGGGCCTCCGACGCTGCCACCGTTCGGTCTCGCCGACACGGTCACCGGCATCACGACGGCGCTTGCCATCATGACGGCCCTGTGGGAGCGGCGATCAAGCGGCACTGGTCAGGAGATCGACGTTTCCATCATCGAGCCGCTGCTGACGGTCCTGGAGCCGCAGATCATCGAGCACGATCAGCTGGACCGGGTGGCGCAGCGAGTGGGCAACCGGTCCACCGTCAATGCACCGCGGAACATGTACCTGTCCAGGGACGGCCGCTGGCTGGCCGTGTCGACGAGCACTCAGTCGACGGCTGACCGGCTGCTCGACCTGATCGGCAGGCCGGACGTGCTCAGTGAGCCGTGGTTCTCCAGCGCCGCCGAGCGCGCCCGGCACGCCGACGAGCTGGACGAGATCGTCGGCGGCTGGGTCGGAGCGCTGGACCATCAGGACGTTCTCGCGGCATGCCAAGGCGCTGGCGTGCCGATCTCGACCGTGTACGACGTCCGCGACATCCTCGCCGACCCGCAATACGCGGCGCTCGGAGCGATCGCGACGGTTCAGGACCCCGATCTCGGACCGCTGCGAATGGTGAGCACGCCGTTCCGGCTGTCTCGCACTCCTGCCACGATCCGCTGGGCGGGGCCGCGCCTGGGCGCGCACAACGAGATCGTTTACGGACGGCTAGGGCTCACCGAGGACGAGCTCGAGAAGCTGCGCGACCAGGGCGTGATCTGATGGCGGGTGACCTGGCGGCAGCGCCAGGATGGACGCGTGAGCTGCTGGCGGAACTCGACGGCTACTCCGCATCCCTGGCCAACCAGGGCCGGTGGGGGAGTGGCGACCAGCTCGGGACCCTGAACCTGCTCACTCCGGAGCGCCGTGTCGCGGCGGCCGCGCTCGTGCAGAGCGGTACCTGCGTTGCCCTCGGGCGCAGGATCGGCGGAGGCCCGCACCCGGACGACCCGCTGCCCCCGCTGCAGCTCATGAAGGCATCCGGCGAGGCCGCTCCGGCCAGGGGCGGAAGCCACGCCAGCGACTGGCTCGGGCTGGCACCGCACGGCTTCGCCGTAACCCACATCGACGCGTTCTCGCACCAGTTCTTCGACGCTGCCATGTACAACGGGCAGCCCGCCGGGCTGGTGACAACGTCACGCGGCGCCGCGGCCGGCTCGGTCGAGGCACTAGCGGCTGGCATCGTGGGCCGTGGCGTGCTGCTTGACCTCCCGGCAGCGCAGCACCGGCCGTGGCTGGAGCCCGGTGAGCAGGTGCATCCTGCCGACCTGGATGCCGCCGCGTCGGCACTCGGGACGGAGATACTTCCCGGTGACATCCTGCTGATCCGCGTCGGCCGGGACGCACGGGCGGCCAGGCACGGCAGGGTCGACCCGGTCACTGCGGGATCGGCGGGCCTGGCCGCCGACTGCCTGCCCTGGCTCCGCCACCACGACATCGCCCTGCTCGGCAGTGACTCGGCGTCGGATCAGATGACACCCGGCGGCGCCCCGCATCCGATGCCGGTGCACGCCGGGGCGCTGGTCCTGCTCGGTCTCCCGCTGCTGGACAATGCCTGGCTAGAGGACCTCGCGGCGGCGTGCGCGGCCGAGGGACGGCGGGAGTTCCTCGCTGTCGTCTGCCCGCTGCGGGTGCGGCGCGCGACCGGGTCGGCCGTCAATCCGGTCGCGGTGCTGTGACATGGCGGGCCAGGAGTCCCTTGCCCTGGTTGTCGGCGTTGGCGAGTCTGCGTACTGCCGCGGCACCGACCGCTCGGAGTGGGAGCTGGCCGTGGAGGCAGTCGGACGCGCGCTAGCCGACGCCGGCCTGGCCGCCAGCGACGTCGACGGGCTGGTCCGGTATTCCTACGACGAGGTGGACGAGGCGATGCTCGTCCGCTCGCTCGGATTTCGGCTGGGCTACTACTCTCAGACCGGCTACGGGGGCCTCGGAGCACCTGCTGTCCTCGGACATGCCTGTGCCGCCATTGCGGGCGGCATGGCCCGCGTTGTGGTCTGCTACCGATCACTGAACGGCTGGTCCAGGACAAGGTACGGCCGTGCCGAGCGGACCCTCGGCGCAGGTGACGGCGGCCGTCCCCTGGACCTGGTGGCATCGGGTGATCGAGCTCCGTCGGGCGCATTCGCCGGCCCTTACGGCCTGCTCAGTCCCGGCCAGGTGATGGCGCTGTGGGCACGGGAGTACCAGTGGCGAGCCGGCCTGACCGATGCGCAGCTCGCAGGCGCGCTCGGCCAGGTAGCCATCGACCAGCGGCAGTACGCCAGCGCCAATCCCAGGGCCGTCATGCGGGACCGGCCGCTGGATATGAAGGGCTACCTGGCCGGCCGGATGATCTCCAGCCCGCTGCGGCTTTTCGACCTGGCGCTTGAATCCGATGGTGCTGCTGCTGTCGTGGTTGCCGCGCCGTCGGTAGCTGCGGCTCTCGGCCGTCCAGGAGTGCGGGTGCTCGCCGCTGCGCAGGGCCTGTTCCCCTATGCCGAGTCGATTTCCGTCTACGGCGAGCTGCGCAACGGGCCGCAGTATCGGCGTATCGGCGTCCGGCTGCTGCGCTCAGCGGGCGTGGCACCGTCCGACATCGTAGCCGCCATGATCTATGACGCCACGACGATCTCTGTGCTGCTCGGCCTGGAGGCATACGGCTTCCACGAGCCGTTCACGTCCTGGCGGGCGGTAGCCGCGCACGGGATTGGGCCGGTTAGCCCGCTGCCGGTCAATACCAGCGGCGGCCATCTCTCGGAAGCCTACGTGCACGGCATGAACCTGCTCACCGAGGCGGTCCGGCAATGCCGCGGCGAGTCAGCCAATCAGATCAGCCGGACCGGACCGGTGCTGGTCAGCTCCGGCCCGAGCGCCGTGGTGCTGGCACCATGACCACCGGGCCTGCCGCCGGCCGGATCGTGCCGGCCGAGACATCGCTGACGGCCGCCTACTGGTCGGCAGCCAGGCGCGGCGTGATCCTGCTCCAGCGCTGCGCCGCCTGCGGCGCCGTGCTGCACCCCCCGGCGCCGGTATGCCCCGGCGGCAGCGAGCACGAGCTGCGCTGGTTCGAGGCATCGGGGCGCGGCCGGCTCGCCAGCTTCACCAGCGTCGAGCACGCGGCCCACCCGGCGGTAGGTGACCGGCTGCCCTACCTGGTCGCGTTGGTCGACCTCGATGAGGGCCCGCGGTTCATCTGCAACCTGGTGCGGGGCATATCCCCGGAGCCAGAACCCGGGGCGCGCGTCCTCATGCGCCGCGGCCCAGCGGCCGGAGGACTCGAGCTGCCGCTGGCCCACCTCGCGGCCGATCTGCCGTCGGAGTGAGCATGCTTCGAGGCCTAGTGACCGCGAGTGTCCCGCTGGAGAGGACGACAGCTGCGTCCTGGCCGGAGCGCGCTTTATCGTCGGCACATGGAGTCTGCATACGCTGCGATCGCGCGGCTGGTCTTCGGATACGCCGAGCGGCTTGACGCCGGGGACCTGGCCGGGATGGCGGCCCTGTTCGACGGCGCGCACCTGCGGACGGCTTCCGGGGACGGCGCGACCTTCACCGGCGCGGCCGAGGTGCTGGCCGCGTTCGACGGCAGCGTCCGGCGGTTCGAGGCTGGCACGCCATCGACCAAGCACGTGACGACGAACCTGATCGTCGACGCGGACGAGACGGCCGGGACCGCATCGGCACGGGCCTATTTCACTGTGCTGCAGAGCCGGCCGTCCCTGCCGCTGCAGCCCATCGTGGCCGGCCGGTACGAGGACACGTTCGCTCGCGATGCAGACGGCAACTGGCACTTCACTGACAGGCTGATCACTATCGAGCACGTCGGTGACGTGAGCCAGCATCTGCGCGCACCGGTGCCGTAGGCGCCCGATCGCCTGCGCTAGCCGCTGCCGGTCCGCGCTGCCTATGAGTCCCTGCTCCTCGACGATGGTCGCGGGCCGCCCGCCAGGACGCCGCCGTCCACGGGCAGCGCGACGCCATTGACGTGGCCGGAGTCGGGGGAGCAGAGCCAGCACACGGCGGCTGCGATGTCGTCCGGGTCGGCCATCCGGCCCTGCGGCAGGTGCGTTCCGGTCAGCCAGTCCGGGTGGGTCGCAGTGAAGGCGGCCAGCATGGGCGTCCAGACCAGGCCCGGGCAGACCGCGTTCACCCTGATTCCGTCGGCTGCGTACTCCACCGCCGCCGACCGGGTCAGCCCGATGACCCCGAATTTGCTGGCCGCGTAGGCTGACAGCTCGGGCGTGCCGGTCAGCCCGGCGGCGGAGGAGGTGTTGACGATCGCTCCGCCGCCCGCCGCGAGCATCGCCGGGATCTGGTAACGCATGCAGTTCCAGATTCCGGTGAGGTTGACGTCCAGGATCCGCTGCCAGTCCGCCCGGCTCGTCTGGTGTACCAGCGTCCGGTCGCCGGTAATCCCGGCGTTGTTGTGCGCGAAGTCCAGGCTGCCGAACTCAGCGACCGTGCGCCGGACCGCGCCCTCGATGTCCTCGCTGCTGGCGACATCGGCCTGGACGAACAAGGCTCGGGCGCCCGCCGCTACGACCAGCCCTGCGGTCTCCTCGCCCCCGGCCGGATCGATATCGACCACGGCGACTGCGGACCCGGCCCGGGCGAAGCGCAGAGCCACCGCACGGCCGATGCCGCCGCCTGCGCCGGTCACAAATGCGGCTGTCATGACAGCAAGTTTGCCCAGCTGCCGCATCTGCTGGCCCGTTCGTGCCGCTGACCGGGATGAGTTGATGACAGCCCAGGCCGGCCGGCAGACAGTGATAGATAAGGGCCTGGCGGCACCGGGCCGTCAGCTGTTCCCACGGAAGGATTGCGGATGCGTCCAGTCGATGCGTTGGACAGGGCCAGATCGCTGGCTCCGGTGCTGCGTGAGCGAGCTTTCGCCACCGAGCAGGCGCGCCGGATCTCCGACGAGACCATGGGCGAGCTCAAGGAAGCCGGCATGTTCCGGATCCTGCAGCCCGCCAGATTCGGCGGCTTCGAGCTCGATCCGCAGGTCTTCCTGGAAGCCGCCATGATCATTGCTGCTGCCTGCGGCTCAACCGGGTGGGTGTACTCCGTCGTCGGCGTGCACAACTGGCAGGTCGGCCTCATGTCTGAGCAGGCGCAGGAGGATGTCTGGGGGGAGGATCAGGACGTCCTGATCTGCTCCTCCTATACCCCGCGCGGGAACGTGGAGATCGTGGATGGCGGTTACCGGCTGAGCGGCCGGTGGTCGTTCTCCTCGGGCTGCGACCACGCGCAGTGGGCCATCCTCGGCGGCGCGGCCACCGACGATGCCGGCAATGTCCGGCGGCTGTGCTTCCTGGTACCGCGCTCGGACTACGTCGTTGACGACGTCTGGCGTGTCGTCGGCCTGCGCGGGACTGGCAGCAACGACGTCGTGGTCGCTGACGCCTTCGTGCCCGAGCACCGCACCCATGACTACAGGTCCGGCAGCGTGACCAGCGACTCGCCCATCTACCGGCTGCCCTTCGGGCCGGTCTTCACCTTCGGGATCGCTGCGCCGCTGCTCGGCGCCGCCCAGGGCGCACTGGACGACCACATCGCCTGGACTGCCGAGCGCGTCCGGATCACCAGGGGCTCGCGCGTAGCGGAGGAGCCGTTCACGCAGGCCAGGGTCGCCGAGGCGGCCGGCGAGCTGGACGGTGCCCGGCTGCAGTTGAAGCGCGACATGGACGACATGCTCGCGCTCGCCCGCGACGAGAAGGACATCCCGGTCGAGATCAGGGCCAGGGCCCGGCTCGACCAGGTTCGCGCCACCCAGCTGGCGATCTCCGCCGTCGACCGGGTGTTCCAGAACTCCGGTGGCCGGGTGCTGCATGAACTCAACCCGATCCAGCGAGCCTGGCGGGACATCCACGCCGGCGCCCAGCACAACAGCAACGTGCCCGAGCCGATGCTGATGGCCTACGGAGCCATGTCGTTCGGCCTGTCCATAGCCGACAGCGGAATCTAGCCGTCCTCAGTTCCAACTCCTCGCCCTGGAGCAGCCATGCCTGAGTCACTGAGTTACGAAGAGACCAGCCGCACCACAAAGGTCGGCGGCTTGGCCGTGCACTACCACGAGGCCGGCAGCGGCGAGCCGCTGTTCATGCTGCACGGTGCCGGTCCCGGTGTGTCGGCATGGAGCAACTTCTCCGGCAGCCTGCCCGGCTACAGCGAGCATTTTCATACCTACCTCATCGACCAGCCGGGCTTCGGCGGGACTGAGACACCAGCCGAGTTCGACCGGCACTGGATGAGCTGGACTGCCGCGATGCTGGCCGGGTTCATGGACGACCAGCGCCTGGACAAGGTGCACCTGATCGGTAACTCGCTCGGCGCGGCGGTCGTGGTCAGGTTCGCGCTGGACTTCCCGGACCGGGCGAACCGGCTGGTGCTGATGGGCCCGGGCTCGGCCCTGTCGATCGGCTTGTTCACGCCGCGGCCGAGTGAGGGCATCAGGCGGATCATGGACTTCCACGCGCCGCCCGGCCCGACCAGGGAGAAGATGGCCGCCTTCCTTAAGACCCTGGTCTACGACGAGTCTCTCGTCACCGACGAGCTGATCGAGGAACGGTTCCAGGCCGCGACCACCCCGGCGACCGACGGCCTGGCCGCCATGCAGCGGGCCAACCGCAACCCGGCTTTCGCCGAGTCTGGCGAGCTGTGGCGGGAGGTATCCAAGGTCCAGCACGAGGTGATGGTCATCTGGGGCCGGGAGGACCGGGTCCAGCCTCTGGACGGCGCGTTCCTCACCTTCCGGATGCTGCAGAACGCCCGGCTCTACGTGCTCCCCAAGGCCGGACACTGGGCGCACATCGAGCAACGGGCCGAATACGAGCGGGTCACCACCGATTTCCTGCTGGCCGGCTAACGCTGCCGCTCCAGGGATCACAAGACGAGGAGTACAGCAGGATGAGGATTCACAGCCTGGGCTACGTGCGGCTGGAGTCGACGGTCACCGGCCAGTGGCGCGGGTTCGCCGAGGACGTCCTCGGCCTGCGCGCCGAGGACGGCCCGGGCGGCTCGCTCCGGCTGCGCATGGACGAGCGTCCGGCCCGGATCGTGATCGTGCCGGGCGACGCGGACAAGGTCGCGGCGGTCGGGCTGGAACTGCGGGACCAGGCAGCGCTCGGAACCGCGTTGGCCGAGCTCAGCGCGGCTGGCATCGCGGTGAAGGAAGGGACCGCGGCCGACGCCGAGGAGCGGCTGGTCGAGCGGTTCGTCAGCCTCGAGGATCCCGGCGGCAACCCGCTCGAGCTGTTCTACAGCGCACAGATCGACGGCCTGCCGTTCAGCCTTCCGCACGGCGGCGAGTTCGTCACTGGCGCCCTGGGTGCCGGGCACGTCGTGCTGCCGGCCGGCGACATGGACGCGACCTTTGACTTCTACACGCAGGTCGCCGGGTTCTCGCACCGCGACTCGATGCTCGTGCGCATCCCCGACATCCCGCCGATACGGCTGCGATTCCTGGGCTGCAACCCGCGGCACCACACGATCGCGCTGACCCAGGCGTCATCGCCGCAGGGCATGCGCCACATGATGATCGAGGTCGACTCGATCAAGACCTTCGGCCGGGCGTATGCCCGGGCGAGGGAGGCCGGCGCGCTCAAGACCGAGATCGGCCAGCACTCCAACGACGAGGTCCTCTCGTTCTACGTGTTCTGCCCCGGCGGCTATGAGTTCGAGTTCGGCGTGCACGGACGGCACGTCGACGAGAACAACTGGGTGACCAGGGAGCTGACCAACCTCAGCTACTGGGGCTACTGGCCGGCTAAGCCGGCCGGGCAGGGGGCCTGATGGACAGCAGCGTGCACCTCAACGGCGCCGTCTCCAAGCTGGACGCCGGCGACACGGTCTTCGCCTCGTTCGCGCCCGCCGACATCGGCAACGCCCAGGCGATGGCGGCCGGGCCCTATGACGTCGTCGTTTTCGAGATGGAGCACAACCCGTTCGATGTTGCCTCGCTGCGGGTTAGCCTGCAGTTCCTCCTGGACCGGCGGCTGATCGCCGCGCAGGGTGACGTCCGTCCGCAGGTCACCCCGTTCGTGCGGATCCCGGCCAACGGATCGGAGATGACCCAGTGGCTGGCTAAGCAGGTACTGGACTCCGGTGTCTACGGCGTCATCTGGCCCCACGTGAGCACGGTGGCCGAGGCCCGCAACGCGGTGGCGGCCTGCCGGTACCCGCGGCCGCAGGGCACGCCTGGCTACGACCCGCCGGGCGTCCGCGGTGACGGGCCGTTCGGAGCCGCCAGGTACTGGGGCGTCGATGTCACCGAGTACTACCGGCGGGCGGACACCTGGCCGCTCGCGCCAGGCGGCGACATCCTGGCCGTGATCATGTGCGAGGAAGTGGCCGCGATCAGGAACCTGCCGGACATCCTGGCGCAGGTACCGGGGATCGGCGTGGTCCTGATCGGCGAGGGTGACCTGAGCCAGGATCTCGGCCATCCCCGCGCCTACGAGCACCCGGATGTTGAGGCTGCGATCGCTGATGTGCTCGCTATCTGCGCGGACGCGGGCGTGCCCTGTGGCATCCCGCACGTCACCGAGCAGAACGTTGAGAAGCGGATCGAGCAGGGGTTCCGCTGGCTGATGCCGAATCCGGGCCGGACGCACCGGGCAACCGAGATCGGCCGCCAGCGCCTCGCCGCGCGGCAGGTGACGACGTGATCATCGACGTCCACGGGCACTACACCAAGGTGCCGCCCGAGCTCGACGCCTACCGCGGCCGGCAGATCCTGCAGCTGGCCAGGGGCGGGGCGAAGGGTAACCCCGGCATCTCTGACGAGCAGCTTAAGGCGACCCTGCAGGTGCACATCGACGCGATGGCGCTGCGCGGTGTGGACAAGTCGATCTTCTCGCCGCGGGCTGCCTTCATGGGCCACGAGTTCGGCAGCGAGACCATCAGCCGCAACTGGACCGAGGTGAACAATGATCTGATCGCTCGCGCGGCGGCCATGTTCCCCGAGCAGTTCATCCCGGCCTGCCAGCTGCCCCAGTCGCCCGGCGTCAGCCCGGCGAACTCACTGGCCGAGCTGGAACGCTGCGTCGAGATGGGCTTTGTCGGCTGCAATATCAACCCCGATATCTCCGGTGGCGTAGCGCCGCTGACGCCGTCCCTGGGCGACCGCTGGTGGTACCCGCTGTGGGAGAAGATGTGCGAGCTTGACGTCCCCGGTCTCATTCACGCCGGCTCGACGCTGAACCCGCACCTGCACATGAACGGCGCCCACTACGTCAACACCGACGTGGCCGCGGTAGTTGAGCTGACCACCTCGCCGGTGCTGACCGACTTCCCTGACCTCAAGCTGATCATCCCGCACGGCGGCGGCGGCGTCCCGTTCCACTGGAACCGTCTGCGCAGCCTTACGGCCGGGCGGGGCACGCCGTTCGAGGAATCAGTCCGGCGCTTGTACTTCGACACGGCCGTCTACGACGCCGACGCGATGAACCTGACCATCCGCCGGATGGGCCCGGACAACGTGCTGTTCGCCACCGAGATGCTCGGCACCGCCCAGGCTGTCGACCCGGTGACCGGCCGGCCCTTCGACGACACGCTGGCTCTGGTGAGAGACGTGGACTGGCTGTCGGCCGACGACAAGTACAAGATCTTCGAGGGCAACGCGCGGCGGCTGTACACTCGCGCGAGCTTCTGACGGTGCGTCGTGATGCTAGCCGCCAGGACGCACGCCGCAGCCGGAGCGGGCATGGGCGGTAGCAAACCGATGCCGCCGGCCAGCCGCCTGATCAGCGACGTCGGCACGTTCCGGCGGATACTGAGCCACTTCGCGACCGGCATCGTGGTGGTCACGGCGCATGACGGAGAGCCGATCGGCATGACCTGCCAGTCGTTCTCGTCGGTGTCGCTCGACCCGCCGCTGGTGATGTTCTGCCCGGCGCGGTCATCCCAGACCTGGCCGCGCATCCGCGCGGTCGGGACCTTCGCCGTCAACATCCTGGCCGCCGACCAGGAGGCGGTCTGCCGCAAGTTCGCCGTCTCCGGCGCGGACAAGTTCGACGGTGTCGCCTGGTCGCCCGGGGTGACCGGGGCGCCGATCCTGTCCGGGGTCCTGGCGCACATCGAGTGCCGCCTGGAGGCGGTGATGGCGGGCGGCGACCACGACATCGTCACCGGCCGTCCGCTGTATGTGGGCGAAGGCCCCGGGTTCGGGCCACTCCTGTTCTTCCGCAGCCAGTACGGAGGGTTCTCCGGCTGACATCTCACCCCGAGAAAGGGTCTGGTCGAAGCAATGACAAGCACAGCTAATGAGCGCCCCCCGTCCTCGTGGGACAGCGAGACTGATGTCATCGTCGTGGGAGGCGGCTTCGCCGGCCTCGTGGCCGCCGCGACCGCGAGAGGACGCGGCAGCGAGGTCATCGTGCTGGAAGCCGCGGACGAGCCCGGCGGAATCATGCGGATCTCCTCCGGCGAGTACTGGATTCCCAACAACGCCTACCTCCGCGAGGCCGGTATCGAGGATCCGCGAGCCGACTGCCTCCGAATGATGGCGCGGCTGTCCTATCCGACGCGGTATGACCCTGAGTCACCCACGCTCGGCTTGCAGGACCGGGCGTTCCGCCAGATCTCCACTTACTACGACGTCGCGGCCCCGGCCGTCGCCGAGCTCACGCAGATCGGCGCCATGGGCTCGGTAGTCAGCGACGGCGTGACCCCGGACGGCGTGTTCAACCCGATGGGGCACTTGGAGTACCACGCGGAGCTGCCGGAGAACAAGATCGAATACGGCCGGGCGCTGATGGCCGATACCGGCGGAACGCACGGACCCGGGCAGGGCCAGCAGACGGTTGACCTGCTCGTGGCCCACGGCGGCCGCGCCGGGATCGACCTGCGCACTGGTCATGTGGTGAACCGCGCCTTCGCTAACGCCCGCGGCGAGGTTGTCGGCGTGGAGGCGCAGGCCGGCGGAGCGGCGAAGGCGATCCGGGCCCGCAAGGGCGTCATCTTCACCAGCGGCGGATTCTTCCACAACGCCGCGCTCCGCACGCTGCTGCTCCGCGGTACGGTCTGGGGCGCCACCGCCCCATACACCAACACCGGCGCTCTGATGACGATCGCCGAGCAGCTCGGCGCCCTAATGGAGAACACCGACAGCTGCTGGTGGGGGGAGATGGGTATCGAGGAGGTCCTGGACGCCCAGCGCAGCGACAACATGGCCTTCTGGCTGTACGGCGACAGCATGGTCCTGGTGAATCGCTACGGCCAGCGGGTCGTCAACGAGAAAGCGCACTACAACGAGCGCGGCCGCATCCACAGCGCCTACAACGCCAGCACCAAGCAGTACGAGAACAACGTGCTCTTCCAGGTCTATGATGCGGCCGTCGCCGGCAACCCGGAGATGGGCGTGAAGTACCCGGTGCCGTTCCCCGGCGAGTCCGGCGAGCACGTCATCACCGGCGGCACCTGGGCCGAGCTGGCTGCCAACATCGATGCCCGGCTCGCCAAGATCGCGGCCAGGACGGGCGGCGTCAAGCTCGACGAGCGGTTCGCGGACCGGCTGACGGACACGGTGACGCGATTCAACTCGTTTGCCGTCAGCGGCCACGACGATGACTTCTTCCGCGGCGACCGTCAGGCCGAGCACGGCTACAGCGTGATGGGCCTGACCCGCGGGGTGAACCGGACCATGTACCCGTTCGCCTCCTCCGGCCCCTACTACGCGATCCTGATCGGCGCGGCCGGCTTCGACACCAACGGCGGCCCCGGCATCAACGAGAACGCCCAGGTGGTCGGCCCGGACCAGGAGCCGATCGGGGGCTTTTACGCGGCCGGCAACTGCGCGGGGTCACCGGGGCACGGCGCGTACTGGTCGGGCGGCGCCACCCTAGGGAACGCACTGGTCTGGGCCTATCAGGCCGGTGCCCACGCGGCGGGTCAGCCGGACAGGGACGCGTCGTGAGCCCACCCGCGTTCTGGGAGCGCCGGTTCGAGAACAAGGTCGCGCTGGTCACCGGCGGTGCCCGCGGCCAGGGCCTGGCTGAGGCGCAGCGCTTCAGCCGCGAGGGTGCGGCGACTATTGCCGTCGACGTCCACGACGAAGCCGACGTCGGACCGGACATCAGCTACGCGAAGCTGGACGTCACTTCCCGGGATGACTGGGCCAGCGTCGTGAAGCAAGTCGTCGGTCAGTACGGGCGCATCGACGTGCTCGTCAACAACGCCGGCATCGGCATCGCCGAGACGATCGCGTCGGTCACGGCTGAGGAGTGGTCCGCGGTGATGGCCGTGAACCTCGAGGGAGCGCTGATCGGCATGCAGGCTGTCGCGCCGGTCATGCGGGACGCCGGTGGCGGCGCCATCATCAACACGGCGTCGGCGGCTGCCTTCTACGGGTTCGCGCTGCCCGCCTACAACGCCAGCAAGTGGGCTTTGCGCGGCCTGACCAAGACGGCGTCGCTAGAGTTCGCGACCTGGGGGGTGCGGGTCAATGCCGTCCACCCCGGCCTGGTGGTCTCGCCCATGAGCGATGGCGCTCACGAGACCACCGAGCGGATCCGGCTTGCGACACCGCTGCGCCGCGGTGCGCGGATGGACGAGATCGCAGCGCTGGTCGCGTTCCTGGCCAGCGACGAGGCGACCTTCATCACCGGAGCTGACTTCGTCATCGACGGCGGGCTTCTCGCGGCCGGCGCCATGGGCGAGGTGTCGTATGACTTCGGCGGGTGAGCGGGCGGGCTCCGGATGCCCGCCGCGCCGCCGCCCGCCCCGGTCGCGTCAACGGCACCAGTAATACGGCACTAGTAATAAGGAGAAGGCGATGACCGCACAACTCAGCTCGGACGCGATCGAGATCGGCGTGGTCGTCCGCGACGTCGACCGGTGCCTGGAGTTCTACCGCGATGTACTCGGCCTGGCCTACCTTGGCGACCTGGACTTCGGGGTGGCGAAAATGTGGCGCTTCCAGGCCGGGACGTCGGTGGTGAAGCTGCTCCTGTTCAAAGAGGAGCCGACGGCCGCGAGCCCTCCCGGCGAGGTCACCGCCACCGGCTACCGCTATATGAGCTTGTTCGTTTCCAATATTGAAGATCTTGTTGCCGAGTGCCAGCGGTTCGGGGCGGCGGTCCCGATTCCGGTGACCGAGTTCCAGCCGGGCTCGCGGTTCGCGTTCGTCGAGGACCCCGAGGGAAACCGCATCGAGCTGCTGGACGTCGCTGCCTAAGCCGCAAGCAAAGCTCAAGAACGGAGTGATCAGATGACCGATGCCGATGTGCTGGATCGCCTGGCCGGGCGCCTCGAGCGGCTGGAGTCCGAGCAGGCGATCAGGGAAACGATGGTCAGGTACGCGCAGACGCTTGACTACGGAGACAGTGCCGGGTGGGCGGCGTGCTACACCGCTGACGGCGTCTTTGACGTGCGCCGACGCGGCGAGCCGCTGTTCCGCCACCAGGGGTCGGAGGCGCTGGCGGAGTTCGCAACCGGCCACACCTCGGCGCCGGCTGTGTACCACAAGCACGTGCTCGGGCTGCCCTCGATCACCCTGTCCGAGGACGGCCAGGCGGCTACCGCCAGCACCTATTTCATGATGGTGCACGAGTCACCGGACGGCCCGCAGGTCCTCGTCTTCGGCCGGTACCTGGACGCATTCGCCCGCGGCGATGCGGGCTGGCAGCTATCCGAGCGGATCGTCGACATGGAGGACGTCGGGACTCGCGCGGCAGCCTGACTGCCCGAGCACCGGCGGCCCGATCATCGTCACCAGCCGCCAGGCGGGCCTGATGGCGATGAAGAACCTCGCCCAGTGCTCATCAGCCAAGCACGGCCTAGTCGGCGTGGTCACGTCATCCCGCAGGAGAGGAATCGCATCATGGCTGGGAGAGTAGACGGCAAGGTTGCCTTCATCACCGGTGCGGCGCGCGGCCAGGGCCGCAGCCATGCTATCCGGCTCGCACAGGAAGGCGCTGACATCATCGCCACCGACCTGTGCGAGTCGGTGCCCAGCGTGGACCGCTGCTACCCCGGCGCGACCGAGGCTGACCTGGCCGAGACGGTCGCGGCCGTCGAGGCGCTGGACCGGCGGATCGTTGCCGCCAAGGCCGACGTCCGGGACTATCAGGCGCTGAAGGCGGCGCTCGACGACGGCGTGGCCCAGCTCGGCCGCGTCGACATCGTCAGCGCCAACGCCGGCATCTTCATTTTCGGCGGCGAGACGCACCTGGCCAGCGAGCAGGACTGGCAGGACGTCACTGATATCAATCAGACCGGTGTCTGGCATACCTGCAAGGCGGTGATCCCGCACCTGATCGAGCAAGGCACCGGCGGATCGATCATCCTGACTAGCTCCACCGCCGGGCTCAAGGGCACGCCGCACGCGGCGGCTTATACGGCGAGCAAGCACGCGGTGGTCGGGATCATGCGCACGCTCGCACTGGAGCTAGCGCCGCACCGGATCCGGGTCAATACGGTGCACCCGACCGGCGTCGCCACCACCATGATCCTTAACGATGCGACCTTCCGGCTAGTCGCGCCCCACCTGGAGCATCCGACGCAGGAAGACGCGGCTGAGGTCTTCACCACGACCAACGCGCTGCCGGTCTCGTGGGTGGAGCCAGTCGACGTCAGCAACGCGGTGCTGTTCCTGGCCTCGGACGAGGCCCGGTACGTGACCGGTACCGAGCTCAAGATCGACGCCGGGTACACCATCAAATAGCTGCAGGCGGGCGGGCCTCGGCGAGCTGGCCAGCGTCCGCTACCGAGGCGGTTCCGACGATATCGACCTCGATGCGACGGTCGACCAGCTCGTCGAGCACCCCGTTCCTGACGATGACGACATCATCGTGCGGGAACGGATGCTGACCAGGCGCAGCGTCGTCCTGCTGGTCGATGTGTCGGGATCGATGCGGGGGGAGCGGATCCGCACGGCCGCGGCCGCCGTGGGCGCGCTGGCCGCCGAGCTCGCGCGTGATGACCTGGCTGTGGTCGCGTTCTGGTCGGACGCAGTCGTTCTGTGCCAGCTCGGTCAGCGGGTCCCCTGCAGCTGCTGGATACCATGCTGCGCATCCCGGCCAAGGGGCTGACGAACATGGCATTCCCCTTGCTCGTGGCCGCGCGCCAGCTTGCTCGCGTTCCCGCCCCGGACGCCAGGGTCGTGCTGCTGTCCGACAGCGTGCACAACGCTGGCCCGGATCCCAGGCCGTTCGGCGCCCGGCTGCCACGGCTAGACGTGCTGCTGGACACCTCCGGCGAGCAGGACCCGGACCTTGCCCGAGACCTGGCCCGGCTCGGCCGCGGCCGGCTGCGTAGCATCCGGACCTATCGTGACGTCGCGCCCGCCTGAATGCGATCTTTGCAAGCTAAGGGAGA
>Ga0210396_10002830_pt1 | contig 17504 bp, 8 predicted proteins | sample IncBWH17OmetaG_FD_155466 | JGI IMG/M metagenome (GOLD analysis project Ga0210396, IMG submission 155466) | Forest soil microbial communities from Barre Woods Harvard Forest LTER site, Petersham, Massachusetts, United States - Inc-BW-H-17-O ... | reverse complement strand
TCCGCCCGTTGGTTGAAAGTTGACTGATTTGTTGCCCTGTGATGACTCCGCTCACCTCGCCGGAGTCGGTCTGCACGGCGACGGGGTTGGCCTCGACCGTAATCGTCTCCTGAGCGTTACCGACTTCCAGGCGGAAATCGATGCGGCTCCGATCCCCGACTTGCAGCACGACATCCTTCTTTTCGCCTACCTTGAAGCCGGCGGCTTGGGCGCGGACTACGTACCGGCCGATACGAATATCGGCGGCGACATACTGACCTTCGCCATTCGTGTTGATGGTTTTTTGCTGCCCGGTGTCGGTGTTGGTGAGAGTAATCGAAGCGTTCGGAACCGCGGCTCCCGATGGATCGGTGACCGTTCCGACGATGGTGCCTTCCTGTGCAGCTCCACGCGTTACGGCGATTCCCAGGAAAACGAGAAGGACCGCGAGAAACTTCAGACTGCGGCTCCCTAGAGTTGCGGCAATACTCCCGGCATACGCGGGCGAGAGTGCTTTCATTGCGATCCTCCAAGCTTCGTTCGAGGGCGGCTGTGCCATTTCGCGAACGCCCATGGCGATGAGCTTGTATCGCCATTACGCTCGCCTTGTCAAGAAGAAAACGCGATCTAAATCGAATCTATATCGATTTAGTTTATTGAAGGCCAATTATGAAAATCGGGATTTCCTGCGATGTTATTGCTTGCTGCGAAGTTTCTCTTGTGCAACACTGAAAGCCATGGCGAGAGGCAGGAGTAAAGATTCAGATCCCATTCGGAAGAAGTCGCCAGAGGAACAGACGGTTGGTTTGAAGGAGTTGGCCGATTATCTGGGCCTGGCACCCGCTACGGTTTCGCTGGTGATCAATGGTTCCTCGGTGGCAGATACGATTGCGCCGAACACGAAGAAGGCAATTCTTGCCGCAGCGAGAAAGTTCAACTACCGTCCGAATTTTTTCGCACGTTGTTTGCGCACGCGGCGCAGCTTCACGATCGGAGTGATGGTTCCGGAAGTCAGCGAGGGATACAACGTCTCGGTGCTGAGCGGAATCGAAGACCATCTGCTGCAGGAGGGCTATTTTTATTTTGTCGCCAGCCACCGCTTTCAGGCTGATTTAATCGAGGAATATTCGCAGTTGTTCCTGCATCGATCAGTCGACGGATTGATCGTGGTGTGTACGCCGTGGGAGCACAGCTTGCCATGTCCGGTGGCGACCATTTCTTGTCACCACGGAGTCACGGGCGCGACTCGCATTCTTGTGGATCACGATCAAGCGGCACAACTGGCTCTGCAGCACCTGGCAGAACTGGGGCATCGCAAAATCGCTTTCATCAAAGGACAGAAGTTCGTGCCTGATACTGAAGTCCGGTGGAAAGCGATCACTCGCGTGGCGGCGTCGATCGGCTTGCCGATTTCGTCAAAACTGGTCACGCAAATCGAGGAAAATTCTCCTTCTCCCAACCTCGGCTACAAGGCGACTCGAGACCTGCTCGTAGCCGGTGAACAATTCACGGCACTATTTGCGTTCAACGACATCTGCGCGATGGGCGCGATCCGCGCGCTGCACGAGTTCGGCTTGCGTGTCCCGGACGATGTCTCCGTGCTGGGTTTCGACGACATCGAGAGTGCGGCCTATCAGACGAGGGGTTTGACGACCGTTCAGCAACCGCTGCGGGAGATGGGAAAGACGGCGGCACAAGCCGTGCTCAATCGCATCGCGAAGGGCAACGATGCAGATCGGGGACCCGAGCAGATCCTGTTCGAACCTCGACTCGTGGTGCGCGAGACGACGGCTCCGGTGCGGCAGGCGAAGGTTCGCAAGACATTGGCCGAGGCCTGAACAGGGGACAGGCTGCCTTCGCCGGCGCCAGGCGCTCGAAACTTCCTGCGATGCTCAGGTTCGACCAAAAAAATGTTTCCTTGACCCCGCCAGTTTCTCTGTGTTAAAAAACAACCCCGTCTAAAACGATTTAGTCGCAACACGCTCCAAAGGTTACTGTTTAGTTTCTGTTGCCACCCACGGGTGCGTGGCTCAGGGTCGAACCTCGATGACTGCGAATGCTTCACAGGTGCTGCGGTTGTTTGCGTTGATTCTAGCGGCGGTGCTGCCGCAAACGATGTCGGCGCAGCCAGCCCATACGGCGCAAAGCCCTGCTTACCTCGATCCCATGCTGCCCATCGATGTGCGAGCTGATGATCTGCTGTCGAGGATGACACTCGAGGAAAAGGCTTCGCAATTGGTGAATCAGTCCAGAGCAATTCCTCGGCTGAACATTCCCGAGTACGACTGGTGGAGCGAGGCTTTGCATGGCGTGGCCAGGGCCGGGACGGCCACGGTTTTCCCTGAACCGATCGGACTAGCGGCCACATTCGATTCACCGCTGATTCACGAGATGGCCGTGGTTATCGGAACGGAAGCCCGCGCCAAGCATGAGCAGGCCGTGCGCGCCGGGCGACGCGACATCGGGGAGGGACTCGATTTCTGGTCGCCGAATATCAACATTTTTCGCGATCCGCGCTGGGGGCGCGGGCAAGAGACGTACGGCGAAGATCCCTACCTTACGGCACGTATAGGTGTCGCGTTCGTTACCGGATTGCAGGGCGACAATCCGAAGTACTACCGCGTCATCGCAACGCCCAAACATTACGCTGTGCACAGCGGCCCCGAGCCGACGCGGCATTCGATAGACGTGGGAGCGTCCAAACACGACATGGAGGATACTTATCTTCCAGCGTTCCGGGCGGCCATCGTTGAAGGGCAAGCGGCGTCGATCATGTGCGCCTACAACCGAGTGAACGGTGAGCCAGCTTGCGCCAACGCATTCCTGCTCAAAGATCACCTGCGCGGCGCGTGGAAGTTTGACGGCTATGTCGTTTCCGACTGCGATGCGATTACCGACATCTACGAAGGCCATCACTACACGCATAGCATGGCGGAGGCGGCGGCGATTTCCCTGAAAACCGGGATGGACAACGAGTGCGCCGACTTCTTTAAGAAGGCCACCAGCAACGCTGACTATGCGAAATATCTGGATGCGGTGAAGCAGGGTCTGCTGACGGAAAAAGATCTGGAGGTCGCGCTGAAACGGCTTCTGATTGCGCGTTTCCGGCTGGGCATGTTCGACCCTCCCGAGATGGTGCCGTATGCCGGCATTCCGGAGTCTGAGATTGACAGTGCACGACATCGCGAGCTTGCGCTGAAGATGGCACGCGAATCGATGGTCCTGCTGAAAAATGACGGTGTGCTTCCGCTGTCGGGAGTCAAGAGGATCGCGGTGTCAGGCCCGTTGGCGGAGTCGACTCGCGTGCTGGAGGGAAATTACAACGGCACGCCATCACGATCGACAACAGCGCTCGAGGGTATCCGCAAGCAATTTGGCGGAGCCGAGGTGAGTTTCACCCCCGGAATGAATTTTCTCCGCACGGAGACCCTCGTACCGACCGCACGGCTCTCAACTCCGTCCGGGCAGCCAGGATTGACGGCGGAATATTTCTCTACGAACTTCGATGGCCCTCCGCAGACGGTGAGGGTCGATGGCGTGGTGGATTTGCAAACGCTATTTCCCGAGCGCGAATCGATCGCACCGCCGGATGGCTTGAAAAATTTCGCCGTGCGTTGGACGGGCTATTTGACGCCGGATGAATCCGGCTCCTACCGGGTCGGTCTCAACGGTTCGATGAATCGGCTTTGGCTCGACGACAAACTGATCGTCGACGATCTGGCCTTGCACGATCCCAAACCAAACACTGCTGCCGTCGAACTCGAGAAGGGACGCCGATACGCAATAAAGATCGAGTATGGGCCGGGAGGAACGGGGATCAAATTCATCTGGCTGCGAATTCTGCCGAACCCCGTCGCGGATGCGGTCAATGCCGCAAAACAGGCCGATCTAGCAATTGCGGTCGTCGGAATTACCTCGCAACTCGAGGGCGAGGAAATGAAAGTCGAGGTTCCGGGATTCAAGGGCGGCGACCGCACGAGCCTCGATTTGCCGGCAGAGGAAGAAGAACTGCTGGAGGCATTGGCGAATACGGGCAAGCCGCTGGTCGTGGTTCTGATGAATGGCAGCGCTCTTTCCGTGAACTGGGCGGCGCAGCACGCGAATGCGATTCTCGAGGCGTGGTATCCCGGAGAGGAGGGAGGAACGGCTATCGCTCAAACGCTGGCAGGCGTCAACAATCCGTCGGGGCGTTTGCCCATTACCTTCTACAAGGGGGTCGATCAGCTGCCGCCCTTCGAAGACTACTCGATGAAGAATCGCACCTATCGATACTTCGAGGGAGAACCTCTGTATCCGTTCGGTTTCGGCCTGAGCTATTCAAAATTTACCTATAGCCATCTCAGACTGTCGACCAACGACCTGGAAGCCGGTACTCCGTTGGGAGTGGAGATGGACGTGAGCAACGCCAGCGACAAAGACGGGGATGAGGTGGTGCAGGTGTACCTGGAGTTTCCGAAGGTCGCTGGCGCCCCGCTCCGCGCGTTGCGGGCCTTCTCGCGAGTCCATCTGACGGCTGGATCGACGGAACATGTAACGTTCACGCTGCAGCCGCGCGATTTGAGCTACGTCAATGCGAACGGAGACCGGTTTGTCTCGGCCGGGTCCTATCGGATTCGCATTGGGAGCGGTCCGCCGGAAGGTGGCGCCGAGGCAGAGCTCTCCATTCACGGCCAGCAGGGCTTGCCGGAGTAGTCTCGGTTGTTGCTTCTGATCCCCCGAAGTTCGGGGACAGGTAAATCGGCATCATGACTGATGTGCCTTTCCCGCACGCCGACGGTGGGAGAATTTTCCGAGCAGGGATCGGAGAAATTGTTGGCGCATAGCTTCGATCGGGCCGCGATTGCACGCAAGAAGCCGCCGTACGAGCGATTGGATCAGCTAACAGTGGATATCCTTGCAGGCGTGAGATGACGGTTGGGGCTACTTACCGCTCGTTTCATCTGTTTGCCCTCCTTGCCCCAGCCCAAACTGAACAAATATGAGAAGCAACTGGCTCGCGGCTTCGATCGTCTGCGTGATAACTGCGTGCGGGGCCGCATCAGCAGAAGATGGATCGCAGGCCTGGTTGCGTTACGCGCGACTCAATGAGCAAGAAGCTCATCGTTACGCGTCCCTGCCAGCGAGCACAGTGATTTTAGGCAAGTCCGTCGTACTCACCACGGCACAAAAGGAACTGATCCGCGGTGTGAAAGGGATGTTGGGGACGACACTTCGCACCGTCCCGTCGCCTTCCGAACCTGCGATCGTGCTCGCGACCTTCGTCGAACTTCAGAAGGAGAATGCCGGCCTCACACCGCCGCAAGAATTGAGGAAGGACAGTTTCTGGCTCACGCATGCGAAGCTTCGCGGGGCAGATTGCGTGGTCATCACGTCGCCGAGCGATCGCGGGGTCATCTACGGAGTGTTTGCGTTGCTGCGGAAGATTAGTCTGGGAGAGGACGTCCACAATCTCGACGAAGTCCAGCAACCCTATGCGCCCCTGCGATGGGTGAACCAGTGGGATAATCTCGACGGGCATATAGAGCGCGGCTACGCGGGGCCCTCGATCTTCTTCGAGAATGGACACGTGCGCGCGGACCTTCAACGAGCCCACGACTACGCGCGGATTCTTGCATCCATTGGAATCAACGGATGCGCGGTCAACAACGTGAATGCGAATCCGAAACTTCTGACGGATGAATTCCTCCCTGAGTTGGCGAGAATTGCAGGAGTGTTTCGACCGTGGGGCCTTCAACTCGCGCTGTCTATCGATCTCAGCAGCCCGAAATCGGTCGGCGATCGCGACACGTTCGATCCGCTGGATGCGCGAGTGGGGGAATGGTGGAAGCAAAAGGCCGATCAGATTTACAGGCTGATTCCCGATTTTGCCGGTTTCGTGATGAAAGCTGACTCCGAAGGCCGGCCGGGGCCTGCGAGCTATGGCAGAACACCGGCGGACGCCGCGAATGTGATCGCACGAGCGGTGAAACCACATGGTGGCGTGGTCTTCTATCGCGCTTTTGTGTACGACCACCATCTCGACTGGCGCAATCTTAAGAATGACCGAGCCAGGGCGGCCTACGACATCTTTCACCCGCTGGACGGAAAATTCGACGAGAACGTCTTGATCCAGATCAAGTATGGTCCGATTGACTTTCAGGTGCGCGAACCGGCGTCGCCGTTGTTCGGCGGATTGAGCCGCACCAATGAAGCAATCGAGTTGCAGATCACGCAGGAGTATACGGGACAGCAGAGGCACCTGTGTTTCCTCGCCCCGCTCTGGAAGGATATCCTCGATTTCGATATGCATGCCACGGATGGCAGCACGCCAGTAAAACATCTGGTAGCAGGACACGTGTTTGATCGTCCGACAGGAGGGTTCGTCGGGGTTGCGAACGTGGGGATGGATACGAATTGGATGCGGCATCCGCTGGCATTGGCGAACCTGTATGCGTTTGGCCGGCTCGCGTGGAATCCCGATCTGACGCCTGGGCAGATCGTCGACGAATGGACACGCCAGACATTTGGAGACGACCCTGCTGTTGTTCAGATCGTTGATCGCATGCAACTCACTTCGTGGCGCACGTATGAAAACTACACGGGCCCATTGGGGGTCGGAACGCTGACCAACATCCTCGGACCGCATTACGGGCCCGGGCCTGAGTCTTCAGAGAACAACGGATGGGGACAGTGGCACCGTGCCGATCACCAAGGTGTCGGCATGGATCGGACGGTTGCCACCGGAACAGGGTTCCTCGGCCAATACTCGGCGGCGGTGCAGAAATTGTACGAGAACGTCGCTGATTGTCCGGATGACTTGCTCTTGTTCTTTCACCACGTTGCTTATACGCACGTTCTGCATTCGGGGAAGACGGTCATACAGTCGATGTACGACTCGCACTATGCTGGGGCGGAGGCTGCGGAGCAAAATGTGACGCAGTGGGAGCAACTACGCGGGAAGATCGACGACGAGCGCTACCTGGAAGTGCTGGGCCGGTTACGCTATCAAGCTGGTCATGCGATCGTCTGGCGCGATGTAATCTGCGACTGGCTGCTTGGTTTGACGGGCATTCCGGACGCAGAAGGGCGCGTGGGGCAGCATCCGGATCGAATCGAAGCAGAGGACATGCAGCAGCAAGGTTATACGCAGGTTGATATCACTCCGGCGTACTTTGCGTCGGGAGGGAAGGCAATCAGCTGCTCCGCCGCGCAGCCATGTTCGGCGAGCTTCCACTTTAAAGGGAACTCTGGCACATATGATCTGGATGTTCAGTACTTCGATCTGAAAACGGGCTTCGCCCGGTTTTCTGTTCTTGTGAACTCCCTGCCGGTGGACGAGTGGCAGGCAAATGACGATCTTCCATCCGCGAAGCCTGACGGGGACACGTCCACGAGAAGAACAATTCCTGCGGTCGCGTTACGTTCCGGCGATGAAATCACCATCCGCGGAACACCGGACGGCGGCGACCCGGCCATGCTGGATTACGTTGCGATCCACAAGGCGCAGGAATCAGGCCACTAAGACTTCCGATCTCGCCGAAGTTAAAACCTCGAACGCGTTACCATTGCGTGTCACCCTGGGCGTTCCTGCCGTGCGCATTAAGAAAGTTGAGGGTTACGGAATGAAGATCGTTGATGCGAAGGTGATTGTCTGCTGTCCCGGACGAAATTTTGTCACGCTCAAACTCGTGACGGACGACGGTCTCTACGGCTTGGGCGATGCCACGTTGAATGGCAGGGAGCTCGCCGTTGCGAGTTATCTGAGCGATCACATGTTGCCTTTGCTGGTCGGCCGGGACGCGCATCGCATCGAGGACATCTGGCAATACTTCTACAAGGGCGCTTATTGGCGGCGGGGGCCGGTCACGATGACGGCCATCGCGGCCGTCGATACGGCCTTATGGGACATCAAGGCCAAAGCGTGCAACCAACCCCTCTACCAATTGCTCGGTGGCGCATCGCGAGAAGGTGTTCTCGTCTACGGACACGCGAGCGGCGACGACATCGACGATACGGTTAAGGCGGTCGAGCATTATTCGAAGCTTGGGTATCGAGCCATTCGAGCGCAGTCGGGTGTTCCCGGTTTGTCCACGACGTACGGCGTCGGGCGCGGTTCGATGTTCTACGAACCCGCGGAGAAAGACGCCCCGCCGGAAGCACGGTGGTCTTCGGAGCAATACCTGGACTTCGTGCCAAAATTGTTTGCGAAGCTTCGCAAGGAATTCCCTCCAGAACTGCACCTGCTGCATGATGCGCATCACCGGCTGACTCCTATTGAAGCAGCACGATTGGGCAAAGCTCTCGAACCTTATCATCTGTTCTGGTTGGAAGATCCCACGCCAGCGGAACTTCAGGAAAGCTTTCGCCTGATTCGCAGGCACACCACGACGCCACTAGCCGTAGGTGAAGTTTTCAATACGATCTTCGATTGTCAGCAGCTCATTGAAGGGCAGTTGATCGACTACATCCGTACCACGGTGGTACACGCGGGCGGGATCTCCCATCTGCGGAAGATCGCGAGCTTGGCGGAAATGTACCAGGTGCGCACCGGGTCGCATGGCGCCACCGATTTGAGCCCGGTGTGCATGGGGGCTGCCCTGCATTTCGATCTCAGCGTGCACAACTTCGGCATTCAGGAGTACATGCGTCACACGGACGAAACCGACAAGGTGTTCCCGCATGCGTACTCATTTCAAGATGGATTCATGTATCCGGGAGACCACCCGGGGCTGGGAGTCGACATCGACGAGGTCGAAGCTGCGAAATATCCCTACCAGCGCGCCTACCTGCCCATCAACAGAAAATTGGACGGGACGATGCACAGTTGGTAGCTACTGAGTTGCGGGCGTTTGCCGCAGTGAGCGACTCGTGTCAATAAATCAGCTTGAGGGAAAACTGGATTTGGCGCGACGAGCCGGCAGTTTTGCTGACGACGCCGAATCCGGTTCCGCGCAGTATGTTGTTGGGCAGTCCGAAATTGACGATGTTGAACACGTTGAAGAATTCCGCGCGAAATTCCAACGTGCCAAGTTCTGATCCCGCGCGATGACCGAAGGGCGTGTCTTTGATCAGCGCGATGTCGTAATTCTGGAAGCCGGGTCCGCGGAACGTATCGCGGCCCAAGGTGCCGAACCGGCCGTGATTCGGGCCCGTACCGCCCGGAACGTTGATTGGAATAGAAAAGAACGAGGCGTTGTCCGCGCCGCGTCCGAAGTAATCTTCGCGCACGGCATGATCCGTGGAGAAATGCGGTTGTTCGACCAAGTCGGGGCGATCTGCGCCTCCAGCCCCCACGCCTGTCTGCTGAATTCCTGAATACACCGAGAATGGCGGGCCACTCATGAATGTGGTGATGTTGAGGAACTGCCATCCGCGCGTGAGCGGCCTTCCGAGCGGACGCAGAAAACTGACGCGGTCCAGCGGGAGAATTTGAATCACACTGGCTGTGAAAACGTGGGTGACGTCGAAAGTAGAAGGTCCTTTTTCGGCATCAGGATTCCATGGGTTCTGCGGGAGCGTCTGCAACACCACACCGGTTGCTCCCAACAATCCGCCAAGAACGGAACTCGTGTCATCGAGAGACTTGGAGTAGGTGTAGCTGGCCTGTAGCCCCAGCCCGGCCCGCGCCGAATTCTTCGCCACACTGGTCTGCAGCGAGTGGTAGGTCGAATGCGACCGGCTGCTCATAATAATTTCGGGTCCGAATCCACCAACGGCGTTGCCGGCAGAGTCGAATTGCGTAAACGGCGCGAACGGCGCCGTTGCGCCTCCGTAGCTGTTGGGCGAGTAAACGCTCGCCAGGTGGATACCGGCGGTTGCAACGTAAGCAGCGCTGAACTTCACGTCGCCGAAGTCGTGATCAATCCCCGCGGTGTACGTCCCGATGTAGCCGTTGCGAAAGTTTTTCGCGATTCCACTCATGGAGAGTAGTTGAACTTGATTGCCGGGGGTGAGCGCGGTGAGATCCTTCTGGTAACGAACAAGGTCAATCTCAAGGTTCGCACCGGCGCCCTTGGTGGTGCCGTTCGGGAACAATGGTTGTCCTGCCGGCGTATAGGGAGTCGGAAGCGTGACTGGAATTACCGAGTCCTTGAAGGGTACCGGGACATTAGGCTGGGCGCTCACGAACAAAGTCGCAACGAGCGGCAGCGCGCCGGTAAGAAAATTATCCTGCCAAAGATTGGGAACGATCGAGGCGATCGATCCGCCCGCGTGCAGCACTGTGTGAGGGAACACCGCGTAATCCACAGCGAGCCGAGGTCCCCAGCCCCGCCAATCCTGGTCGTATGGCGGCTGCGGGTTATAGAGAAAGATCTGCTTCGCGCTGTGATCCCAATAGGGCAGCGGGTTTCCATTTGCATCGACGAATTTCGGAATCGAGGTGCGACTCTCGGCTTCGTGGATCCGGCTGTTGACCTCGTAGCGAAGGCCATAGTTCACGTTGAGCTTCGACGTTGCTTTCCAGTTGTCCTGAAAGTAGAAGTCGTAGGCCTCGCGGCGGACCGCCGCCTCATCGAAGCGATCGCCTCCGGGTGTGAAGCTGGCAGTCCCGATCACGTTGTAGTCGTAGGGAGTCGCGGTCAGTAGACCTGTCAACGAATCCGGCAAGGGATCGCCGACATGAATATTGTGCGTGCCGCTCGCCGATGTGATCTCTACCGGCGAATATGCGGTTCCTCCACCGAAACTGTACAAACCGTTGGGATTGGTTCCGAAGATCGTGGCATCGCGATTCAGGCGGATCTCCGTTCCGAATTTAAACGAATGGTTCGCGCGAGTGAGGCTGAAATCCTGCCTGATCTGGAACAGATTGCTGTACGACCCGAAAATCGAACCAGCGGGCGCGTTGAATGGCTGGAACAAGCCGTCGCCAAACGTGAGCGCAGGTTGCGTGTGATTGATCGCCGGGAAAAACGGAGTGCTGCGGATGTAGCCGAGCGAAGTCTCCGAGGTTAGGAGTGGCGAAATGTTCCGGATGTACCGCACACCTGCATTTCTTTGATGATCGAAGAACTGCACCGCGAAACTCGGATCGATCGTGATCTGATCCGGATTTGTCTGCGGCCCAGTGACCTGATTCAGGCTGAAGCGAGTCAGCAGGTTCGCTTTGTCTGAAATTTTGTGGTCGACGCGAATGGAGAATTGATCGGTTCGCGTGGTGACTTTGGAATACGTCGCGTAGGTGTGCTCGCCGTAAGCTCCCGTGGGATGATTCGGTAGCGGGTAGTGCGCCAGTACCGGCGCAATCGCGGAATTGACCGGTACAGCGAGCGCGTCGCCGGGAAAAGTAATTGTGTCGATACCTTGCCGCTCGGCCGCGGTCGGGACGGGGATGACTTGCGTTGTTCCCAGCACCTGTCGGAATCCCTGGTACTCGCCGAAATAGAACGTCCGATCGCGCCCGTCGTAGATGTGCGGGAGCACGACTGGTCCGCCGTTGGTGAATCCGAATTCGTTGCGGACGAACGGAGGGATTCGCCGGTGATCACCGACGACGTTGTGATCGAAATAATTGCGGGCATCGAACGCGGCGTTCCGGACGAACTCAAACACGCTCCCATGCAGTTCGTTCGCGCCAGATTTGGTGATGATATTCGTGAAACTCGCCGCCCCGTGACCGATTTCCGCGGGCATGACGCCGGAATTGGCCTGCACCTCCTGAATCGCGTCGACGTTAAAATTGGAAAACGTCGCTCCGCCCATCTCGGGATCCGTGGTGTCGAAGCCATCCATCGCGAAAACCGTCGCAGTGCCGCGTTGACCATTCACGGCAAATTGCTGCGTGAAGTTGGCGGTGCCATTGGCGTCGGTCATCGTCCCGGCGGCGAGTAAGAGCAGTTTGCTGAAATCGCGTGCGTTGAGAGGCAGGCTCGAGATGGCTCCGCTGGAGAGATGCTCACCGCCACTTCCTTGTTTCTGGGATTCTCCTTGCGCGGGAGAAACTTCTTTGCGCGCTTGCGACGAGAACTGAATCAGAAGTTCCTGATTTTGCGAGGACAGTTGAATATCTGCCGCGACGGCTTCACCTTCCCGAATGACGAGGAGACTCTCGCTCTGCAAGCTCTTTTCGTTGATCGCAACGTCGACATGGTAGTTGCCGGCTGCAATGCCGCTAATCTCGAACGCGCCCGCGTCAGATGAGACCGCCTCGGCCACTAGACTTCGATCCGCCGATCGAAGTTGGATTCGAACTCCCTTAATGGGACTTCCGCTAGCGTCTCGTAACGTGCCGGTCCACGATCCACTCCCGGCCGCCCAGGCAGCAGCAGAAAAAAGAACGAATAGACTTAACACGAAGGGCCGGTACTTCGAACAAGTCCGCATTCCGGACCGAATTATATTCGTGCTTGGGCTGATCGGAAGAAAGACTCCCGCAGAAAAATCGACTTTCTACTACGAATTTGGGAAGTCCGCGCTAAATCGCGGCCGTCGAGCGCCGCATGACGAGGTGTGTGGAAATCGTATAGTCGGCGTGCGAGCCGTCTTCTTTTCGGATTAAAGCTTCGAGCGCGGCGAACGCGGTAACGGCGAGCTGGGTACGCGACAAAGTTATGGTGGTCAGCGGCGGCTGTGTCAGGTGCGCGAAGGAAATGTCGTCGAATCCAATCAGCGAGATGTCATCGGGGACTCTCAGCCCCGCGTCCTGGACTACTCCGAGCGCCCCGATCGCCGTGAGATCGTTGGAGGCGATGACGGCCGTCGGGCGCTGGGGCAGCTTCAGCAGAGTGCGCATCGCCATCGCGCCGCCTTCGATTCGATGATTTCCTTTTTCGACCAGCGCTTGATCAGCCAGCCCCCGTGCCTTCATGCCCGCAACAAATGCCGCGTGGCGAATGCGCGCCGACTCCAGGTTCATCGGGCCCGAGATAAATGCAATCCGACGGTGGTTCAGGGCGAACAAGTGCTGTAGCGCCTCCTGAATTCCCTGTGCGTAGTCAATGCGAATGTTGGCGCAGTGCGGGCCGGGTTTTCCGGTGTCCATGAATACGGTGGGAATATTTCTGCGGATCAGCTCCATCATCATCGCGGGGTCGGCTTCTGACGTCATGATCGCAACACCATCCACCTTGCGCTCCACCATGCGCTGAATACATCCGGCCATACGTTTGGGGTTGTAGTCCGTGTTGCCGATGATTACTTCCTTGCCGCGCTGAACAGCCTGGTCTTCAAAGCTTTTCACCAGTTCCGGGAAGAATGGATTCGTGATGTCGGAAATGATGAGGCCCAGCATCCGGCTCCGGCCCGATACCAGTGTGCGCGCATGTGTGTTGGGATAGAAGTTCAGTTCTTCGATCGCCCTCCGCACACGCTCCGCAGTCGCCGGTTTCACCTTGTCGGAATTGTTGATGGTACGGGAAACGGTCGCGGTGGAGACCTTGGCTCGTTTGGCGACCTCTTTGATGTTCATCTGGTGTAATGCCAGAATCCGGTAGGAAAGCTCATTCTAGCAACGATGTAGAGTGGAAGGGAATCCGGAGTCGGCTTCGAGCAACCTTGGCGTTCGGAACGCAGATGCAACAAGCCTTCGCGACGTCGCGTATGTAAGCGTTTACAGGAAATCGCCCGTGGAGGATAATGCCCGGTTCCAACATTCATAAACGCACTCCCGAGGAGTCCAATGGATCGACGTGATTTTCTCAAGAGCACGGGCACGCTGATCGCCAGCGCAACCCTGGCGCAGGCTGGAATTACCAGCGCCGCAGCGGAATCCGCCCCGTCGGCAGGCCGCGTGATCATTCCGATCAATCGCAACTGGCGTTACAGCAAAGTGGTTGCGGAGAACTCGCACGCACGCGACTTCGACGACTCGGCCTACGAACGCGTTGTGATCCCGCACACTAACGTGAAGGTGCCGTGGCATGGCTTCGACGAGAAGACGTACGAATTTGTTTCCAGCTACCGCCGCCGTTTTAAGCTCCCCGCTTCCGCCAGGGGCAAGCATGTCTTCGTAGACTTCGAAGGAGCCATGACGGCATCCACGGTCTGGATCAACGGCAACAAGCTTGGCGAGTACAAGGGTGGCTACACCCCGTTCTCTTTTGACCTGACGCCGCAGATAGATTTCGACGGAGAAAACGTTCTGGTCGTGGACCTCGACTCGACCGAACGAGCGGACATCCCTCCGTTCGGTTATGAGATCGACTACCTGACATTCGGGGGAATCTACCGCGAAGTCTCTCTACGAATTGTTCCGGGCACGTTCATCGAGAACATCTTCGCCAAGCCGAAAGACGTATTGAGCGAGCATCCGGGGTTCGATGTCGATTGCCACGTCCAGCATCTGGAAGCATCCAAGCAACCGATGCGGCTCGAGGCTGTTCTGCGGGACGGCGACCAAGTCGTCGCGAAGGCTTCCCAGAATGTCCCCGCTTCCGCTGTCACCACCGAGCCCGCGGTGCACACCATCCACTTCGCACCCCTGAGCGGAATCAAGCTCTGGGACCTGCAGCACCCGAATCTGTACAAAGTGGAAGTCAGCCTGTACCGCGGAAATCAAGAAGTAGATCAGGACTCCCGCGTCATCGGTTTCCGCGAAGCGCAATTCACCGATCATGGTTTCGAACTGAACGGCAAGGTCATCAAACTGCGCGGGCTCGATCGCCATCAGACATTTCCATGGGTCGGCCAGGCCATGCCCGGGCGCGCGCAGCGTCGCGACGCGTACGTGCTGCGCAACAATCTCAAGTGCAATATCGTGCGGACCTCGCATTACCCGCAGTCTCGGCACTTTCTCGACGCCTGCGACGAGATCGGGCTGCTCGTGCTCGAGGAGATTCCGGGCTGGCAGCACATCGGCGATGAGCAGTGGAAACTGCTCGCGATCGACAATGTGGGGCGTATGATCCGCCGCGACTGGAATCGTCCTTCGATCATTCTTTGGGGCGTGCGCATTAACGAATCGAAGGACGATCACGATTTCTACGTGCGCACCAACGCGCTCGCGCACAAACTCGATCCGACCCGTCAGACCGGAGGCATCCGCTACTTCCAGGAATCCGAGTTCCTGGAAGATGTCTTCACCATGAACGATTTCGGTTGGCCGCTGAAGCCTCCAAATCACCCGCGTTACTTGAACACTGAATTTGCTGGCCATACCTATCCGACCAAGACCATCGACCAGGTGGAGCGACTCACGGAACACACGGTGCGCCATGCTCGCGTGCACGATCAGCTGGCTTCGAGTCCGCAGTACGCCGGCGGCATCGGCTGGTGCGCCTTCGACTACAACACGCATGGCGATTTCGGTTCCGGCGACCGTATTTGTTATCACGGCGTGACCGACATCTTCCGCGAGCCCAAGCCGGCCGCGGGCTTCTACAAGTCGCAATGCGATCCTTCAGAGGAGATCGTTCTGGAGCCGGCGTTTCACTGGGCGCGCGGTGACGCTTCGATTGGATTCTCGAAGGCGATGGTTTGCTCCAACTGCGACCACATAAAGCTCTACATCGCCGACCAACTGATTGCGGAGGCCGACCCTGACCGGACTCAGTTCCCGCACTTGAAATATGCTCCGTTCACGATCGAACTGAAGGAGCTCTTTCACAAGTGGGGTGACCTGCGCCTCGAGGGATACATTCAAAGCAAGCTTGCGATCACAAAGAAGTACTCCGGTAGAGGGGTCGACACGAAGTTCGTTCTTCGCCCGGACGACACGAGTCTTATCGGGGATGGAGCCGACACGACGCGCGTCGTGCTGCGGGTCACCGACGAGTTCGACGCCATTCGTCCCTTTGCGAACGATTCCATCAAGTTCGAAATCGAAGGCCCAGCGGAGATCATCGGCGACAATCCGTTCTCGCTCATCGGAGGGACCGGGGCGATCTGGATCCGGGCAAAAGAACAGGTCGCGAAAGTCCGGCTGACCGCAACACATCCCGTGCTGGGCAAGCAGGAAATTTCGATCGACGTTGCCGAGGCTCCCGCAGAGCTCGCGTGAGCCGGCGGCATGAAGATGTGGCGGGATGTGGACGACCGTCACTCCACGAGATAACGATCGACCAACGCAGAAAGAAGGCTCTGTCGATGATTAACCGGCGTGACTTCCTTGGCGGCACAGTTGCCGCGCTCGCGGTGGCAGGTTCGCGGCATCCGGTCTGGGCACTTGCCCGAACAACCGCACCGAACGACGCCTCGATGATTCCGCTGCTTCTGGGCGTCGATTACTATCCCGACCAGACTCCAGAATCGCTCTGGGAAGAAGACGCGCGCATGATGGCGGACTTCGGCATCACCAACGTCCGCATCGCCGAATTTGCCTGGGCCTTGATGGAGCCCTCGGAAGGGAAGTTCGACTTCGCCTGGTTGAAGCGTTCAGTCGATATTCTCAATAAGCACAATATCGCCATCATCCTTGGCACACCTTCCGCCTCGCCTCCGCCGTGGTTAACGGTGACGTACCCCGAAGTCGTCGAGGTCGACGCGCAGGGTCTGCCTCTTCATCCTGGTGGCCGCCGCTTTACCTGTCCGACGAACAAAACGTATCGACGGCTGTCGCTTGCAGTCGCGAGCCAGATGGCGCGAACATTTGCAGAAACCCCGGGAGTGGTCGGCTGGCAGATCGACAATGAGCTGACGCTCTCGGGTTCGCCGCGCTGTTACTGCAATTTCTGCCGTGCAGGATTTCAGGATTGGCTCCGAGCCAAGTACGGCAAACTCGACACTCTCAATCAGGCATGGGGGACCGTCTTCTGGAGCCAAACCTATACCGATTTTGCGCAGATACCCTTGCCTCTTTCGTCCGGTGGGGATCCGAATCCCGGATTGGCCCTCGACTACGACCGCTACCAGTCGTACGCGAACGTCTCATTCCTCGAAGAGCAGTTGACGATGCTGCGCAAAGTCTGCCCGCGTCACTTCGTCACCACCAACAACGTTGGGCTTGTGGATTACATCAACCAGCGGAACCTCTACGCGAAACTCGACTTCGTCGCCTTCGACAACTATCCCGGCTTTTTTAAAATGCACTTGCACCAGCAAGCGAAGTCGGAAAACGTGACTTGGGATCCGGTCCTAACCAGCACAGCGATGTCTCACGATATTGGGCGCAGCCTGCAAGGCCGGCCGTTCGTGATCATGGAAGAACAGTCGGGGAAAGCGGGCCAGCGAATGTTCTCCCCGCAGCCTGAAAAAGGCCAGCTGCGGCTCTGGACCTATCAGGCTGTCGCTCACGGAGCCATGGGAGTGAACTACTTCCGCTGGGACACGGCGACGTTCGGCGCGGAGGAATACTGGCACGGCATTCTCAACCACGACCGCTCGCCGAGTCCGGGCTTCGACGAAATCAAGCAGACGATCAAGGAACTCAAGGCCCTCGGCCGCGAAGTGCTCGAATCGCAATACGTCGCCGACGCTGCCGTCATCTTCGACTATGACAGTGATTGGGCGGTGCAGATTCAGCCACAACACTACCAGTTAACGTACATGTCGCAAGTGACGGCGTGGTACGGCGCGATTTCGCCGAGCCATACCGGAATCGATGTCATCGTGCCCGGTGCCGAACTCGCGCCGTACAAGATCGTCGTCGCCCCGCTGCCGTACGTGCTCTC
>Ga0210396_10002829_pt1 | contig 17510 bp, 15 predicted proteins | sample IncBWH17OmetaG_FD_155466 | JGI IMG/M metagenome (GOLD analysis project Ga0210396, IMG submission 155466) | Forest soil microbial communities from Barre Woods Harvard Forest LTER site, Petersham, Massachusetts, United States - Inc-BW-H-17-O ... | reverse complement strand
CACGTGGTGCAGGTAGTTGATCTCGAGCGCTTCCCGTTGCGTCTGCGCGGTCAGCTCGGCCCCCCGGACCCGGTAACCTTTGCCGACGATGTTGATGAGGATGTCGAGCCCGCCCATCTCGGTGGCTGCCCTTTTGACGGCATCGCGTGCGGCACCGGGCTCACAGATGTCGGTACAGATGCCGGTGGCGGACAGCTCGCGGCTTGTCGCCTCGACTCGCTCGGCATCGGCATCGAGCACACAGACCCGCGCACCGTTGGCGGAGAGTAAACGCGCGGTTGCGCGGCCCATGCCGAAGCCGCCGCCCACTACGAGGGCTGACTTGTCTTTCAATCCACTGAGCAGCAACGGTTCCATCGTGCTTGAGTTCCTTTGTCCGAGCGGGCGCGGCCCGCGACTAGGCTGATGCGGCAACCGCCGTATGTTCGGTCTGGCCGTTACCGAGCAGGTCGTAGTCTTCGAGCCCGGAATCCACAGCCTGTTTCCAGTACTCGACGTTGCGGAACGGCGAGACGAACACCAGTCGGCCCCGGGCGTTGCGGAAAAACGTATTGGTGCCTGGATGCGTCCACACCGTCGTCTGGCTGGTCGCGTCCACCAAGTCGCCGTAACGCTCGTAAACGTCCTGCCTGGTGTTCACCGCCGCGACGTTGGCGTCGATCATCGAGGCCAGTATCCGACCGATGTAGCGCATCTGGACCTCCATGAAATACATGAAGCTGCCGCTGCCCGGAAACGAGTTCGGGCCCCCTAGCAGGAAGAGATTCGGAAAATCCGGAACCGTCACACCGAGGTAGGCGCGCGCATCGTCGTCGTCCCACGCGTCGCGCAGAGTCTGGCCGCTCAGCCCGGTGATGTCGAGGCTCGACACAAACCGTGAGGCCTGAAATCCGGTGGCCCACACCAGGATATCGGCTTCATAGGCGTCACCGGAACTTGACCGGACGCCCTGGTCGAGGACCTCGCACACCGCCTCAGTGACCAGCGTGACATTGTCGCGCAGCAGCGCCGCATACCAACCGTTGTCGAGGAGGATCCGCTTGCCGTAGGGCGGATACGTCGGGACGACCTTGTCGAGGAGGTCGGTGCGGGAGTCGAGTTGCTCCTCGATGTACTCCGTGAAGAACCGCCGGTGTCCGTCGTTTATTGCGTTGACTGAGCGTTCGGGATGCGGCCAGCTCGGATCCTTGCGCAGCGAATCGAGTACCTTGTCGCCGAACTGCCAGTACAGCTTGAGGAAATACCAAGACCGGTACATCGGGAAGTGATTGAGCAGGTACCGGGCGCCGTAGTCGATGGGCAGCTGGAATTTCTCGAATGGCGCGACCCACGGTGGCGTGCGCTGAAACACCGTCAACTTGCCGACCCGGTCGGCGATCGCCGGCACGATCTGCATCGCGCTGGCCCCGCTGCCGATGACCGCGACGCTCTTGCCGTCGATGTCGAGGTCTTCGGGCCAGTGCGACGAGTGGAAAGAAGGCCCGGTGAAGCGGTCCCTCCCATCGATGTTGGGCAAGCTGGGCCGGTTGAGGACCCCCACGGCGCTGATGACGGCGTTGGCGGTGATCTGATCGCGGTTCCCCTGGCGGTCTTGGACCTCAACCCGCCACACCATCGCGTCCGGGTCGAACCGGGCCGACACCACCTTGGTGTTGAACCGGGTGTTGGCCGGTCCGCCGACACGCTCGAACGTCGCCTCGAGGTACTCCTCAAGTTCGGGGCGCAGCTCGAAGTGTTTGGTCCAGTCGTGCGGCGCGAAGGAGAACGAGTAGAGGTGACTGGGAGTATCCACCCCGGCGCCGGGATACGGATTGTCCCGCCAGTTGCCGCCCGCATCGTCGTGCTCGTCCACCACGGTGTAGGGGATGCCCATCTGCCCCAGCCGCTGAGCGGCGATGATGCCGGAGACCCCGGCGCCGATGACGAGAACGTGGAAACCCGGTGGCAGACTCTCAGCGATGTTGACGTCTTCCTGTATCCCCATGCGGCGTTCGAACTCTTCGGAGAACATCACACCGTAGGACGGGTCGACTGATTCGCCCACGCACACACCCAACATCCGACTGGTCTGTTCAGCATTCGGCATCGGGATGGCCGGCTCTTTGCCTGATTGCAGATCGAACAGCGCATGGGCCCCCGCCAAGCGGATCTCGTCCTGGATCTGCTCCGAGAATCCGCCCGTGTCGTGATCGCTGAGACCTCGGCTGCGGGTGGGACAATAGGGCGGTTCCAGCCATCGCGAGTCCCCGGTGACCTGGTAGATCAACATCAGCAGGGTGGGCAGATTGGCCGAATCGGCGAGCTCGCGCAGCTCGGCGAGGCTCAGGTGCGCTGGTGCGCTGGTCATGGTCTCCGCCCTCCGTCATGGCTTCTCGGGCCGGCGATCACATGTCGGTATCGCCGAACGCGGGCGATTACTCCGTCCCGCGCACAAAGAAGCGATGGCACCCATCGGCATCACCAGCGCGCGACGACATGCCCAAATGCTGTCTGTTCGCCGCAGCCTCTTCAGCATACGAACGCCACGCCAGAAAAGTCAACATCCGTGTTGACGATTTCACACTGTAGCAGTTGGTCGGCGCTTCGACGCTATTGTTGAATCTCGGCTGACGCGGAGAGTCTGAGGCCTCGGTGCCGGGTTGGGGTTTTCCGCCACAAGATCGCATCGCTCGATTGAATCGACAGGTATTGAGCACCAGGTACTTTTCGCCGCTTTCAGGAATCGGCGAAGCGCGGGCGGCGGAGAGTTCTACCCGTCGTGGTCGACCCGGACCCAGACAGGCGGCGGTCGAACACCGTCATGAGCAGTAGGACGACGCTCATGCCGATCAGGATGAGTGCCGCGTGGTGCAGTCCCGCGCTGTCAACGGTGCGGCTGTATACCACGCCGATGAGAACCGCCGAGGCGATTGAGGAAACGTATTGGGATGTCCGCATCAGCCCCGAGGCGGTCCCGATCGTGTCCGCGGGTGTTTGGCGGTAGAGCGCCAGCTGGTTGCCCACGATGCCGGCTCCGTTGACCGCGCCGAAGATCGCGGTGACCGCGCTGATGGCAAAAACCGAGCTCGACTTGGACAGCGTCAAGATGAACACCGAGCCTCCGATGAACAGGACCGCAGCGACGATCAGCGTCATGCGCGGATTCTTCCGACCGCTGACCGCCTGCGACGCCAGCGCGGACGCCGCGCCGATCGGCAGCATGATCAGACCGGCGGCGAAGGCTGTCTGCCCGTGTGCGGCCTCGATCCACTGTGTCACTCCGTACAACACGACGTAGGTACCAAACACGGTGAGACCGGCACGTAGATACGTCCGGGAAAGCGCCCTGTTGCGGACCAGCAGCCGCACATCGATGAACGGATTCGCCGCACGCAATTCGCGCCAAACCAGCCCTGTCGAGAACACCACGGCACCGACAAGCGCCGGCCACCGCACATGGGGCAGCCCCTCGAGCGCTACCAATGCGCTCACCAACGCCGCGGTGAATGCCGCTATCCCCGCCAGGTCCAACCGGCTGATCACGGCCCGCCACGCTCGGCCGGTCGGTACATCGGGGTCGCGTGGAATCCCCCACAGCGCCAACAGTCCGGCCACTACGGCGAAAGGCAGATTGACGGCGAACACCGATCGCCAGCCAAACCAACCGATTAGCAGCCCACCCAGCGACGGCCCGATCGCCATCGTCGCACCCCCGGCGATCGCTATACCTCCCAAGACGGTGCTCGGCGGGTGGTCTAGCCCGGCATCGGCGGCTCGGCGTCGGATCAGCATCATCGCCGTTGGGTATCCCGCCGATGTTCCAAATCCAATCAACACCCGCGCCCACACCAACATCGCCAGGTTGTCTGCGACAGCCCCCAATACACCGCCGGCGAGCACCACGGCGATGCCCAGCAAAAAGACGCGCCTCGGTCCGAACTCCTCGGCCAGCCGGCCGGTGGTCGGCTGCGCCACCGCACAAGTCAAATACAAACTCGAGATGAGGATCGAGGTCCTTCCGACGGGCACATCCATCGCCGTGGCGATCGCCACGAGTCCGGTCGCGATGACCGAACTGTTGATCGGATTGAGGGCGGCCCCGAAAAGTATCGCTGTGACGAACCCGGCGCCAAAGGGTTTCGAGGTTGTCGCTACTTCGCGAGCCACGGGCCCCCCGATTGCACCGGCTTATCATCGGACGCGGGCAGGCCGACGCCGAGATCGTTCACAGCCACCACCTTCTTCTGCAACACCTTCTTCTGCAACGCGGACTCACTCTGATGGTGCGCGGGATACTTTGAAGGCAACTGCACAACCCGAAACACGCGCAGGATCGATCGGATCCTGTCGACGGCCTGCGCGGAGTCGGCGATCAACTACGGGCCTACCGCCTGTCCCCGCTTTTTCAACACACATGTTGATCCAACCATAGCTTATCTCAGCAACTTCTATCAACGGCATCGTTGGATTCATCGGCTCACAACCTGCGACGGCCGGCTGGGTGTCGAGACCCGTCCCCATCCAGGACAAATTGGGCGCACGGCACAATGCTGAAGTCGGCGAAACCCTCGCGAGTTATTTCGCGATGGGCAACGGGCAGTTCGGCGGGTCACCGGCGGCGATAGCGAATAGTCCGTAGCCGCACGGAGTTTGATTGATGAACGCAGAGCCTACGCGAGTTCGGCGACGAGCGCACCTGTGGTGCGACGACGTCACGACCTGGCGGCTGCCACGCTGTTGGCGGCGGGCGTGTCGGAGTTAGCCGGGCTGAACACCAACGGCGCGTCGTGCCAGCCGTTGCGCAAGATGTGAGTCAGTCGTCGTGGCTCGGCTGCGAGCTCCCAGGAACTGAATCTGTCGAGGAGCATGTTATAGAGCATGGCCGCCTCCATCCTCACCAGCTGGGCGCCGATGCAGATGTGGGGCCCGAATCCAAATCCAAGATGCGAGATGTCCTGGTCGCGCGTGATGTCGAAGGTCAGCGGATCGAGGAAGACATCCGGATCGATATTGCCTGCCGCGTAGAACAGATAGACACGCTGGCCGGCCCTGATCTTTTGCCCGCGAACCTCCGCGTCTGTCAACAGGGTCCGCACAAACCCACGCGCGGGCGTGGTCCAGCGCAAAGCTTCGTCGACTGCGGTCGGCATCAGCGAGCGGTCCGCACGCAACTGCGCCAATTGATCGGGGTGTCGCGCCAGGGCGATCGCCATCCCCGTCAGAAGAGAGCGGGTGGTATCGGTCCCCACCGCAAGCACGAGCGTGCAATACATGATCAGCTTGGCCTCAGACAACTTTTCGCCGTCGAGCGTCGCGTCGAGCAACGTGCTCATCAGATCTGAACCAGGGTGTTGACGCTTACGGTCGAACTCGGAGAGGAAGAATCCGCTCATCTCCTTGAATTCCTTTGCCACGTCGTGCAGTTCATCGGCGGTCAGGGTCCCGGACCCGATGTTCTCCAGCAGATCGCTCCAGCGACGAATACGCGTCACATCCGACGACGTCGTCCCCAGCAGACGCGACGCGAACAGAATCGGCAGGCGCGAGGCCACTGCTTCGACGAAGTCAATAGGCCGATTGGCATCGATGGTGTCCACCAGCGCCCGGCAACTCTCCTCCAGCTCTGCGGCCATCGTCGCCAGCGCGCGCGGCGTGAACGCCGGCGTCAGCAGTCGCCGAAGCTGCCGATGCCGCGGTGAATCGGTGTAGGGGAACAACTCTCCGGCCGGATCGAAGAACTCCTCGCGGAGCGGTGTGTCCTCAGTGTGCATGATTTCGGTCAGCAACAGCCCGCCCGTCGGCGAGAATATGTCCTTACGCTGCGCGGCGAACCGGATGTCTTCGTGCTTGGTCAGGACGTACATGTCCAATGGCTCGTAGTAGAAGACGGGCGCCTCTTGCTGCAAGCGCTGATAGATCGGGACGGGATTCTCATAAAACGAGGGCTCCACGAGCTTAACCAGATCGATCAGTTCATCGACCGCCATTGCGACCTCCCACGCCGTTGGGTTTCACCTGTTGACCGCGCACCGGCCCTACTGATCATCGTCGATCAACGTAATCGCACGTGTCGGGCAATTGATTGCCGCTCGGCGCACCAGCGGTTCCAGATCCGCATCCGGAACGTCTTGCAGCACTTCGACGTAGCCATCCTCCGACACATCAAATACTGTGGGCGCGGTGCCGGCACACAAGCCGTTGCCCGTGCACTTGGAGTGATCAGTCTGGATCCGCATTACGACGAAACCTGCTCTCTCGCAAGCATTCCGCCTGTAACCATGTCTACGAGTTGTCGTCGCATCTTGTGTATCTACCTACTGTTGATACGTCTTGCACCCACGACTGGTGGCCGGTCACGCGAATCGGGTGTGCCCGGCCGGCCACTTGCATGAACAGCATAGATCTTGTGGATCGACATAGTCAACAGTAGTGTTGATACATTTCTCACTGGATATTCGCGCTGGAGCTGAAGACGTGAAGTTCGCCGATACGACCAACACCGTTACGGGACCGTGCGTGTCCGGCGATGTCTGCCCAGCCACCGCTCGGAAATCCCCGCCCCGGTCACGGTCACCGATGCGCAGGCCTTTGCTACTTGGTGTGGCCGAAAGGAGTAGCCGTGGTAGCGGATGGCGAAGATCAGCCTCGACACGACGTGACCTCCGACCGGGACATTGAGACCCTCCTGGACGGGCTCGTCGGCGACGCGCGACGCGATCGCGCGGAGTTGATCACGTGGCTGCTGGATCGCGGCTTCACAGTGGACCAGGTAGCTGCATCGCTGACCCCGATGATGCTGCCCGCCAACCGTGTGATGGGTGACCACGGCGCCTATGTGTCACCGCGTGAGATGTCTCGGCTGAGCGGAATCGAGCTGGGGTCGCTGCAACAACTGATGCGCGCCGCGGGTCTGCCGAGAATCGAGGACCCCGACGCCGCCGTGGTGCCTCTGGTGGATGGACAAGCGGTCGCACAGGCCAAATACCTTCTCGACATCGGGCTGGAACCAACCGAGGCGGTTGCGGCCCTGAAGGTGCTGACCGAGGGATTTGGTCGGTTTGCCGCGATGATGCGTGAGCCCGCTTTTCGGCTGCTCGTCAAGCCTGGTGCCAGCGAGATCGATATCGCTGCGGCCGCTGAGGCGTTGGCGCAGGCGGCGATTCCCCACGCGGGGCCGATGTTGGAAAATCTGCTTCGCGTGCAGTATCGGCGCATGTTTGAGGCCGAGGCGATCGGCGTCGCCGAACGCGCGACTGGGTCGCTACCCGGCGCCCGCCAGCTCTCGGTCGCCTTCGCCGACCTCGTCGGTTTCACGCATCTCGGCGAAATGCTTGTGCCAGAGGAGCTTGAAGGTCTCGCGCGTCGGCTGGCAGAACTCGCCCAGGACGTCGTGGTCCCGCCCGTGGTGTTCGTCAAGACGATTGGCGACGCCGTGATGCTGGTGTCGTCAGATACGACGCGCCTGGTCGAGGTAGTTCTCGAACTCATCGATGCTGCTGCGGTGCACGGGCTGCCGCGGTTGCGCGCGGGGACTGCGGCCGGACTGGCGGTCAACCGTGCCGGCGACTGGTTCGGCAGCCCGGTGAACGTAGCGAGCCGGGTCACCGGCCTTGCACGGCCGGGAACCGTGCTGGTCACCGATTCTGCGCGGCAATCCAGCGGTGCGCCGGTAAATCTAGTCTGGGTGCCGGCAGGTGCTCACCGCCTCCGGGGCGTGCCCGGGCAAGTGGAGCTTTTCCGTGTCCATCGGGCCTCGCGCTGACGTAACGCGCCGCTCCGGGTGCCGTCGACGATCAGACGGCTGCGATCCGCTCGAAGTCAGCCGTGCCCCAAAACTGCATGCCCGATCGTCAGGACATCACTTGCCCTGCAAGCAGACCACCATCGATGACGTGTTGTCCCCCGGTGATGAAAGCCGAGTCGTCTGAGGCCAGAAACGCGATCAACGCCGCAACCTCGTTCACCCGGCCGATTCGCGCCAACGGCAAGCCCGCGAAGAGCTCGCTGGCATCGAAGGTGGCGACGGCGTCGCTTCGGCTCATCGCGGTGTCGATCATTCCCGGATTCACCGCGTTCACCCGGATGTTGTCTCTCCCGAATTCCAATGCGGCACAACGCGCAATCGTGAAATTCGCGGCCTTGCTCGCGCAGTAAGCTGTCATCCCCTCAACGCCGATGCTGCCTGCGGTCGACGACATCGTGATGATGGAGCCTCCTCCGTTGGCACGCATCAGTGGTACAACCTCGCGGATACCGAGGAAGGCTCCGATTGCATTAACCTCGTAGGTCCGCCGGAAATCCTCCACGGTCGACTGTTCGATCGGCTTGACGCACATGATGCCAGCGTTGCTCACCAAAATCGACGGCGGCCCAAAAGTCGCGACACAATGTTCGACGGCGCGTGTCCAGTCCGTTTCGGAGGTGACGTCCAGCTCGACGAAGGATGCCGCCGCACCCAGCTCTTTCGCGAGCAGCTCTCCGGTTTCGACCAGCACGTCACCCAGCACGACCTGCGCGCCCTCGGCGATAAGCCGCCGAACGGTGGCCTCTCCGATGCCGCGAGCACCGCCGGTCACCAAGGCCACTCTTCCCGCCAAACGATGTGCTTGAACCTCATTCATTACGGACTCCCTTGCTCCGGTTAGCCACTACGTAGTCCAGCTTCTTTCATCAGCGGTAGCACCTCGGCGTTGAACCGCTCGATGCCCTCCGAGTAGTCCAGCCAGCTGAGGGCGACACCGCTGTACCCGATCTTCTTGTACTGGCTTAGCTGATCGACGATCTGCTCCGCTGTTCCGATCAGCGGTAGGGCCGCATATCCTGCGATCCAGCCACGGATCTGCTGACGCATGACCTCCGGCGGGATGCTCTGCGCGCCTCCGCTGACGACGCGCTCCACCAGCGCTCGAGCACCGTCGTGGTCGCCGCACTCATCGACATACCACTCGAAGTAGCGCCGCGCCTCCTTCTCGGTGTCCTTGACCACGATCGAGGAGAAGGCAAGCAACCCAGCGGAACTTCCCAGCTCCTTGGACCGATCTTGGGTACGCCGCGCCGTGCCTTCCAGGGATTCCCAGTCCGGGCCGCCCTGGAAGGTGTAGTCGGCATGCGTCAGCGCGAAATCCAGCCCTGTCGGCGAGGTTCCCGCGGACACCACGACCGGGCGGGGCGACTGAATCGGCTTGGGCTGTAAGTATCCGCGCTTGACGGTGTAGTAGCGCCCCTGGTAGTCAAGCTCGTCGTTCTCGGTCCACAGGCGTTCGATGATCTCGAGCCACTCAGCGGCAGCAGCATAACGGTCATCGTGGGGTTGCTGCTCAATGCCGAACATCCCGAACTCGAGCTCGTTCCAGCCGGCGACGATGTTCATCCCGAACCTGCCGCCGCTGACGTGGTCGATCGTCGCACCCATCTTGGCCGCCATCATCGGATGAAAGATCGGCACGTGGCAGGTCGTGAAAACCTGGATACGCTTGGTCACCGCAGCAATCGCCGATGCCCACGTGAACGTCTCGTATTGTTCGGCGTTCGAGTTGTTCGTCCCGCCTTGTCCACGCCACCGGCCCAAAGGCAGCAGGAACTCCCAGCCGGCACTGTCGGCAGCCTGGGCCACAGCGACGTTCTCTCCCCAGTCCAACGTGTTCTTGGCTGCGGTGGACATCATCATTCCGCCGCTGATGTTCAGACAGAACGTGCCCAGCTTCATTTCGTTGTCACCGAAGAACGCGCGGTTGGGCTGGTCAGACACTGCCACTCCTCTTGTCTTGAAATATCTTGACGCGCCGGCGACGTTGTCACTCGCCGGCCCGCTACGGTGCACGCCACAAAACGCGCGAGCTATGGCGTAGATCACCGACTGTAGGGCAGCGCGCCGGAATCTGTCAACAGCAATGTTGACATTTCTGGCTCTCTTTGTTTGCCCGCTCATCCACTGCGCTATGTGGCTTCTGGGACATGGCTGTGCTCTTCAGATCCACACCGACGTCGTCCGCCCGTTGGGACGAAGACCTACGACGCGCTGTCACCCAAGACAAACGACGACTCGACCGGCTCGGAATCGTCTAATCGCCAGCAGGGCTTGACAACTGGTCCTGGCGCGACCCGATGGTTCCGGTTGATGGTCAGGCGATGTCTTTTCGGGTCAGCGACCGGTCGAGCACAGTGATGAGAAGGAATGCGGCGCTGACAATGACTAGGAACAGCGCGAGGTGGTGCATGCCACTGGTGTTGGCCCTGTGGCCGTAGAAGCAGCCCTGCGCGGCGGCGGAGGTGATTGCGCCGAGGTAGCTGAAGGTGCGCAGCAGGCCCGCGCAGGCACCCAGGTTTTCGGGGTTGGCCTGTCGATACACCGCATTCTGCAGGGCAATGCCGTTCAGTCCCAGCGGGATGCCGGTGATCAATACGACCACCGTGAGCATCCATACGGGGCTGGCGGGGTGCAATGTGAGGAGAAGCAGGGAAGCGCCGATCTGCCCAAGTGCTCCGGCAATCAATTTGCCGCGCAGTGCTTCCCGTCGCCCGGTGGCTGCCGATACGGCGATGGCAGTGGCAAACATCGGCAGCGTAACCAAGCCCGCATCCCTGGCGGTTAGGCCGCGTGCGTCCTCGAGCCATTGCGGGAAGCCGTACACGAAGCTGTAGGTCACGGCAAAGGCCAGCAGTGCTCGGCAGTAGGTAACCAGCAGCGGGATGTTGCCACCCAACACCCGCAGGTCGATGAACGGGTCCTGGTGGTGCAGTTCGCGGGCCGTGAAACCCGCGGCACCGACACCGGTTATCACAAGCAGGTACCACGAGCCGCGGTGCGGGTTCATCAAGAACAGCAGCAGTGCGACCAGCGCGCCTGCAAAGAAAACCACGCCTATGATGTCGAGATCGAGCTTGCGCGCACCCGTGTTGCAGGCGCCTTGACTGGGTTCGTCTTTGGGGAAGCGTCGCCAACCGAGCACGCACGCCACTGCTGACAAGGGGATGTTGATCGCCAGCGTGGTGCGCCATCCACCGAGATCGATCAACAGCCCCCCAAGAAGCGGTCCGATCACTGCGATGGTCTGCGTGGAAATCGCCAGGATGGTGAGCACGCTGGCCGGGCTGTCCTTGCCGGTGCGTTCGGCCTCGGCACGAATCAACCGCATCGCCGCGGGATAGCCCGCGCAGGTGCCGAAGCCAAGTACCACGCGGGCCACGATCAGCACCGCCAAATTCGGAGCCGCGGCACCGATCACTCCCGCAACCCCCACTAGCGCCGTGGCCGGAAGAAACAATCGCCGCGGCCCGTACTCATCGATGAGCCGGCCGACAAGGGGCTGACCGACCGCGGTCGCCAGATACAGCGCCGAGACCAGCCACGCCGTCGCCGAGGGTGGTTCGCCGAACGCAACCCCGATCGGAACCAGCGCAACCGCCACGACCGTGGAATTGATCGGGTTCAATACCGCTCCAGCGACCAGTGGCGCGATCAGCTTGCGGTTGAACCCATCGTCAGAGTCCAGTCGCCCACGCAAGCGCTCGATCCCCCGTTTTACGGCGGACGCCGGCCTGGTCCGTTGCGTGTTCACCGGGCCACCGCAGCGTATGGCATCACTTCGGGTTCGCCCCCCTTGCGTTCGCTGTCCCAGGCGCCACGACAGGAGCCGCGGTGATTACTGCTGGGGGCCGCCCGCCTAGTTCAACTGATAGTTTGAAAACAGATGCTATCTCGGGTACTGGCGGATCGCCGCCCCGGCAGTCCCAGCGGTAGCCGTGCGTGATCTCAACTCGCTTATTGGGAAGAAGGTTAGAAGAAACCGCTACGCCTTGGGATTTCGACGTAGCGTCTCTGCCAGTGCTACGCCCGCCAGCCGTGCGAACCGCGGCAGCCTTTCGCTTTGCTATCTTCTTAACGTCTGTGTTGACGACATCGAGCCCTCCGGAACGTCGACATGGATCCCTGCCCCTCATGACCGGTCGACCCGGTCCACGACCTTGGAGTGACCATGGCAGCCCCCAAGTACGGACCCGAAACCACAGCGGCCGAGATCGTCGCGCAGGTAGATCTACACGGGCGGCACGCGGTCGTTACCGGCGCCAGTTCAGGTATCGGTACCGAGACCGCTCGCGCGCTGGCGTCGACTGGCGCCCACGTGACCTTGGCGGTGCGCAATATCGAAGCCGGCAACAAAATAGCCGACCAGATCGCCGGAGCCCTGCCTGAGGACGGTGGAACGGTGAACGTGGCGGCGCTCGACTTGGCCGACCCTGTCTCGGTGGCAGCCTTCGTGCGCGCCTGGACGGGTCCGTTGCACATCCTGGTCAACAATGCTGGCGTGATGGCCCTACCCCAGTTGACGCGGACCACATCGGGGTACGAAATGCAGTTTGCCACTAACCATCTCGGCCACTTCGCCCTTGCCATGGGCCTGCACGGGTCGCTGGCCGCAGCCGGGAACGCCCGGGTGGTGTCGGTGGCCTCGATCGGGCACCTGTTCTCGCCGGTGGTTTTTGACGATCTGCACTATCGGTTCCGCCCATACGACCAGTGGACGTCCTATGGCCAGTCGAAGTGCGCCAACATCCTGTTCGCGGTCGGCGCCGCGCATCGCTGGGCCGGCGATGGGATTGCGGTCAACTCGCTGATGCCAGGCAACGTGGCGGCGACGGCGCTCGCCCGGCACATGCGCCCCGAGGACTTGGCCGCCTTCGGTGAGACGACCGACCTTGCACTGCCGCCGGTAAAGACGGTCCAGCAAGGCGCGGCAACTTCGGTGCTGTTAGCGGCCAGTCCCGACGTCGAGGGTGTCACCGGCCGCTACTACGAAGACTGCGCCGAGGCTGTGACAGTCAGCGAGCGCGCCAACCATACCGGCGGTGTCGCACCGTATGCCCTCGATCAAGACAACGCCGAACGGCTCTGGCAGATCTCCAGCCAGCTCACCCAATAGCGTCGAACTCCGCCGAGCTGGAATCAATCTCGGTTCCGAACGAACGAATAGCGCGGCGCAAATGCGAGTTGAACACAACAGCCGCCGGGCTGGGCAAGCGCAGGCGGTGGCTCGACTCCATTGGTTTACCTCGTGGGTGTCTGAATCAACAGATGGGTAGTCATCCGCTGCGGTCGCTCGACACGCGTCACACCATGTGACTCATCAAACGCCGAGGTCACACCCGGCTGCCAGCGGGCCGGTACGACTCAGGCGCGCGGACACACGCGAACTTTATCAACATTACTGTTGACGATATTGGAGGCAGCTGACATGATCGTCTGGACCGATCGATAGCTACTGGCAGTTCGATCGCATGGCCGGATTGAGGGCCGAGAAACCAGGACGCATGTGCTTAGCCCGATTCGGGACAACACGCTGAATTGGAACGGAGCATTCACCACATGGACCTACAGCTGACGGACCGAACCTGCCTTGTAACGGGCGGCACCAAGGGAATCGGAAAAGCCACCGCGATGATGCTGGCCGGCGAAGGTTGTCGGGTCGCAGTCGTGGCACGATCGAAGTCCGACCTGGAATCGGTTGCCGAAGACTTCGAGAAGGCGGGGCACGACCGTCCAGCACTCATCGCAGAGGACCTGACGTCAGCCGGCGCCGCAGAGCGAGTCCGTGAACAAGTTGAGCAGTCGATCGGCGTCCTGGACATCCTGATCAATAACGCTGGAGGCGCAAGATACCTCGCCTTAAATGCGTCGGATGAAGAGTGGTCCGAGGCGGCAGCGATCAATCTTGATGCACCGCGACGATTGGCCGTCGAGTTCCTCGATGGGATGAAGCGGCGAGGATTCGGGCGCGTGGTGAACATCACCGGAAGTAGCGAGCCGTACGTGGGAAAGAGTGAGCCGTACACGATCAACGCCGCCAGCGCGGCAAAGGCCTCTTTGCACGTATGGTCAAAGTCGATGTCCACGGCCGTCGCCAAATACGGCGTCACCGTCAACTCCGTGGGGCCGGGCTTCACCGAGTCAGAGCAAACGGACCTGTCGTTTCCGCCAGGCGACGCTCGTGATGCCCTCATCGCCGACCTGATCCCCTTAGGACGAGCCGGCCGACCGGAAGAGCTCGCGGCGGTCATCACGTTCCTGGCTTCACCGCTTGCCTCATTTGTCACGGGGGCCGTCATCCAGGTCGACGGAGGCACTCGCGAATACGCGTTCTGACTGCGGTCCGCATCGGGCGCGCCGCTCAAACAGGCGGCTCTTGTCCATAACCCGATTTCCTGCATCCCCGCGCCTTCGTCGGTGTCAGGCGCCGGGGTGCCCCTGACGATGCAGCTCACAAACCCGGTAGTGAGGCCACGGTAGACGCGGGCCGACTGGCTCTGCGAGACAGTTCTGGCCGGTCAGCATCCAGTGCTGGCCGACTGTGTCGGGGGTGGTGGCGTGCGGCTCTACGCCGCGTTTACCTTCGGGCGACCAGCACGTTCTGCGGAGATCGATGATGGACCATCAACCAAGGCAAGCACCGTCGCATGCCAACGAGGTTTCGCCCAGTACCTGTTGCAGCACAACGCGATTGAATGACGCCGGGATTGGGCTTTCGATCGTTCAGTCAGATGTCACCTACACCGAAAGGATCATCGATGTTCGTCGCAACAGTTGTCCTGACCATCGTTCTGGCCGCGGTATTCCTCGGCGCGGGAATCCCGAAAATCCTTGGTACCAAGACGTCGTTGCGGATGCGCGACCAGCTGCAGATCAACCCTCAGCTGTATCGCCTCGTAGGTTTCTTGGAGATCGCGGCGGTGGCCGGGCTGTTGATCGGTCTGGTCGTGCCTGTGCTCGGTGCGGCGGCTGCCGGGGGACTCGCACTGTTGATGATCGGTGCGATCGTCAGTCACATCTCGGCCGGCGACGCCAAGGGTTCGCTGCCGGCGGTGGTCATCTTCGCGGCGACCGTGGCCGCGGCCGTGGTGCGAATCTTGTCGATCTAGGCCGATGACGTGCTCGTCGCGGCGGCCCCACGACGCCTCTCCTACTGCGGCCATTTGTGGATCACCGTCAGCCTCAGGCGGCTCGTCTGGACGCACCCGGCCGCGTTAACGTCGGTCGCGGCGCGGTTGGCGCAGTCATCGCCTGGATGACAGGAGCCAGCCGCGCCGTCACCAACGCCGGTCAACCAACCAACCTCGGATACGCAGCCCAGCCTTATCTGGCAGATGATCCTGACGCGCGGCGCAGAAAGACACTGAACACCATGATCTTGACGACACAGGTGCCATGGAACTGAATCTTCCCGACTGGGCCACCGACTGGAAAACAGCGTTCTTCACGGCCGAACGGCGGTTGTCTCCCCGCCTGGAGCAGGCCGTACGCAGCGACGCAGTTCTTGATGCCATGACGGTCGCCAATTCCCTTGGCCGACTTGCACACCGGTCAGTTGACGCCGCACGCTATGCAATCGCAGACGCCCTGGGCCTTCCCACCTCTCGCCAGATTGCCCAGCTGCAGTACAGCATCGACCGGCTCGTTGACGCCCAGCAGTCGAAATGGGCAGCCCGCCCCGAGCGCACACGGCGCTCATGATCGGGACGGCATCACTCACTGGATTGGCGGATGCCCTCGCGGTAGCTGCCGACCGGCAGATCAGACGGATCGTCAACGGACTGCGGTTAGCTGCCGGACTGGACCGACCTGGTGTCGGCTGCACACCACGCACCGTGATCTGGTCACGAGGGCGGGCCAGCCTGATGCATTACACCGCCGGGGCGGACACAGGCCGCCCCGCGATCTTATTGGTCCCCAGCCTGATTAACCGCAGCCATATCTGGGATCTGCGCCATGGCGACAGCTTCGTCGAACATCTCCTCGATGCGGGGTATGACGTGTTGTGCCTGGACTGGGGCGTACCCGACGCGCGCGATGCACATAACACCATGTCGACTTACGTCGATGAGTACATGATGGCCGCCGTCGGCGTTGCGACGCGACGCTGCGCAACAGTGCCGATCGTCATCGGACACTGCTTCGGTGGTCTGATCGCCGTGCTGTGGGCCGCGTCCGCCGAGCAGCAGCCGCCGGCATTGATAACCCTGGCGGCCCCCACCAACTGGGACGAGGTGGGACCGTTGTCCTGGTTGACACGGCAGGGCCGGATCGAACCCGAAGACGTTCTCGATGAAACCGGTAACGTGCCTCCGGCGGCGATGCTTGCAGCGTTCCAGATGATCCGCCCGTTGGGAGATCTCGTCACCTACGTGACCCTGTTGGATCGCTTACATGATCGCGAGGCAACACAGGCGATTTGGGCGCTGATGGCATGGGCCCGCGGGCACATTCCGTTCCCGGGCACCACCTTCGTCGAAATGATCCGCAAGCTCAGTCGCGAGAACAGCCTGACCACCGGCAAGGTGGCATTCGGCGGGCGCATCCGCGAATTGTCCAGCATCACTGCACCGTTCCTGAACATCTACGGCAGCAAAGATCACGTCGCGCCGCCGGATTCGGTCAAGCCGCTGACCGGGCTGGTCGGGTCAAACAACGCCGCGGAGCGCGAACTCAACGCAGGCCATATCGGCTTGCTCGTCGGAAGCGCGATGCGGCGTAAGACCATGCCTACGATCCTCGACTGGCTCGATGCAGTTCTGACCCAAGACCAGATCGGTGGACCGTCTGTCCCCCAGTCGAATAGCCCCGAGTCCACGCGGCCTCGCGTCGGGGCGAACGGTGTTCGCCCAAAGGGGTAAACGGTGATTCCATCGCACGCTGAAGTAATCGCAACTCACCTGGCGAGGGCGCTAGGACCATGCACTGCCAGCGAGTCCGTCGCCGTGGCAATGAAAGTCGGGATCCGCAACGAGGCTGCGGTGCGGCGCGCGTTGGCGACCGCCGGCGAGATCGGCTCGGCGGTAATCAGTCACGCGGCGACCGTCACGACGCCGGGCCGGCGCAGGGTGAACGCGCGAGTTTTCGAGAGTGAAAAGGCCACCAAGGCACGACCGGTGGTCCACTGGCGCAAAAGCGGCAACGGTCCCCCACTGCTACTACTCAACGGGTGGACGGCCAGCGGCCTGGCGTGGCCGAGCCAATGGTTGAGTCGCCTGGAGGAAAGCTACGACGTCATCCGGATCGACAACCGCGGGACGGGATGGTCACGTTCAGCGCCTTGGCCCTTCACGATCGAAGACTTGGCCGACGATGCCCGCGATGTGCTCGACGACAGCGCTATCGGGCCGGCCGCGGTGCTTGGCATTTCGATGGGCGGGATGATCGCGCAGGAACTCGCAATTCGCCACAGCGACATTGTGGAAAAGCTCGTCCTCGTCGCAACACGGCCACCCACCCCGGCGCACACCCCGATGAGCAGTGATGCGTTGCGCCTGGCATGGGGCCGACCACCCCGGGGTCACTCGCTGCGGGAATACTTCGTCACGACGTGGGCTCAGACGGCCGGCGATGGTTTCGCTGCCGCGCACCCGCAGGTTCTCGAAGAACTCGGTGACCAGATCATGCGGCGAATCACACCGCGAGGCGGCCTTGTCAACCAGATGAGGGCGATCATGTCCTGGCACGGGCCGCAGCGGCTGCGCCGCATCAGCGCACCGACAACGAT
>Ga0210396_10002827_pt1 | contig 17513 bp, 10 predicted proteins | sample IncBWH17OmetaG_FD_155466 | JGI IMG/M metagenome (GOLD analysis project Ga0210396, IMG submission 155466) | Forest soil microbial communities from Barre Woods Harvard Forest LTER site, Petersham, Massachusetts, United States - Inc-BW-H-17-O ... | reverse complement strand
CCGTCGTCTCCCTTAGGCGCGGTTGCATCGGGATTGAGCGACAGGATATTGATGTGACCGCGCAGCCTGCTGACAAAATCTGGCCCTTTTTGCTTACGGAAAGCCTTTTGACGCTTACGGCGTTCTTCAAGTTTTTCGATTGAGTTGCTGTCTGAGCTCTCCGTGAAAGGATCGAAGTCGGCGATGGTCTGATAAATCCCACCGGCGAACACGAAGATCGCGCGTCCAAATGTGATCGTTTGGCTTGCTTCGTAAAACGTGCCGTCCTGCATCGGCGCAAGGAAGTACTTTAGCCAACCGAGCGGCTGACCCTGAAAGGCACAATCGAATTCATCGAAAAAGACAAGCGGTATTTTGCGCTCATTGTTCAGGCTGGCGATTCTCGTGATCGCCCTGCTGAGATCCTCCAGGGAACGAAACTGCGCGACATTGCATTCGACGAGCTCAATCCGTTCGTAGTCGTTCGTGATCGAATCGTTGATGCTCTTCGCGATTTGTTTTATTGCGAAAGACTTACCGGACCCGGGGGCGCCAAAGACTGCGACTGAGATCGGGCGGCGAGACGCCGGGGTTTGCCCCTTCGACTCGACGTACCAGTAAATCAGGTTTTGAATGCTTCGAATCGCCTCGATTTCGGGACGCTCGATGGCGACAAGGTTAGCAGCTTCGAAGGTAGGCACGAAAAGAGCACGCGGCTTCTTGGGTTTGGGGCGATAATGGGTCGGTTGAGGCACCGCAGCCCGTGAACCGGTTTGAAGTGGCTCCTCATCGGGCGTCTCTTTCGCCGACAGAATGCAATCCGGCTGTTTCAGCACGTCGATCAAGTCGTCGATATTTACCTTCCAGCTGCCTGCTGCCGCGGACGCACCATCGAAAGGCCGATTTAGCACTTCATGATGGCCGAATTTGCAAATTGCGATTCCGAGATTGATCCGGGAGGCTTCCTGCTTCAGCAGTTGGGCGGGAAGAATCTCCCAAGACTTCGCCTTGCGTGGGTCAAATGGCATGGTGGGCAGGTCTATGCACCCGAAAATGCGGTCTCTCGGGATTCGAAGCTCAGCGATTAACGGCTCGTAGTCGGATGAGATGATCCTTCGGATGTCGTTGCTCGTCTTTCCCGATTTGTCGCGCAATTGCAGGTACGAGGTTAGAAACTCATCGCCTGCGGCGGGGCCTGCTTTTACCGTGGAGGGACAGGGAAAGCCGTGTTCGTAGAGACGCATACCTGCGGTTAGCGCACGTTTGAGCGCATCGGCGACATCGCTTCGGCGCATTTCCTTGTCGCCAAGGATGCACTCCTTGGCCAATCGAATGAGACACGTGGCGATAAGCGAATTCTGACATTCGGCCTTCCTTCGTTTCGTCGGCGAAAATCCCCCCGCGCGCGCTTGGCGTGAAGACCAATTTGCCTGAGAGGCTGGTGTGGGCATCGGCTTGCAAAAGCCTTTCAATATGAATTGCGCCTACAAAGCCGACACGAATGAACAAGTGGCGGAACTGCGAGAGCGCATTGAGCGGCTGAAAGTGTTCGAGATCGTTTAACACGTCCTCGATGCCCTGTTCCCACGACAGGCGGCGACTGATTGCAGCGCCCGCATGACGTAACGACGGTGCAGAACAAATGACGGCGACCTCGTCTCGGTGCTTTGCGAGCGTACTCCAGATGCGACTCGGTTTGCCGTGGATAAATGCGGTCCCGCTCCGGTCGATTCGGAGTTGCGGAATGCCCCCGTCAAGAATGACAATTGCAAAAGGCACCTCAGGTCGTTTGTGCCCCTTTCGCTTAGAGAACAGGGCTTCCACAACTTGCCCTGACTCTTCCCACGTGCGCCAATCGGGCGTAGCGTCGTGGATGACCAGCATGTCAGGCGAGTCCGACGTGTCGCCGAAAGAGGCCCTTTTTGCCGGTTCATCAGCACCGCATGCCGGGAGCCTAAGAGGAACCGATTTGCTGATTCGAAGTATCTCTCTGCCGTCACGCTGATAGCTTTGGAGAAACTGCAGTGACTGCGTAAGCGTTTCGGTGTCTGGCGTACATTTGAACGCTGTTATCTGGTCATCTTTGAGCAGCGTTTCAAAGACAAAGTGATGCAGTCTCGCGCCACTTGGGACCGGTAAATCGTAGGAGACCTCACGAGAAAAGCCCTCTTCGCTTTCGGGAAGGGGGCCGGCGATATAGCGAGTATAAGTGTCAGTGCCAACGTCCCCCGTCACCGAAACTGAGAAATTATGCATGCTCGTCACTCCTGATCGGATAACCCGCCGACAACGGGTGAAGACTTCGCTGTAGCGGTGACATGCTCGCGGATCGCACGCTGTGGTACTCGCTGAGGAGTCGGGAACACGGAAGGCGGACACCACCGCGGTCGATGACAGTCTCAACACATGCGACCGCGACCTTTAACTGTGGTCGGGACCCGAAGCAACCGCCACCCCGTCCCAAATGGACCGCGCGAAGATGCAGCAAGAGCGTCTTCAGCCCGATGGCAAAGAACCAGGGCCCAACGGTGACCGACGCATCAAGCCGAGATGGGGCGCCTCACGGGAGGCTGCCGACTGGATGCAGGCACGCCATTGTTACCCGCCGGAAACATAAACGCAAACGAAATGCGAGGCGGCTCCTCGAGTGTTCGATATCCTTTGGCAATTCTGGTCGCCGAAAACAGGTCGGGCAGTTGGGAATGAATCGTTCTTTGCAGGCGCGCGGCAGAGTCAGATGGCAGGGACGTGCCTAGCCGGCAAAAGTGTCGTCACTGAGTTGCGTAGAAAACCGAAAAAACCTTGTGCAACTTAAGTGAGTAGTTCACCGCAATGTGTGACACATGGGTAGCGTTGGGCTGGTATTGCGGAACGTAAGGATCGCTGAAACGCAGGCTGGCTGCGGGTTAGCTGACGAAAGTTGATGACAAAACTAGTAATTCGCGCTATGCTAGAATGGAGGCATGATTCGCATCACGCAGCAGAATAGTGCCGGGGGCGCCAAACGCTACTATGCAACGGCGGACTATTACAGCCAGGGCCAGGAAATCGTCGGCAAGTGGGGTGGCAAAGGCGCTGCGTTGCTCGGGCTCGAGGGAACCGTCGACCAGTACTCCTTCGAACGACTGTGCGACAATCTTCACCCGACCACCGGTGAACCGCTTACCGTCAGGACAAGGTCTGAGCGGACGGTTGGCTACGATTTCACGTTTTCGGTGCCGAAGTCAGTATCGCTGCTTTACGCCTTGAGCGGCGATGAGGGGATCATGGACGCCTTCCGCTCGGCGGTCGATGAGTCCATGCGTGAAATCGAATCGGAGATGAAGACGCGTGTCCGCAGGAAGGAGCAGGACACCGACCGCGAGACGGGCAACATGGTGTGGGCCGAGTTCATCCACACGACGTCGCGGCCGGTTGAGGGCCTGCCCGACCCGCAGCTGCATTCCCATGTGTTCTGTCTGAATGCCACGTACTGTGACGAAGAACGCCGCTGGCAGGCGGGACAATTTCGTGAGCTTAAGCGAGACGCACCGTATTTCCAGGCGGGATTTCGCGTCAGGCTTGCTAACCAGCTCCAGGAGCTCGGCTTCGGCGTTCAGCGTAAACGCGATGATTTCGAGATCGCCGCAATCAAGCCGGATGTGCTCAAACGCTTCTCGAGACGCACCGCCCAGATCGAGAAAGTGGCGCTGGAGAAAGGCATCACAGATCCCAAGCGAAAGGCTGAACTCGGTGCCGAGACCCGCGAAAAGAAGGGCCACGCGCTGAGCTGGGAAAGTCTGGTTAAGGAATGGAATTCCCGCCTCAGCGACGATGAGCAGAATGCGCTCGCCGCCGTGCATCGCCGTGAGAAGCGTTATGCACAGCCGGAACGAGGCGAGGGGGAGGCAGTTGATTTCGCCATCGAACACAGCTACGTCCGCGATGCCGTTGTGCCAGAACGCAAGCTCGTGACGGAAGCGTTGAAACGCGGCATCGGGGCGGTGACCGTCGACGACGTGACGGGTGAGGTAGCGAAGCGTCCGCTGATCCGCAGCGAGGTCGAAGGTCGCGACATGGCCACGACGCGGGAAATGGTCGACCTCGAGTCGCGGCTTATCGACTTTGCCCGCCAGGGACGGGGAAGGTGTCGGCCTCTGGGCGATCCCGAGCGTTCGATCTCGCGTGAGAACTTCACCGAGGGTCAACGGGCGGCGGTCCGGCATGTCCTTGGCTCGCGCGATCGCGTCATGATCATCCGCGGCGCTGCCGGCACCGGCAAAACGACGCTTGAACAAGAGATTGGCGAGGCGCTGGCAGAATCCGGAAAGCCCATTGTCGCACTGGCACAGTCAGTGAAGGCCAGTCGCGAGGTGCTGCGTGATGAGGCCAATTTTGCCAATGCCGACACGGTGGCCAGGTTCGTCAAAGACACAGCAATGCAGGAAGCAGCACGTGGCGGCATGATCCTGGTTGATGAGGCAAGCCAGTTGGGTACGCGGGACATGCTTCGCGTCTTTGAGATCGCCGAGGGGCTCGGCAGCCGCGTCTTACTTGTTGGGGACCGCAGGCAGCACCGCAGCGTGACCGCGGGCGAGCCGCTCAAGCTCCTTGAGGAAAAAGCAGGGCTGCGCGTGGCAAATGTCACTGAGATCGTCCGTCAGCAGGGGGATTACAAGAAGGCCGCGAAGGCGCTGAGCGAGGGCAGGGCGGGTGAAGCCCTCGAAGAGCTCGCCAAGCTCGGCTGGATTAAGCAGGTTGGCGACGAGGAGCGTTATCAGCAACTGGCTGACGCCTATCTTTCCGCCGCCGCTGAGAAGAAACGCGACGGTTCACCGAAGTCGGCGCTGGTGGTGAGCCCGACGCATGCGGAAGCAAACCGGATCACTGAGGCCATCCGCGAAGGCCTCAAAGCACGGGGCAGGCTTCGCAAGGAACGCATCGTTGAGGCATGGATTCCTTCGCACCTAACCGATGCCGAGAAATCAGACCCGACGCAATACGACCCTGGCGACCTGATTCAGTTCCACCAGAACGCGAAAGGGCACAACAAGGGTGAGCGGCTTATAGTGGGCGAGGACGTTTCGCCTCCGCTTGAACTGGCAAATCGATTTGAGCTTTATCACGCCACACAGCTTGCACTGGCCGTCGGCGACCGCGTGAGAGTCACGGCGGGCGGCAAAACGAAGGACGGCCACCGGCTTAACAACGGCGCATTGCTCACGGTCGAGGGATTTACCAAGCGTGGCGACATCGTCGTCGATCATGGTTGGGTGATCGACCGGGATTTTGGGCACCTGACCTACGGGTACTGCATCACAAGCCATGCCAGCCAGGGTGTCACCGTCGACAAGGTGTTCATCGGCATGGCGAGCGAGTCATTTCCCGCGACCACGCAGCGGACGGGCTACGTGGCTCTCACCAGAGCCCGCGAGCAGGCCCAGATTTTCACCGACGACCGTGAGGAGCTGCTAAGAGCCGTAAGTCGGCCGGATGATCCTTTGTCGGCAACTGAGCTTGCCAAAGACGCAGCAGAGAAGCCGACGCCGCCAGCCAGACTCAGGAATCGCATCTCCTTCGTCCGCGACGTTTCGGTGTTTGACGGCCGGATGCCGTCCGGCGTGAGCAAGGACCGGACCAAAGACCGAGGATTGGACCATGCTGGATGACATCACCCATCAGGAGCGATTGGAGCGAAACGGGTCATCCGGCCTGCGAGGCATTTTGCAAGGCAAAGAGTCTGAAGCCGACCGGGGCGTGGCCTCCTGCAAAGCCTTTGGCTATCACCTCGGCCCCGAGGACTTAACCGGTGTCGACCTGCGGTTCTTAAACGGCGACAGCCTATGGTTTCCCTATGGATGGCTTGGCACTTGCCGGCACATCCCATCCGAGGGCTTGCTGCTCAAATTCAACGGCGATCTGGTGTACCTGGTGCTGATACGCGGCAGCAACCTGGATCGCGGCATCGACGGCAAATCGATCGACCTCATCCATGCCGGTCTGCAGCGGCATCATGTGCTGTGGCTCCGCGAAATGACACTGGCGGAAATCCGCGAGGTCGGCGAAGCTGGCCCGACCATCGACAAGATCGTGGTCGGAGAGTGCGACTCGTACACGGGAGTTAAGGAGTGGATAAAGGCATATGCGCCAGCGTTCATGCAGGTGCCAGTTTGATTGACCTGCAAGGGATGCTTTATGTACGGATTTAGCCACTGCCCGAACACAATTCGCTCAAAAGCAACGCTAGGGGTTCATGTCAGTCCGGTTTCTTCTTGAACGCGCTGCCGAAAGAAATGCGTGAGCCCGACCTCGCGATCCTCACCAAGCCACAGGCAGGCCTGAGTCGACCGCCGATGGGGTCGAGCTCGCGAATTTGGGGACATACGCGTCTCCGAAAGGAAGTACCTCGAGCCCGAAGGCGCCTGTGTTCCACGCCAGACGTGATTGAGAGATTGCGTCGTTGTGGTCGGGGGCGTAACGTCATCGCTAGCCCGTCTGCTTTCCCCTGTTTAGGGCTCCAGGCCCGTTTGTCAGCTACGAAAATCTATCCCGACTTCCCAAATAACCCAAAATATCGTCTCATTTTCGAGAATTCCTCATCGCCGACCATTCTGTATGCCGATGTTGGCGAAGCGCCCCGTATAATGTGCAGCCTCATCGAAAGTCCGGGGAGGGGAACCAATGGCACCGAAACAAATGCCAACGCGCGAGGGGTCTTCGCCCTACCCGCTCTCGGTCAATCTGCCTTATCCGGCAATTTCTGGGATCGTGCAAGGATCGCTGTTGGATCTCAGCTTTGCGGCCGATTCGGCGAATCGCGCGTCTCCGAACGTGCATAAATCCGCGACGCACGCGCCTGCCAAGCCTTCAAAGGCTAAGGGGTGAGATCCCCTCTTCGGCCAGTGCCCGCAAGAGCTGCCCGTTAAGGCAGGCATCTGCCGTCTTGAGGCAGCCATCTATCGCCAGCGCGTCGTCGTAGCAGCGGCAGGCGCTTGTTTCGCAACCTCTTGGGTTGCTCTCGGTCTGACGAGTGCTTAAGTTAGCAAAGTTGCCCGTCTGGGCAATTTGCGTAACGACGACGCGCCGGCTTCCCGTTTCCACCCATCTCTTCGCCTGTCGGGGCAGCCGGCCTAATTGCATCGTGCGATCCGATGCATGCGCCGCGACAGGAACCAGCACGTCTCATCCATCCAGGGTCAATCGATCCTCGCAATTTGAGGCTCGCGGATGAAAACGATTGCATGCGTTGGTGACGTAAGAGTTCATCAAATTCAATCGCCGCTCGAACCGGCGATCTTTATCCCTTCAGAAGGCGCCGCTAGCCCTAACTTGTATTGCTGGTTTCCTGGGGGCGCCGCGATTGCTGGCAGGGCGATAGAGGACGCCGTCGCATACGCATCACCGTCTCCGACCGTGATGCGTATCGAGACCTCGGACCTAGCTTCGGCTTTGGTGCCTTCTTCAACCTTGTGGACGGTGGCAAAGCATGCGTGGCCTGGCGAGTCAAAGCCGCGACTCCGTCTCGCCGATCCCAAATCAATCACAAATCCGCGCTTGCCGAGCGTATTCCGAACCATCACGGCACCCCTGCCATCGGCCCTGGTCGATCTTATGCGGGCAGGGCAAGCGCCTGAGATTCTGGTAATAAAAGATCTCGGCCTATTTGTTCGCGAGGTTCCTCTATTCGATCTCGATCAATTCCTCACATTCGTCCGTACATGGAAGAAGGCCCTCCCCCGTAGAACTCGTGCACTACCGGAAATCACCCTGCTCAAAGATAAACTTGACGATGTCCAGCCAGACAGCACTAAGCCGCTTCGCACCGCTGCGGACTATTACCGTGCGGCCTGGAGTCCGGAGTATTACAGCCACGGCGACTCGCCGTTGGCCATAGCCGCGAACGCAATGATCCTGCGGATGCGCCGTGCCACTTACGGGCTGGCGCTGCGCAACCTTCTTAGCCATATGACCACAGCTCGACAACCGTCGGTCGCCGCCCAGGTTCGCTTTCGGCTATCACCGCTAGTCATTCTGTCAGTCAACGCAATGCTGCCGCAATTAAAGGCACTCAGGACCTCAACTGATCATCACGCTCACAATGATTTTGCTAGGCTCGACGACGATTTCGACGAGCTTCCGCTGGAGCCGAGGGCAGCAATCGAGCACCAGCTTAAGCTTTTGGGGCCACTCAGCACGGCTGACGTAAAGGCCATGCGAGACCAGTGGGCTGAGCCCCACGGTCTTCTGCAATTCATTTGTCAAGACGACCTGCTTGCCCAGCACTCCGTCGTAGTCCTCAACGGCTCCGAGCTCAGGTCACAGGGAATCACCATCAGCGAAGCCCTCTCATGGGAAAGGACCGCTCAGGATCTCCAAAAGGCATTTCGTGAACATCCGCTTCTTCGAAAATTCTCGCGCGTCCTCCATGTCATCGTACGCTTCGGCGCAACAGGGCTCTTCCACGCGGACAATTCCACTCATTTGTCACGCCCATCCCACCTTCACTTCGATCCCCTTCGCGATGACTCTTCCTACAAGGCCTTTCTTGACGGACGAGTCATTGGCCAACAGTCGGTTGTGATCGCTTCTCTCGTTCAGGGAATGACGCTCGCATGCCATCGGGGTGACGGCGGCGTGCTCCCCGTTGATCTCGGCCCGGCCATTGCTGACGCCCTTCCTCAGGCCATTCGCCGATGCCAAGTCCTTTGTAACTTTGGCTACGAAGCGCTCCTTAAAGCAGCCGGCGCATCGGCTACTTCTACACACGACCCACCAAAACACCTTCTTCTTCCAGACGACCTGTTCGCACACCCTATCGCAGTGCAGTACGACAATGCCACGTACAGTAACAAAGATATCCAACTGCCACTGCAAGCTGCGATTGGTCACACACCAGTTGCAACTGAGTTTTTCGATGACTGGTCAATCGCAGTTCACTCCTTGAATCCAGACATGCTCAACCTTTGCCAAGATGTCGTTCGTTATGGAGTCCCGCGTTCACTAAACCTTCCTACATGGACCCTCTCGAGTTTTCTCTCGGCGTTTCGAACAGCCCTGACCCGCGAACTTCGCTCGAAAACGATCACATGCACCGAGGCCGCGTTGCGCATGCTGGCTCCCGATCCAGATCCCCGAAATAGGATTCTTCCGGGCGCCGCCGGTTCACGCCTTTCGCGGTCGAGAAAGCGGGTCACCCGCGACTTGTGCAGGCAGATGCAAATTGTCGCGTGGGCACTCCGAGATGTCTATTCCACAGGCCGTCATCGCTTTGACAACCTTTTCGGCGCATTTGCGAATCGCCTCGTATCCGACAAGCACTTTGAGCGGCGCCTCGCAACGGCGATCGACAAAGTCGTAAGTAACAGTGACCGCGCGCTGCTCGTTGTCGCGAACGGGTCGCAATATATTTCACTCGACGGCTTTTTGTGGTCCTTCTTTGATGCACTTCGGCTTCCCAGGTTATTCGAGGAAACCAACCCGGATCGTCCGGCTCCGTTGGCCTATTTTGGTGCGGCGCCAAATGCGCCTGCCGACAGATTGATCATCTTGGACCGTCGCGAGATCGAAGGGGCTCGCTTTATCAGAAATCTGATCGACGGACAATTCAAGGGCGCTCTCGGCCAGAAGCCGTTGCCAATAGCTGTCTTCGGCCCGCCGGGTTCCGGCAAGTCTTTCGCGATTAAGCAGATCATTAATAGCATTAGCGCCGGAGATTCACGGCTTTCAATTGAGTGGATTGAAGACAACTTGGCTCAGAAAACAGACTTTCGGCAACTCGATGAAACGTTTGAGAAAATAACGGAGGCGATTGCAAAGAAACGCTTTCCCGTTGTGTTCTTTGATGAATTTGACGCGTCGCTTCGCGGCGCACTTAGCTGGCTAAAGCTGTTTCTAGCCCCGATGGAGGACGGGACCTATAACCGTAGATCCGTCGGAGGGTCAATCCTAGTATTTGCTGGAGGTACGTCGGAGACCTTCCGAGCATTTAGTCGCGAAGAGACACCAAGGGAATCGCAGGAATGGTTAGACTTTAGCGCCGCGAAGGGACCGGATTTCGTGTCGAGGCTTCGCGGACATCTTGATATTATTGGGATTAACCATAGTGGAGCGATCGATCGTCTTTATCCGCTAAGGCGAGCAATTGTGTTGCGAAGTAGCCTTGAAAAAATACAGCAGCTTGGAGTTGACGACACTGCCAGGATTGAGAGTGAGGTGCTCCACGCACTAATGAATGTTCCGCGGTATAGGCATGGCGCACGGTCCTTGCGGAATCTATTAGGCCTGTTTCATAACGCTCACGAGACGATCAGCCGAAGCACACTGCCGCCCAGGGCGCAGGCCGAGATGCACGTAGATGCAGAGGCATTCTGGGACCTGCTCTTTGCCCCGCGCCCCTCACGGTTGTCGGCAATGCGCGACCCGGCCATCGGCGTCATCGAGGGGTCCGCGAGCTCCTAGAGGAAAGCATCCGACCTCGTAGAGAACAAGCAAGCTTGAGATCGGCCAGATCGTCTGTTAACAGATGACGTCCAGTGGGCTCGTTATGGTCATTTAGTTCGTCGAGGCGGAAGCGGCCGTGGGAGTGGCCCTCAGTTAGTGAGAGCCTACAAGTCGTGCGGCTTTTGGGGTAGAGGAGGCTCATATTGCACGCGCGAATGCAGCGGTTGATCGTGTGAACTGCAGAGAGCCTGTCGGACCTTGTCTTTTGAGGTGCGTAGTCAACGTAGGAGTGTAAGTATCTTTGGATTCGCTTCTCCGCCTCATTGATAGCAAAAGTGATGGCCCAGAGATTCTCCTTAATGACAACATCCAGCAATGGCGCGCTGGGTGGCGAAGACTGAGCGAGCGGTAAATCATCATTCAGCCATGCTTTGCAGCGCTCGAAGTCGAGGCTCCTCGACCGCCTTCGGCTTTCTTCGAACATAGACGACACAAGCCACTCATCTGTTGTTTTCCCTCACAGCTGAAGCTAGCAGTTCAACCGGATTTCTTACGCTTACCACTTGCGCTGGTGAAAGGCAAGTAAATTGTGTCACCCGAAGCACGTCGATTAGTGCACGCGCGGATTCAATGACGGCACACCGTTCCCCTCCTGAATTTACGGCGCGCGGTCCTGGCGAAGGTGCGGAGGGTGGGCTGGGTTCTCGGATTGGGGCGGCCGACAGTCGTCGCTTCACGCTTAGACGGTCAAGGAGTGGCGAAACGCAGTGTCCTGTTGGCTGCCGCCAACCGTCGGATGTCGCTCTCTTTTGCTTATATCCCAGGCATGTTGGTCGCCGGACTCATTAGAGGTCGAGCCCGATCTATGACTTTCCCGAGAATCCCGCAACCTGTCGGTCGTTTCAATTAGCCACGTCCGTTCGCACTGCCGCAGGCTCGTCGTGGCATATTCCGAGCGCGCGCTCGGACTGTCGCGACGGGATGACGCAGGGCTTCCAGTAGCTGGCCTGCGTGTAGACGTCAGGCGGGATTCCCGGGGGTGCGAAGGATCGGCCCGCACCTGAGCGGCCCGTGGCATCGGAATTAATCGGGCCCGGCAACAGTGCATAGAGACTTGGCGCAAATCAAAGCATGGCGACGATCTGGTCGTACCACGCCAAATGAGTGGGCGGCGGCAGAAAGCGCTGCGTGAGCTGAGCCGGAAAGAACGAATGCAGACTCCAGCCGATCTCGCCGGCATGGTCGGCCGGCCAGGGGTCAAGATGCGTGTAGCCCTCGCGGAGGGCAGAGCCTGCGGTCACGACCCCGTCGTTCACCTCCCCGGTCAGCTGCCCGATCAGGGCCGCCACCTGAAATAGAATTAACTCGTGACCGCCTTGGCTCGCATCGCCTGGTACAGCAATGCGGCGAATAGCGGAAGACTCCACCGTGGTCTGGTTGAAGTGGGCACACGAGTCAGTTGTCAGGTCATGCAGTGCGCCGGCATTTCGTTGAAGTTGCTCGGTGAGAAAGCTCGGTAGCTGCGCGGACAAAGCGGTGTTATTCACAATGGCGTCAGCAACCGGCGAGCCGCGGTGCGGCGTGCCGATCGTCACAAGAGTCGCCACGCGATCGACAAATCCCGGCACATTCACTAACGCGTAGCGCGCGTCGAGCCCGCCCATGCTGTGAGCGATGATGTGCGTTTTCTGACCATCCGCCAACACGCGGGAAATCGCCGATGCAAGCTCCGCGCCTCGCTGAGCAATGCTCCCAAATGGATTCACTTGCGGGGAGAATACTTGATGCCCTTCCTGCCGTAGGTGCTCCTCAACCCCGTTGAAGTAGTTTACCAGGCTGGGCAGACCTAGGGGGTTGCCAAACCCCAATACGCCGTGCGCGAGGACGATCAATCCGTCGACCATGACACTTTTCCAAATGCCGGTATTACGGAAGCTCGGGCGAATTGTGTGATTATCACTCCGCGCCATCGAGGTGGCAATAGTCTAGTTGTCGACGGTGCCAGTGACTTTGTCGAGAGTCGGCCGAGGCCCGTGCTACATCGGGATCCAATCCGATATGTTGCGTTTGCGGACTTTTCACCTGAGAATTAGGACGGTCGGCTCTCGGCTTCCTAAATCCACGTCACCCGCCGACGCGTGATTCCCTTGAACAGCCGCAGGTGCGGTCGGGCTTCGGCGTTGAGATTGCGGCCGATGCTCGTCTCAGTCCTCCTGAGAAATCAATCATCCCGCTCGACGGTTCGAACTCCGCCGACAGGCGGCGAGGCATATTTCTTAGCCTCTCCAGAAATCTCGCATGAGAAGACCGACTCCGTCGAATAAACCGCGAAGGAAATGAACGAAATGTTCGACGAAAACGTGCCGAACGGCGGTGATGCACCGTGTCTTTGCACGAAACGGGCAACCATGGCATAGCACCCGGGAAGGTATGGGCGGCGCGCAAGGCGCAGGTTGCCTCGTTTGAGCGATCAAAACCCGGCGGCCAGGTTAGCCGGCCCGCACCGACAATGGGTCACCGTAGTAGCAGTACGCGGCGTAAGTGTCTTCAGCGGCTGTGCCGCTGTAGGCTTTCGCGCGGATTGAGCGGATGATGTCGGCGAAGGCTGTCTTTGGTTCACTACGCAGAACGCCGTAAAAGGCTTCAGCAACCTCATGCGCGATGTTGTCCTTAACGCTCCAAAGGGGAGCTATCACGCAACTTGCACCTGCATCGATAAATGATTTGGCAAAGCCGCCTACGCCGACGAGAGCGGGCGTCGTCCGACCGACCTCGCATGCATTGAGAAATACGAGCGGCTTTCTTTTCGCGCAACATTGGGCAAGGTCGTCCATTCCGTCGACCTCGACCGAACTTAACTTGCTGCCGTCTTCGAGGTAAATTCTTTGAATCAAATCGGGTGAGTCGACGCCGTGGCAGACGAAATGCAGCACGGTCGCGCCCCCGGCCTTCATGACCGCGCGAAGACTCTCAAAAAGAGCCGGCGCGATGGCCTTGCCGGGGAAAACCTCGGCGACCAACTTGGCTTCCGCTTCAGAGCTCGCAAGAGGCTTGGGATTCCCGTTGTACTTTGGTGCAAAGATACAGCTATCGACCAGCTTTACCGCCTGGGGTGGCGAGACATGATCGCCGCGTAGGCATCGGCCGATAGCGAAATCCGCACCGAGCGGCTGGCGACGTTCTCTTCCCTCACTTTTGAACCTCCAAGGAACCATGAGTTCCCAAGGGATGAACGGCTCCTGAGACGCGATTGTTATGCTGCGAAGTTGTCGACCGGAGTCAAGGATTGCCCAAAATGCCTTTTTGAACGTCGCCGGAGCCGCGTCAAAGAGGCGCATCCCGGCACCGATTAGGGCCTCAAGCCGTCGATCGCTGGTCGTCCGCGTGAATTCGTGGAAATACGAAGCTACGAGCACGGACGCGCTGTTCTGCAGCTGCCACTTTTCATCGACGCCATGCTCGTATCCTTCGACCAGCCGGGTCGTGACCATGCAATCGAATGACCTACCGCTGTTGGCCGGGTCGCTAATTTCGACGACAAGGTCAGCTGGATAGGCGCTGGGATCGATTTCCATTGCCGACACGCGCACTTCCGGATCGGGCTGAACGGTTGCAGACTTCACGGCGATCGTGCGTGAGACGAGTCCGCAGGGTCGTGCGTTGTAACTGAAAAATGCGGAGATGGTGGCAGCATCGTCTAAAGCAGCCTTTGAAATGCTTGCCTTCAACGTGAACACGACCGAATCCGACCGGGAGTTGCTGCGTTTAATCGTCAGCATTTTCACCGGGGTCGGATCGACAAGAGTGAAGTGATCGCTCGTCGAAAGCCAGACGCGTACGCAATACTCGTCTTGGCCCTTGACCGCCTTAATTCTTAGGGGCTCCGACTCTTCTCCAGGATGGGCGGGGAGAGAGTCTGCGTACACGGTCACCTTGAACGTGCCTTCGGCCTCGCGAGGCAGAGCGGCGGGCAGCTCCAAGTGTGGAGTTCGCTCAATCCATTCCTCCGCCCCGGCCTCGTCCTGGGCTTCGTCGTCCACCGCGGGCGTTGAGGAGCTTGGCACGGAGGCCGAGCCCCCAGGATCGGCACGCTCCATGCGAAAGCCAGTACCAGTTCCGCCAATCTCGACCGCCTTTTCCGTTCCCGCTTTCTCCTGTTCCTTCTCAGCCTGCTGTTGCTGCTGTTGTTGTTGCTGCTGTTGTTGTTGTTGCTGCTGTTGTTGTTGTTGTTGTTGTTGTTGTTGTTGTTGTTGTTGTTGTTGTTGCCGCGGCTCCTTTAGATCAGCTCGTCGGACCCAAGCATGCGTGGGCGTCCCATTCTGAACGACGACCGACGGCTGCTTCGGGTCATTCCTTGATTCGTCAATCGAGGGTGTCGTGAGGTTCTCATGCAGACCAAAAGCGTCCTTGATTTGATCGTCAGTCCAATGGTCCACAATCGCAGCCGCGTTCAGCTTGCACAGTCGGGCGAACTCTTCATTGCTAAAAAGGTACGCGAAGCCTCGATCAGGCCTAAAAATCAGGACTGCCTTCTTCCAGTCGTGGTCCGTTGGCGTGGCGGCCAAAACCGCTCGCAAACCATCGGTCCCATTGCTGATGAACCACAGCTCGTTGACAGGCACCCGTACAAAGTCGTGTGGCTCTTGCTGCTGCTGCTGATTCATTGGATGGTCTCCTCGGCGTGCTGGCGGCCGTTCTCGTCGATATAGCGAACGCGCAGCACCGGGCCATCGAACTCGAGCACCGCAAATCCGAAGAGCGCGAAGTGCTCGAGACCGAGCGATTTGGAAAGGTACTCGCGATACTCGTAATACGCCGGCTCAGGGTAGGGCGCTTCGTTCCGATGGAGCATGTAGACCGGCACGCCTCCGTGGCCGATGAGTCGGGCATTTCGCACGTTTTGATGCGGTCGATAGAATACGCAACGATGTTCGTGGCCCCAGAACCAGACGTCGATCGCTTTTGGGCCCCCTAGAATGTCCCTAAGCGCCTCGCCCAACAACGCGCTTCCCCCTTCGTAGGCGCTGAAGAGTTGGTGGTGGCTGAGGAGCATCGATTTCTTCTTACTCTGGCCGAGGATTCGCCGGACCCAATCGCGCTGCGGTCCGTAAAGCGCCGCGTCCTCATAGGCAGTATCAAGCCCCAAGATGTCCCAATTGGCGTTCGAGATGCTGAAGTAGCTGGAGCCCTCTTGGTGCGCGAAACGAGGATCGGCCAACAGAAAATCGAAATAGGCGTGTCCGCCTGAGTACATGTCGTGGTTACCGTTTAACGACCAGGACGTGATTTCGCGGCTTTCGTCTAATCGGACCGGCCAAGAGGCGAGGAACCGATTCTCGTATTCGCGTCTCCAACCCGAGTAATAGACGTCGCCAAGATGGATAACGTGCTGTTGGAGGCCTTTTTGCTTGCCGTCGTCCAGGACCTTGCGAATTTCAGAGGCGACTTTTTGTGCCCGGGGAAGGCCACTTCCCCAGTCGCCGATGCAAATCACCCTGCATTTGTCGGCAATCGTGAACGGAGTCGCGGGCGCGTCCTGGAAGGCATGTTTGCCGTTAAACAGGCGAATGCCTTCTGCCATCCAGGAGGCCAACCATTTCGGATCAGTCTCGCTGAACGCGCCAAAAACGCGCCTATCGCCATCGGGTGACCGAGTCGGCGGGCAATTTGCGAGTGCAACATCAGTCACCACAACGTCGTCATCAGGACCGCGCCGATCATCGTCGAAAGGGGGCGCCTCGCTGATGAGGTCAGAGCGCTGTGTTTCAAAGAATTCTTCCAGTGCCGTCTGCAAAAGACAGACCAGTGGATCGCGGCTAACAAATGCGTGATCGTCGAGTGATGCGACAGGATCGTTACGACGCTCCGATGTTGCGTCCTCATAGCCGGGTTGCCCACTTGACGAAAGCATCTCTCGACGTTGCGCATCGCGCAGCTGCGACGCTGCTGCGGTATATACGGGTTGCCTATGGTCGAACGGAAGTGATGTAGAACGCCGCTCCTCCGGCGTGCCACGTTCAAGCTCGGCGCACACCAAGTCCATCTGGTCCAGCACGAAATCGCGATTGAGCACTTGCGCTATCATGCGTCCGCTCTTATGTGGAGAATGGTCGACGCCGGCTGATCGAGCATTGTCCACGATACGCGCCGCTGGTTCAAATTAAAAAAGCGTCGAGGAGCAGGAACGATCAGGAGGCATCACTTCGAGCCCAAGGTTCGAATGATCCGTACCCTCCCTTTCGGCCAGCTCACACCATTCCGACCTGTGGCTTCCCCTTGAGTGCCGGGACCCTTCTTGACGATCCGTGGGCACGCCATTCTTGCTAAGATCTCGAATCGCCGAAGTTGCGCAAACACGTCTGGAAGCGACGCTACGGGGCCGCGTGCACTCCGTCGAAGCGGCGTCGCGAGCCAGAGACCTCCACTAACGCATTTAAAACGGTGTAGGAGCAGCGAAAGCCGCTCCTCTGTGGGGTTTTAGCCTATCCAGCGACTCTGGCTTGTACGACCATTTGCAAGGCATTTAGGAGTACGTCAGCGGATGGGGCCAGCCCAGGGCATTGCACAACGATCATAACGTGTGCCATTTCTTTCTTGTTGACACCTGATGGGAGCTGTGGCAACGTTGTCGGGAAAGCATAATTGGTGACGGTATGGCATGACGGATGTTCGTGTAAGGGATCTTGACGATGACATCGTGAGCCTCTTGAAAGAGCAGGCGCGAGGACATCAGAGAACGCTGGAGAATTACATACGCGAGGTGCTCACGGACCTGGCGACACGGCCTATGCGGGAACTCGCTGAGCGTGCCGCTCGCTTGCGGGAGTCGATCAAGGCGGAGTCCGGTATTTTGACCGATTCGGCGCCGTTTATCCGCGACGAGCGGGATCGGCGCGGATGATCGTGGTCGACGCCAGCGTGGCGGTTAAGTGGTTCATCCCCGAGCCTGGCGAAGAGGCGGCGGCGAAACTTCTCGACGGCAAGAACGGTCTGATTGCGCCTTCGCTCATCCGGCTTGAAGTGACCGGCGCGATCATCCGGCGCTACCGCGAAGGGCATTTGTCAGAAAAGAAAGCGCGCGAGGGCGCGTTTGCGTGGGAGGCGATGCTGGAGCA
>Ga0210396_10002826_pt1 | contig 17516 bp, 18 predicted proteins | sample IncBWH17OmetaG_FD_155466 | JGI IMG/M metagenome (GOLD analysis project Ga0210396, IMG submission 155466) | Forest soil microbial communities from Barre Woods Harvard Forest LTER site, Petersham, Massachusetts, United States - Inc-BW-H-17-O ... | reverse complement strand
CACGTCTGACGCGAATCCGATGATCCGATAGCGTCGGACGCAGTCAATCTGGTAGAAGCCGAAACTCCGGCGCTACCAATCTATTTCGCGTAACGCAAATTCGATCAGTGACCCACCCGGCGCGCGCCGCGCCAACGTCAAGTCCGCAAGGCCCGTATTTGAGGCGATCGCAAGGGCTAACACGATTTCTCGCACCCGGTCTGAACCGGATACGAGTCGGCACGGCCCCAACGCGGGGTCGTTGCACGGTCATCCGCAGTACGCGGCTGACCACACAGAAGGGATACACCCATGGGAATCGTCGACAAGGCGAAAAATGCTGCTCAGGACGCCGCCGGTAAAGCTAAGGAGCACGTCGGCAAGGTTACCGACGACAAGCACACCGAAGCCGAAGGCAAGAAGGACCAAGCCACTTCTAGCGTGAAGAAGGTCGGCGAAAACATCAAGGACGCAGTCAAGTAACCGCAATTGGTGTGGTCTGCCACCGATCACGGGCGGCAGGCCATACCAGTTCCAGTAGCACCGAAATCCCTCGAAACATCAGTACGGCAATATGATTCGCTGAGCCTGACGATTCGTTACGCCCCCAGTGGGACACACCTAAGAAGTCCGAAGCAGATAAACGCGAAACGTCAGGAGAAAGACAGTGACCCAAACAACAACCGAGAAGCTCATAAACCAACTTGGCATCCTGCATCACCTCACCAACAGCGAGGCGCAGATTGCACAGACCCGGCGTGCGCAGGCCCGCAACGATACTGTGCGCCAACAATTCACGACGAACGCGACCAACGCGCAGGAACGCGCGAGGTTGATCGTAGCCGCACTGCGTGAGCTTGGCGGCGTCCCCGACGTGGTCACCCCCACGCTGGGCCGCGCTACCGCTCTGGCCAAGGCCCTAGTCGAACAGGTTCAACCGATAACGGCCGCGCTGTTCAGTGACCTCGCCCTAGAACACCAACTCCTCGACCGTGCACGCTATCTCGAGGCCCTCGCCGACGCGGCCGACCGCGTCGACGCTCGGCTGCTTGCGCGGCGTCTGCAGGCTGCGCATCAAGAAACCATCCTGTGGATCACCTCGGTGCTCGCCCAAGAAGCCTCGGGAAAGTTCACCGCGGTGCAGCCCACCCCGGTTCAGAAGGCAGTGGGTCGACTGACCAGGGCCGCCAATTACCCGACCCGCTGGACTGCCTCGCGGATCAACGCAACGGCCGAGGCCGTTGCCCGCGCCCGTTCACGCGTCGCCACCGTCACCGAAGCCGCCGTCGACTCCTTGAGCGCCGGGCGCGATGCTGGACTTCATCAAGCGGAGCAGATCGCCACGCGAAATGGAGCACGCACGATCGCGACCACCCTGCACCGCACCCGCGTCCTCACCGGCGGCCTTACCGCAGACGAACTAACTGTCGACCACTACGACGAGCTCACAATCTACGACGAGCTCACAATAAACGAAGTCGAGAGCGCGGTGGAACAGCTCACCGATCCCGTCGCATTGGCCGCGCTGCTGCGCTACGAGCAGAACCACAAGGACCGGGTGGGCGCCGCCACCGCGATCGAGAACCAACTCGCCGCACTCGAGGCGCAGGACAGCAACGGAAACTGACCCGATGGCGCCACAAGGCTTGCGGCAACAAGCTACATGCTGGCTATCAGCCGCTTGACTCGCTCGTCGACCGATCGGAACGGGTCCTTGCACAGGACGGTGCGCTGGGCCTGGTCGTTGAGTTTGAGGTGCACCCAGTCGACGGTGAAATCCCGACCGGCGGCCTGGGCGGCGCTGATGAATTCGCCGCGCAGCCGCGCGCGGGTGGTCTGCGGCGGCTGGTCGACGGCGTCCTCGATCTCTTCGTCGGTGGTGATGCGCGACGCCAGGCCCTTGCGTTGCAGCAGATCGAAGACGCCGCGGCCGCGCTTGATGTCGTGGTAGGCCAGATCCAGCTGGGCGATCTTCGGGTCGGACAGCTCCATGTCGTAGCGGTCCTGGTAGCGCTGGAACAGCTTGCGCTTGATCACCCAGTCGATTTCGGTGTCGACCTTACCTTCGCGAAGTCCTGGCTTTCCACGGCGTCGAGCTGGCGCCCCCACAGGTCCACGACCTGCTCGATCTGCGCGTTGGGCTCGCGGGTCTGCAGGTGCTCGACGGCCCGCGCGTAGTACTCCCGCTGGATGTCCAGGGCACTGGCCTGACGCCCGCCGGCCAGCCGCACCGGCCGCCGGCCGGTGACGTCGTGGCTGACCTCCCGGATGGCCCGGATCGGGTTGTCCAGCGAGAAGTCGCGGAACGCCACCCCGGCTTCGATCATCTCCAGCACCAGCGCCGCAGTGCCCACCTTGAGCATGGTGGAGGTCTCGCACATGTTGGAGTCGCCGACGATGACGTGCAGACGCCGGTACTTCTCGGCGTCGGCATGCGGCTCGTCGCGGGTGTTGATGATCGGGCGGCTACGGGTGGTGGCCGATGACACGCCCTCCCAGATGTGCTCGGCGCGCTGCGAGAGGCAGAACGTCGCGGCCTTCGGGGTCTGCAGCACCTTGCCGGCGCCGCAGATGAGCTGGCGGGTGACCAGGAATGGCAGCAACACATCGGAGATGCGGGAGAACTCGCCCGCGCGAACGATCAGGTAGTTCTCGTGGCAGCCATACGAGTTGCCCGCCGAATCGGTGTTGTTCTTGAACAGGTAGATGTCGCCGCCGATGCCCTCGTCGGCCAGGCGCTGCTCTGCGTCGACGAGCAGGTCTTCCAGCACCCGCTCGCCCGCACGGTCGTGCGTGACCAGCTGTACCAGGCTGTCGCACTCGGCGGTGGCGTATTCAGGGTGACTGCCCACGTCGAGGTACAGCCGTGCGCCATTACGCAGGAAAACGTTGGAGCTGCGCCCCCAGGAGACCACCCGGCGAAACAGGTAGCGGGCCACCTCGTCCGGCGACAGGCGCCGATGACCGTGGAACGTGCAGGTGACACCGAATTCGGTCTCGATGCCCATAATCCGACGCTGCACAATTCGAGGGTACTGGTTGTGTCGGCGACGGGTGCGGAACCCCCGCGGAGTGTGGTGCGTGGTTGGGGGTTTAACCCAACTGCTCCGGTAGAATCGGCGCTGCTCCTATCCGCGAGCACAGTCGTCAGAAAGGCCTCTCCAGTCCTGTGGACAGAGCCAGGGTCGCGGAGCACCCGCGACCGGATCACGTCATCGCACACATCAGCGACACCCACCTCATAGCCGGCGACGGTGACCTCTACGGCGACGTCGACGCGGAGGGCCGATTATCGGAGCTGCTTGACCGGCTCGAGGCTTCTCAAACTCGCCCCGATGCATTGATTTTTACCGGCGATCTTGCCGACAACGGTCAGCCTGAGGCCTACCGCAAGCTGCGCAACTTGGTCGAGCCGTTGGCCGATCGCCTCGGCGCTGAAGTCATCTGGGTGATGGGTAACCACGACAACAGGGCCGCGCTGCGCGAACACCTGCTGCGCGAGGCCCCGAACATGGCACCGATGGACCGCGCGCATGACATCGGCGGATTGCGTGTGATCGTCTTGGACACCTCGGTTCCCGGCCATCACCACGGCGAAATCGCACCAGAGCAATTGCAATGGCTCGCAGCGCAATTGGCCGAACCCGCACCTTTCGGCACAATCCTTGCGATGCACCATCCGCCGATTCCCAGCGTGCAGGACCTGGCGGTCATGGTGGAGCTGCGCGACCAAGCACCACTTGCCGGGGTGCTGCACGGTACCGATGTGCGCAGCATCCTCGCCGGGCACCTGCACTACTCCACCACGGCAACCTTCGCCGGAATCCCGGTCTCGGTGGCCTCCGCCAGTTGCTACACCCAGGACCTGCTGACGGCAGGAAACCGGGGCCGCGACGCTGCCCAGGCGTTCAACTTGGTGCACTGCTACCCGGAAACGGTGGTGCACACCGTGATTCCGCTGGCCGCCGGTCCTACAGTCGGACGGTTCGTGGAGCCGGCGACCGTGCAGCGGGAACTCGCCGATGCCGGGGTGAGCATCCTGCCGGCTGGCCGGATACCGCGTATCGCACAGCATCTCGCCCGCACCTAACGGGCGATCGCTCGTCCCAGCTGCTGAGCCACAGCATCTTAGGGGACCTCTGCCACGAACGCCTTTCACAGAGGCGTAATGATTTCGCCTGTGATGCGCTAAGAAAACGTAATGGGATTCACCGGCATCAAGAAGGCGTTATGGTTTCGACTGTCTTTCGTTAAAAACACATAATGGAGTGTGTCGAGGTCCCAGACCCTGTTGCTCCCCGCTGCGCCACTCGATATATAGGAATGCGACGCATCCACCTACGCCGCCCGTGATCTGAGGAAACCCAGATCGCGTCGTTGCGTGATGAGTAGCGAGCCAGCACGCATAACGTCCGCGCATTGGATCTCGGATGGGGGCACAACGATGTCTCCCGCTTGCGATCTCAATCGACAGCTAGGGAGAATCGATGCCACTCGGTAATGTGCTGCAAGCACTCATCATGCTGGCCGTAGTGTTGGTCGGCTCAGTGCTTGTCGGACACCTGTTCCGTCGGATTAAGCAGCCCGCGGTCGTCGGAGTAATCGCTTTCGGCCTTCTGCTCGGCACAATTCTGGCCGTCCTGCCTCATTCGATGAAATCGGTGTTACTTTCGGCGACCTCGAAATCCCTCATCGACGACGTGGGCCAAGCTGGCCTCTTGTTACTGTTATTCCTGGTTGGAATTGAGCTGCGTAGCTATAGCAAACAACAAAGCGAGCGGTCGTCACTCTGGCAACTGGTGCCCTGTGTGCTGATTCCGGTCGTCGTCTGCGCAGCTGCAACTTTCCCCTTCGCGCACCAGCTGGTTGGCCCAGACCACAATCCGCTGCATGTGTGGTTGTTCATCGGTGTGGCGCTGAGCGTCACCGCCGTTCCGGTTCTCGTGCTGATCATCAAAGATCTTGGGGTCCCGGCACCCATCCCGGGGGTTGCGCTGCGCATCGCCGTCGCGACCGATGCGGCGGCATGGGCACTGGTGACCCTGTTGATCCTGCTGACCACAGACTTGAGCGCGATCTCCGTGCCTGCCCTTTGTGTGGGCGCTGCGTTGCTGTTCACAGTGATGTTCGTGCTGCCGCGGCTTCTCCGGCGGTGGTCCCAGGTCCATCAGCTGGGTGCTGCTCCGTTTGTGGTGGCGGTGTTCGCTTACGTGCTTGTCGGTGCGGCAGCAACGCAGGTCTTCGGCCTCCACCCCGCCCTCGGTGCCGTGCTTGCCGGTCTGTTCTTCCCCGCGGGGCTGGCCAATGAGGCATCGGAGCGAGCCTTGGCATCGGTTGCTGACATGCTCATTCCCGCATTCTTCGTATCGAGCGCGCTGTCAGTGCCGCTACAGGTTCTGGCGGATCTGTTTCGATGGAGCGGTCTGGCGTGCCTGCTGACCCTGATCGTCGCCGCTTCCGGTTCAAAGATCGCGGTCGGTCTCGTGGCCGGCAGGATGCAACGCTGGCCACTTGCCACCTCAGCTAAACTTGGCGTCTTACTGAACTGCCGCGGCGTCACCGAACTCGCCATTGCGTCGATCGGTCTCCAAGCCCACTTGATCGGTCCCTACGCGTTTGCGATGTTGTGTGCGCTTGCCATCGTGACCACCGCTGTGACGGCTCCGCTGTACACCGCAATCAACAACCGCGCGAACCGCGAGCGTTACACCGCAATCAACAACCGCGCGAACCGCGAGCGTCTTGATACGTCACGCGAAGAAGTCCAGCTGGTCGGGTAGCTTTGCGGTCTTCTATTAGGGCAATTACGTTGACCCATCAAGAATCCCGGCCTAGGGAGTGTCGTTGCCTCAGGTACGCGACGGTTCCTTTCGACGGGAGGTTCCCTTGAGCGCGCTGGACGATCGGGTCTTGATGCGGTCGGACGAGCGCCCGCAGTCAAAGGTTCGCAGTCGCCGGTGGAGGCCGCGCATAAGACTCGCCGTCATCGCGCTGGTACTTGTTGCCTGCGCAATGGTCACGTCGGTCGTGCTGTACGTCGATGGCGCTGCATCCCAAAGTATTCCAGCTCATGGGGCGCCCACCAGCGGCGGCACGACGGTGACGCTGGATGTGGTGAGCATTTCAAACACCTACAACGAGCTCGTCGGCGACCTCATCATTAGGCCCGGACCGGAGTTGGTGGATCCGGCGACCGACGCCCTCAAGCAAGACCTCACTGTGGCAGTCACATCCGTGACGACGCCGGTCAGGCGCACATATTCCAAGGGTATGTTGCCCGGTGTTTTTCCTGTTCCGCTGACCTTGGCGCGCGACGTCGAACGCTGGCCGTTCGATACGTACTACACCGGACCGATCACGGTTACGCTCTTTACCGGCGCGGCTCAAACACCGGAACGCGCCAACGTGACGTTCGTCGATCGGCTGGCCGGCTGGAAAGTCAACGTGGCGCGCGTAAATGCCCATCCGATGGCACCTTACGAAGTCCAATTGCAGCGCTCACCGAGTACCATGCTCTTCGCGATCACCATCCTCTGCATCTTCGTCGCGATCGCGGCAGTCGGCTTATTTGTTGCGATTCAGACGACTCGCGACCCACGCAGGTTTCAGTCACCGATGACAACCTGGTACGCGGCGATGCTCTTTGCGGTGGTACCGCTGCGAAACGCACTTCCGGGCTCGCCGGCGTTCGGAAGCTGGATCGACCTCACGATCGTATTGTGGGTACTGGTGGCTTTGGTGGTCTCGATGCTGCTCTACATCGGGGCCTGGTGGCGAGCGACATCTAGGGCCACATCCAAGACCTGAGCACACAGCAGGTCGCACGCACATGGCGGGCGATCACTCGTCCCCGACCACCCGCTCCCACGGCGCGGGCACCGGGAAGTACCGCGTCAGAAACTCGCCGACGGCATCGGCTCGCTCACGTGCGCTCACCTCGGGGAAGCTACCGTCGTTGAGGCAGAAGAAGTCAAACTTGTGCTTCTTCAGCAACTTTGGCAATTTCTCCAGTCCCGACCGCAACGTGGTGTCGACGTAGAGCACCTTTGCGGATTCGTGCTGCACCGCACGCCCCGTCATCAACGCGTAGTAGTGGTACAGCGAGTTGGTGACCGAGATGTCCGTGCTCGCGCGGAAGCGGCTGGCTTGGGTACGCGCGAAGTCGGCGGCAAACTCACGCTCGAGTTCGCACAGCACGCTGCGGCGCAGTGGCGCAGCGGTGTGTTCGAGGTGGCGGGTGATGATCTTCCCGAACCTTTCCCACAGCAGCTGCCGGTTGACCCGCGCAGCGTTCTCGAAACCGCTGCGCTCAGGGTGGTTGGACCCCAGCCCGATGCGCGTGCCCGCTTCGATGAACTTCGTCACCCCGCCCGGCGAGAAGAACGTCGTCGGTGACAGGGCCCGGCCGAAGAACATGTCGTCGTTGGAGTACAGGAAATGCTCTGCGAGACCGGGGATGTGGTGCAGCTGAGTCTCCACCGCGTGGCTGTTGTACACCGGTAGCGCAGACAGATCGGTGAAGTGGTCCGTCGCACGCACGATGGTGACTTTCGGATGCGGCGCCAGCCACTCGGGGACGGACGAGTCCGTCACGATGAAGATCCGCCGCACCCAGGGCGCAAACGCGTGCACCGAACGCAGGGCGTACTTCAATTCGTCGATCTGACGGATCCGCGCGTCGGCGTCGTCGCCTTCGCCCACAAGGTGATTCGCCATTGCGGCTGCGCGCCGCGCCAGGAACTCCGGGTCGTTGCCGTCCACCCAGGAGAACACCATGTCGATGTCGAACGTGACGTCGGCGGCGTGCGGAGAGAACATCCCCGCGATCGTCGGCCACGTGCGACCGTGCAGTTCCACCTCTGTGTACACAATCTCACTCAGCGGCAATGCCTTCCGCGTAAGCGAGTTCTCGATCGGGCAGATCGCCTGCTTCCCGTCGAACACCCAGAACTGCAGCTCCACCCCGGCCGAAGCGCCGTAACGCAACCCAGAACGCGGGCACTCGCGCCGCCGGAACACCCGCAGCAGCCGTGGGTCCGGGTCTGACGACAGCAGCCCGTCGCCCAAGCGAGTTCTCGATCGGGCAGATCGCCTGCTTCCCGTCGAACACCCAGAACTGCAGCTCCACCCCGGCCGAAGCGCCGTAACGCAGCCCAGAACGCGGGCACTCGCGCCGCCGGAACACCCGCAGCAGCCGTGGGTCCGGGTCTGACGACAGCAGCCCGTCGCCCAAGTACACCGAGGTACGCCCGGTCCCGTCGAGAATCTTGGCGCGCAGCGGCGCTTCCAGGCACGCCGACATCAGGGCGTCGGCGACTCGTGCCCGCAGCCCGATGTCAACGACGAGCGCCGGACGCCCGTCAGCGCCGCGGATGAGGAGGAACGGAATTCCCGCCGTCTCCAGTTCCGCGCGGATGAACAAAAGGTCTTGCGCCATCGCCTCATACGGAGTCAGGCGCAGCCCATCGGATGAGCCGGCCAAGTTGACACGGGCGACGTCGATCATGCTGGTCATGGGAACACCTGCCTTCCACACTCAAGTTCGGTCAAGACGCGCACAAAGAGGGACCACGGCGGACCGGTGGAGCGGCGACGATGCCCTCACACGTTGAGCTTTGGCACTGATCGACGTATCCCCGCAGAGCTGGGAAAGCCACTTGGGACCACCCCTTAAGCCGGGGAGATCTGTCCTGATCTTGGGCGTCTCTCGACGTCGTCAGATCAGTGGCCTGTGTTCGCTTCAGAAGCCTCGCCTAACGAGGTGCTTACGCAGGATAGCGCCGAATCCGGCTTTCGGCAACGCGAGTGTTAACAAAACGCTAACCCGCCAAACCGGGTGTTGTCGTTACACTTTGGCCCGCGGGCGCGGGCGTCAGGACTCGGCAGGGCTGGGCGCCTCGCCGAATCGGCTCAGCGCCAGAGTTGCCGCGACCGCTACGGCGAATCCGGCTACGACCATCCAGCTCATCCCCTCGCGGGTTCGGTCGCCGAGCCACACGACTCCGACGAGCGCAGGGCCAACCGTTTCACCCACCACCATCCCGGCGACGGCTGTAGTCACTGATCCGCGGCTCAACGCGGAGGTCAGCAGCAAGAATCCCGTCGCTCCCCCGGCGATCACCGCATAGACGGCGGGATTGGTGTAGAACGCGGCTTTCGTCGGGTCAATCGGATCGATCAGGCGGACAGCGATCTCGACGACGCCGAAGCCGGCGCCAGCCCCCAGTCCGAGAACCAGGGCACGCGTGCGGTCGCCCAGCCGGCCCGCGGCCGCACCGGCGAGGAACACGACGGCGACGATCACCAACAGCGCCCATCCCAATTGTGGCGGCCCGTGTCCGGAACCCTCGGGTCCGGCAGCAAGGCCGAGCATCGCGAGGCTGGCGCACACCACGCCCACCGCCGCCCACTCCACTGCCGACAATCGCGTCTTGAGCACCCAAGCGGCTTCGACCGCGGTGACCGCGAGCGAAGCCGCGATCGCCGCGGCAACGACGTAGATCGGGACCAGGCGCAACGCTGCCACTTGCAACAGAAAGCCGAGACCGTCAAGCCCAATGCCCACGAGGTAGCGCCATTGCCGCAGCGCTCGCAACAGCAAGGCCGCGTCAACTCCGGAGTCGCTGCTGCCGGGGTCCACCGAGCGGGTCGCGACGGCCTGCAACACCGTCGCCGTGCCGTAGCACACCGAGCAACCCAACGCGAGCAGCAAGCCGGTCAGCACGAAATGAGCCTATTCCGAGGAGTTCTCCGCGGAGTCGCTTTCCGATTCAGAGCCGTTGTGTTGAGGCAACAACCGCTCCAGCGCCGCACCGGTGATCCGCCGAAACGCGCGCCGCGGCCGGCTGGCGTCGAGGATGGCGACCTCCAACGTCGAGCCGAGCGTGGGCTCATCGCCTCCGTTGGAGCTGCCCGCCCGCAGCGCTTCAACCGCGATTCGCACCGCATCGGCCAGATTGGCGTTCTCGGCGAAGGAGTCCTTGAGGGCAGTGGCGATCGGCTCGGTCGTCCCACCCATCACGACGAAATGCGGCTCGTCGGCGATCGACCCGTCGTAGGTAATCCGGTATAGCTCAGGCGGTTTGGTCTCGCCGTAGTGCGCGACTTCGGCCACACACAGCTCGACCTCGTAGGGCTTGGCCTGTTCGGTGAAGATGGAGCCCAGCGTTTGCGCGTAGACATAGGCCAGCTGGCGACCGGTGACGTCGCGGCGGTCGTAGGCGTAACCGCGAGTGTCGGCGAACTGAATCCCGCCGCGACGCAGATTGTCGAATTCATTGAACTTGCCTGCGGCGGCGAAGCCGACACGGTCGTAAAGTTCGCTGATCTTCTGCAGCGACCGCGACGGGTTTTCAGCGACGAACAGCACACCCCCGGAATAAGCCAGCGCCACCACGCTGCGACCCCGCGCGATACCTTTTCGCGCGAGCTCGCTGCGTTCCCGCATCGCCTGCTCGGGCGATATGAAATACGGAAAGCTCATGAGTCACTTCCCCCGGGCTCCGCGTCTGGCCCGAAAGTGTCTGCACGGGAACGTCTTTCGATAACCTCGCGGGCCAGCTCGGCAATGCGCTGCTCGGGAACGTTTGATGCGCCCTCGGCGCCGATGGTGACTGCGGTCGGGTAGATCCCGCGGACCAGGTCAGGTCCCCCGGTGGCCGAATCGTCGTCGGCCGCGTCGTAAAGCGCCTCAACGGCGACCCGAAGCGCGGAATCCGCGTCGGTCACCTGCGAGTACAGCTTCTTGATCGACGATTTGGCGAAAATCGAGCCCGAACCGACCGACTGGTAGCCCTCCTCCTCCAGGTTCCAGCCACCGGCGGCGTCGAACGAGACGATGCGACCGGCCTTTTCCGGTTCGGGGTCGGCGATGTCGAAACCGGCGAGTAGCGGCAGCGCCACCAGACCCTGCATCGCGGCGGCGAGATTGCCGCGGACCATGATCGCCAGTCGGTTCACCTTCCCGGCGAAGGTCAGTGGCACGCCTTCCAGCTTCTCGTAGTGCTCAAGCTCGACGGCGTAGAGGCGGGCGAACTCGACCGCGATGGCCGCGGTGCCGGCGATCCCGGTGGCGGTGTAGTCGTCGGTGATGTACACCTTCTGCACATCGCGGCCCGCGATCATGTTGCCCTGTGTGGAGCGCCGGTCACCGGCGATGACGACGCCGCCGGGATGCTTCAGCGCAACGATGGTGGTGCCATGCGGCGGCTGGGGACTGAGCGCGCCGAGCTCCGGTGTGCCGATGCCCGTGGGCAGCAGCTGGGGGGCCTCACGGCGCAAGAAGTCTGCAAATGAGGAAAGACCGCCAAAAGCGGTTCCGGGAAGTGATGAGTGGGTGGCCAGGCGATCGCGGAACGGCCAGGTCACTGTCCGCCCTTTTGGACGTATGCGCGGACGAAGTCTTCGGCGTTCTCTTCCAGAACATCGTCGATCTCGTCGAGCAGATCGTCGGTCTCCTCGGTCAGCTTCTCGCGACGCTCCTGGCCCGCGGCCGTGCTGGCGGTGGGGTCGTCGTCGTCGCCACCACCACCGCCGCGCTTGGTCTGCTCCTGAGCCATCGCTGCCTCCTGCATCATCATCGGGCGTGATAAACACGCCCGCCGTTTCTCCACCCTACCGGTCAATAGCGGTAATGCTCGGGCGAAAGCCCTGTGTCCGGCCGCTCAGGTGGTCAGCTGTTCCACCAGCTCTGCCGCACTGTCCACCGAATCCAGCAGCGCGCCGACGTGCGCCTTGCTGCCGCGCAGCGGCTCGAGCGTCGGGATGCGCACCAGCGAGTCGCCGCCCAGGTCGAAGATCACCGAGTCCCAGCTGGCCGCGGCGATGTCTGCTCCGAAGCGGCGCAGGCATTCGCCGCGGAAATACGCCCGGGTGTCCGTCGGTGGGTTGTCTACCGCGCTGAGCACCTGCTGCTCGCTGACCAGACGCTTCATCGAGCCGCGGGCCACCAGCCGGTTGTAGAGCCCCTTGTCCAGCCGGACATCGGAGTACTGCAAATCGACGAGGTGGAGTCGCGGCGCCGACCAGCTCAGGTTTTCCCGGTGTCGGAAACCCTCCAGTAGCCGCAGCTTGGCCGGCCAATCCAGCAGTTCGGCGCACTCCATCGGGTCGCGCTCGAGTAGATCGAGCACGTTTGCCCAGGTCTCGACGACGTCCGCCGCCCGTGCGTCGTGGTCGCGGCCGTCGACAAGTTTGGCCGCCCTGTCCAGATAAATCCGCTGCAGCGCAAGCGCGGTCAACTCGCGGCCATCGGCCAGCGCCACAGTGGCGCGCAGCGAAGGATCGCGGCTGATCGCGTGCACCGCGTGCACCGGACGGGCAAGCGCCAAATCGGTCAGGTCGATCCCGTGCGCTGGACCCTCTTCGATCAGATCGAGCACCAGCGCCGTCGAGCCGAGCTTCAAATACGTCGATGTCTCGGCGAGGTTGGCGTCGCCGATGATGACGTGCAGCCGCCGGTAGCGGTCGGCGTCGGCGTGCGGCTCGTCGCGGGTGTTGATGATCCCGCGTTTCAGTGTGGTCTCCAGCCCGACCTCGACCTCGATGTAGTCGGCCCGCTGAGACAGCTGGAAGCCCGGCTCATCGCCCGAGGGCCCGATTCCGACCCGGCCTGAGCCGGTGACCACCTGGCGGGACACCAGGAACGGCGTCAACCCCGCGATGACGGCCGAGAACGGCGTCTGCCGACTCATCAGATAGTTCTCATGCGACCCGTAGGAGGCGCCCTTGCCGTCGACGTTGTTCTTGTACAGCTGCAGCTTGGCTGCACCCGGCACGCTGGCCACGTGCCGGGCGGCGGCCTCCATCACCCGCTCGCCGGCCTTGTCCCAGATCACCGCGTCGAGCGGGTCGGTGCACTCCGGCGCGGAATACTCCGGGTGCGCGTGGTCGACGTACAGGCGCGCACCATTGGTCAAGATCATGTTGGCCGCACCGACCTCGTCCGCGTCTACAACCGGCGGCGGGCCCGCCGAACGACTCAGGTCGAATCCGCGGGCATCTCGCAGCGGCGATTCCACTTCGTAGTCCCAGCGGGTGCGTTTGGCGCGCTGAATGCCGGCAGCGGCCGCATAGGCCAGCACCGCCTGCGTCGAGGTCAGGATCGGGTTCGCGGTCGGGTCAGACGGCGACGAAATGCCGTACTCGACCTCATCGGGTTCGCGGTCGGGTCAGACGGCGACGAAATGCCGTACTCGACCTCCGTCCCGATAATCCGTTGCATGCCTAAAGCCTAGGCGTGGCAACGATGCGGGCCGAGGTCGGCCCGCTGAGGAGCCCGCCCATCGGGCGAGGCGTGGCAACGATGCGGGCCGAGGTCGGCCCGCTGAGGAGCCGACCTCACCGACTAGCCGATGATCTCCGCAGCACCTGCGACATGTGGGTTATCGTTGGCGCGGCGGGGTGGGTGGAGGACCTGGTTGATCGAGCCTGTGGCGTACAGACCTGGGTCGATTCCGGCGGAGCATAGCCACGTTGCTCCCGTAACGGATCGGCGCCGGTTGTCGCTGCTGCTGATCGAGGACGACCGCGCTGACGCGGTGCTGGTCCAAGAGCTGATCGCGGACTCGGTCGCTGAGATTCGGGTGGCGTGGGCGCCGTCGATGGCGCACGCCGAGGGTGTCCTAGCCCGCGAGCGCCCGGATTGCGTGCTGTTGGACCTGCATCTGCCAGACGCTACCGGGTTCGATGGCATCGCCCGCATCGCCGAGCGGGATGCCACCCTCCCGGTTGTCGTGCTGACGGGATTGAACGACGAACAATTCGGGGTGTCGGCGGTCGCCAGTGGTGCGCAGGACTACTTGGTCAAGGGGCGGGTCGAACCCGACGTGCTGCGGCGGACTTTGCTGTATGCGATCGAACGTAAGCGTGCCGAGCTCATTGCGGTGGACCTGCATGCGAGCAATCTTCGGGCCCAGGAAAATGCGCGGCTCGAGCGTGGTCTGCTGCCCTCCCCGCTGCTGCTCGAGGGCTCGGAAGTGAGCGTAGTGACCCGATACCGGCCCAGCCGCACCAACGCGCTGCTGGGTGGAGACTTCTACGACGTCGTGCAAACGCCGGATCGGACCGTGCACATCGTTATCGGTGATGTCGCCGGGCACGGGCCTGACGAAGCGGCGTTGGGAGTGGCGCTGCGGATCGCCTGGCGCACATTGACATTGGCCGGCGTTCACGGTGAGGCCGCGATGCGGCAGCTGGAACGGATCCTCCACGCTGAGGGCCCGGGCCGCGGAATTTTTGCGACGATGCTGAGCTTGGCAGTGAGCCCCGACAGTCCGCAGGTTATAACGGTCCGCGCCGGTCATCCCGGGATGCTGGTGCACGGCCCCGGCACCGTGGATTGGGTGGAACCGCCGGCCGGCCCCGCTTTGGGATGGGGTGCTGACGGCTGGCCGCAGTATGCGATGGAACTCCCCGAAGGCGGCGGTTTGGTGCTCTTAACCGACGGACTGTTCGAGGCGCATTCGGGTCGCGGTGCCGAACGCCTCGGCGAGAACGGTTTACTGGAACTGGCCCGGCCGCTGGCGGCGCTGCCCGGCGCGGCGTTCGTCGACGCGCTCATCGACCACGCCGAGGCTCGGGCCCAAACTCATGGCGGGTTCAGCGACGACGTCGCGGTGGTGCGGGTAGAGCGCAGCGTCAGGTGACGACCGGACCGACGGGGCAGGCGAACATCCCTACGCAGCGCCCGCAGCTGGGATCGCGACTGACGGTCGCGGGCTGGCAAACCCTGGTGTTGTCGGTGATCGGACTGGTGGTGCTGGCAGGCGCTGCAACCGATGCCGTGCTGTTGAACCGCACCGATGCGGTGACCCGTGAGTTGACCGATGACATTCAGCCCGCGCGCGTCTCGGCTTACCGGTTGCAGGGCGCGCTGCGTGACCAGGAGACTTCCCTGCGCGGTTATGTGATTGCCGCTGACCGGCAGTTCCTCGTCCCTTACGACGACGGGCAACGCGCCGAACAGCAGGCGGCCGAGGACATCACCGCTCGACTCAGTGACCGGGTCGACCTGATCGCCGACCTGATCGCGATCGAGCGCGCTGGGGCCATGTGGCGTAGCGCTTATGCGCAGCCGCTGCTCAGCAGCGTGATTCCGGGCGCGCCGAATGTGCTGAACACCGACACCGCCGACCGCGGGAAGGCCGAGTTCGACCACATCCGCACGCTGTTCGATACCCAAAATGCCCATTTGGCGGCGGCGCAGACCGTCGCGGTCAACGACCTGGACGCTATGCGCAGCTGGCGTGACCGGGTCTTGATCGCCGCGGTGGCAGTGTTCCTCGCCGGGGCGATCCTGCTGGCGCTGTTGATGCGACGCATGGTGACCCGTCCCCTGGCGGTGCTGGCCGCGTCGTGCCGGCGGATCGCGGGGGGCGACTTCGCCCACAGCATCGTCGTGCGGGGATCCAAAGATATCCGCGCGATCGCGGGCGACGTGGAGAACATGCGGGGGCGGATCGTGACCGAGCTGGACATATCTCGATCGGACCGGACTCGCCTGGCGATGCAAACGGAGGCGCTCGACGCACAGGCGGTCGAGCTACGAAGATCCAACGCCGAGCTCGAGCAGTTCGCCTATGTAGCCTCCCATGACCTGCAGGAACCGCTGCGCAAAGTGGCCTCATTTTGCCAGTTGCTCGAGCAACGCTACGGGAGCGCGCTCGATGAACGCGGCGTCGAATACATCGGATTCGCTGTCGACGGTGCCAAACGCATGCAGGTGCTCATCAACGATCTCCTCACCTTTTCCCGGGTCGGTCGACTCAACGTCACCCACGCCACCGTTGACCTGGACACCACCTTGGAAACCGCCTTGGGCAATCTGGCCGCCGCGATCGAGGAATCCGGGGCTCAGATCGTGCGACCCGATGGTCCGCTTCCTCACCTCATAGGCGACGCCACCCTTATGACGATGCTGTGGCAGAACCTCATCGGCAACGCAGTTAAATTCCGGCGCGAGGATCGCGCACCTCGGGTCGTCATCGACTGCGAACGGGGCACCGGTGATCACGACGGCCATTGGATGTTCACCGTCACGGACAATGGAATCGGCGTTGCACCCGAGTTTGCCGACAAAGTTTTTGTGATCTTCCAGCGTCTGCATGGCCGGGATGCCTACGCCGGAACGGGCATCGGGCTGGCGTTGTGCAAGAAAATCGTCGAGCTGCACGGCGGTAGCATCGCTATCGACACCACCATCAGCAGCGGAACTCGAGTCTGGTTCACCTTGCCCATTACCGCCGCCAGCGACCAGCCGGGCGTCGGCGCAGCAGAAGGAGCCCAGCGATGACACCGGATCGCCGCGCCGTCGACGTCCTGCTCATCGAAGACGATTCCGGAGACATCCTGATCATCCGGGAAGCACTCGAAACCCACGAGATTCACAACATTTTGCATGTTGCACGCGACGGCCAGGAGGGTCTGGACTATCTCTACCAACGTGGATCTCACGACGGCGCGCCACGGCCGGATTTGATCCTGCTCGACTTGAATCTGCCGAAATACGACGGCCGCCAACTGCTTGAACGAATCAAATCCGATCCGGACTTGTGTCACATCCCCATCGTTGTGCTCAGCACCTCGGCCGCCGAGGACGACATTCTGCGCAGCTACCGACTGCACGCCAACGCCTACGTCACCAAACCCGTCGGCTTCGAACAATTCGCGAATGTTATTCGCCAGATCGACGATTTCTTCGTCCAAGTCGTTCGCCTGCCACGCCGTTAATCCGCCTGGTGTTGGTTGACGCAGGTGAAAGAAGTGATTAACTTCACCCTGGTGTCCAGCGACCCCACGACCGGCTTGTCCGGGAAACGTTACGGCGAAGTCCTTCTGGTGACGCCGGGCGAGGCGGGGCCGCAGGCCACCGTCTACAACAGTTATCCGCTCAACGACTGTCCGGCCGAGTTGTGGTCGGCGCTCGACGCGCAGGCCATCGCAACCGAAAACGGTGCTGCCACAGTACTTCTCAACGGACCGCGCTACTGGCTGATGAACTCTATTGAAAAGGCCACCCAGGGCCCGCGGATGATCAAAAACTTCGGCGGCATCGACATGCTGCTACAGGCCACGGTCTTGCTGACAGCGATGAACCCGGCGCCCTACACCGCAAATCAGGTCAACCGTCACACAATCTTCACATTCGACGCCGGAGAACGGATCTACGAATTGCAAGACCCCGCGTTCCGGCGCTGGGTGATGCAGACCTGGAGCCAGATCGTCGATCCCGAGCTGTCCCGGGCCGACCTGCCGCAACTCGGCGAGCGGCTCGACTTGCCGGAAGGATGGACCTACCAGACGCGGGTGCTGGAAAGCCCATTGCGCATCGACAGCGCCACCCATGCCGCGCTCGTTTTGCAGGACGACCTGACCAACAGCTATTCGCTGATAACCGACTGAACCGGTAGTTACAGGTACTGGCCGAGGTTGGACTCGGTGTCGATGGCCCGCGACGCGCTCGAGCTCTTGCCGGTGACCAGGGTGCGGATGTAAACGATCCGCTCGCCCTTCTTGCCTGAAATCCGGGCCCAGTCATC
>Ga0210396_10002822_pt1 | contig 17532 bp, 12 predicted proteins | sample IncBWH17OmetaG_FD_155466 | JGI IMG/M metagenome (GOLD analysis project Ga0210396, IMG submission 155466) | Forest soil microbial communities from Barre Woods Harvard Forest LTER site, Petersham, Massachusetts, United States - Inc-BW-H-17-O ... | reverse complement strand
GGTCGCGGAGATTATCCGCCGGCCCCCGGGTATAATCAGTTAAACTTGCAAGTTATTCTTGCAAGTTTAACTGTTATTTGTTAGCATGAAGTCATGCCACGAAAAACCCTAGACACCGCAGTAATCGATTTTATGCAGTCCATTGGTGTATTGCTGCGCCGTGTGCGCGCCGCGTCCGGCTCGAATGAGCTTTCTTTGACCGAAGCGTACGTCATGGGGCGCCTCGCTAGACATGGGCCGGCCACGACCGCCGATCTGGCGCGCGCTGAGGGCATGAAACCTCAGTCGATGGGTACGACCATCGCGGCGCTAGAGGAAATGGGTATGGTCGAGCGTAAGCCGCATCCGACCGACGGCCGCCAAGTGAATATTGGCCTGACCGCCAAAGGCGCGGCGGTGCGGAAGAGCGCCAAGGATGCGAAGCAGACATGGCTAATGCAGACCATCTCGCAGCTAGACGAGTCGGAACGGGACACGCTCTTCAAAGCGGGCGAAATAATCAAACGTCTGGCGGAAAAGTGATGACCCGCAACGAGGAGCCAACGCAAGTTGTGTGCGAGCCCGCAATCAGTTCGGATAAGCAGCAGGCTCCGCTCCTCGATCGTTCCATATCGCACGCCTGGCGAGCGCTGAGACATCGCAATTTCCAGCTCTTCTTCGCCGGGCAGAGCATCTCCTTGATCGGTACCTGGATGACCCGGCTGGCCACCACCTGGCTTGTTTATCGCCTGACCCACTCCGCGCTGCTGCTAGGCATCGTAACCTTCGCGGGCCAGATTGTTTCGTTTGCGCTGGGACCATTTGCGGGCGTCTGGGTCGAACGCCTCAATCGCCGCAAGCTATTGATCTGGACACAAGCCGCCGCGGCCATCCAGTCCCTCGCCATGGCCGCGCTCACGCTGGCGCACGTCATCACCCTTTGGGAAATCATCGTTCTCACCGTGCTGCAGGGCCTGATCAACGCGTTCGACATGCCTGCGCGCCAATCGTTTCTCATACAAATGGTCGAAGATCGCAACGACCTGGGTAACGCCATCGCTATCAACTCCTCGATGGTAAATGGTGCACGCCTGATTGGTCCTGCCTTTGCCGGATTACTGATCGGAGCCGTCGGTGAAGGTTGGTGCTTCCTGATTGATGGCGCCAGCTATTTTGCCGTGATCGCATCGCTGCTGATGATGCGTATCAAATTGTTGGATGTCCGCCGCAGCACATCGAGCATGCTGGAGCAAGTGCGTGAAGGCTGGGACTATGTCCGCACCTTTCGCCCCATCCGCACCATTCTTCTGCTGTTTTCGCTTCTCTGCCTGATGGGCTATCCCTTCGCTGTGCTGCTCCCGGTTTACGTTGTTCAGATACTCCACGGCGGCGCAGCAACACTTGGTTGGCTGACGGGAGCCTCCGGAATCGGTGCCCTGGTGTCCGCGCTTTCGCTTGCTGTCCGCAAGTCGGTTGTCGGGCTCACCCGCATGCTTCAGATCGCGGCCGCGACGCTGGGAGCAGCGCTGGTGCTGTTCGGCCTGTCGCGTACGTTGTGGGTATCGCTCGTGCTGATGGCGTTCGTGGGCTTCGGCCTGATGCAGAGTGCGGCGGTGAGCAATACGATCGTCCAATCTTTGGTTCCAGAGGACAAGCGTGCCCGGGTGATGAGCTATTACACCATGGCTTTCTTCGGCGCGGCGCCGTTCGGCAGCCTGCTTGCTGGCGCGCTCGCCCACCGAATGGGTGCGCCTAATACCCTCATCTTTACCGGCGCACCCTGCTTACTTGGATCGCTATGGTTCACGCTCGAACTGCCGAAAATCAGGGCAGTCATGCGGCCGATCTATCGGGAGATGGGTCTACTTCCGGTGTCCGACATCAATTGAGTGCCGACGTCTTGAACCCAAGAACCGTGTTATCCCGAATTGAAAGGAAAAACCACCGTGAGCTGGTATGACTACATCGCGTGTTTCTTCGCTGGTCTGTTTCTCGCCAATGTCGTGCCCCATTTTGTCTATGGTATTTCTGGTGACCGTTTCCCGACACCACTCGCTCACCCTCCTGGAAAAGGATTGTCGTCGCCAACGGTGAACGTTGTCTGGGCCCTGTTTAATCTGGTTGTCGGTTACATTCTGTTTCGCGCCGGAAAACTTTCGAACGGAGACACCTCGGCAGTTATTGTTTTCTTCACGGGCATCGTAGCGATGAGCATCATGTTAAGCGTGCGATTTGCAAAAAAACAGACCGAGTAACCCCCCGAAGCGAAAAACTTCACAATTTGTCGTTGTGCCTAATCGAAAGGAAATTATGTCTCTGACTAAACTTGATACCACCGCCGCCCTGATCGTGATTGACCTTCAAAAAGGCATCGTGGGCCTTCCGATCGTTCACTCCACAACTGAGATCGTCGCTCGCTCCGCCAAACTCGCCCATGCTTTCCGAGAACGAGGCTTACCCGTCGTCCTCGTCAACGTGACGGCCGCAGCTCCGGGCCGCACCGACGTCGGACCTCGCAACTTGTCTTCGCTTCCTGCCGATTGGACCGAGCTTATTCCTGAATTGGAGCAGCGCCCTGATGATTACATCGTCAGCAAGCAACGCGTGGGCGCCTTCATCGGCACATCATTGGATGAAACTCTGCGCAAGCGTGGCGTAACTCAGGTATTCCTGACAGGCATTGCGACCAGTCTCGGCGTGGAATCGACAGCACGTAGCGCCTACGATTACGGCTACAATGTCGTCATTGTTGTGGATGCGGTGACGGATCGGGACGCCGACGCACACCAGCACTGTGTCGAGAAGATTTTCCCGCGCATCAGTGAGACGGACACAACCGGCAGTGTCTTGAAGCTCTTGAAAGAATCCCACTGAGCCAGCCGAAGTCGCGCGAGTTCGATTCATTGCTTCACGCGCTTGGGCTCTCGCCAATTCGGTAAACCGCAATGCTCAGGCGGCAAGGCTCGCGTTGACGATCTTCACGGAATCCAGAATCATGTTAGCGACGGCGCGGTTACCGATGGTGGTATTGATCATGGCGTGGTAAACACCACGGTCCGGCCATTCGACGCCAAAATATTTTTGTATGAAATCTTTTCGCTCACGATCAACGGTATCGACGAGTTGTTCGGCTTCGACTTGACTCTTGCCGCGATCTATCAGGCGCCGCACCTTGTCTTCCCTCGGAGCATAAAGAAATACGCGCAAGGTATCCTGTCGATCCCTGAGAAAGTGCTGCGATCCTCGTCCAACAAGGACCGAATTTCCCTCTTTGCTGACCTGCTCAACAACACGTCGAGTAATTTTCAAGATACTTTCACTATCCACGACGTTGAGTTTGTGCGCATTGAGACTGCCCTCGTAGCTTCCTCGCAAAAACGACTTGAAAAGCCGATAGTACAGCGGATCAGAGCGCTCCTCGCGCACCTCGACCACCGCTTTGGGACAATTCGCGAGCTTGGCGATCTCCTCGGTCAGTAGTTGGTCCCAAAGCTTCCATCCCAATTGCTGTGCAACCAGTTGGGCGATTTCGCCCCCGCCGCTGCCGTACTCGCGTTCAATCGTTATTATCTTAATCACGTTGGCCCTCGAGGCGTGCGGCCACCGGAAGCCGCTATGCCGATTATAATTCCACTTTGCTCAGCCCGCCGCCATTTCTGCGCCGCCCCCGCCCGGATCGTTGCGTTTCAACATAAAAGCGAGAAAGAACATAATTGCTGCGCCCACCGCCAGAACCATGAAGGTATCGATGTACGCAAGACTCGCGGCGTGCCTCTGCACCTCTTGATAGATTCTGACGTAGGCCTGCCCGCGTGCTTCATGGATGCCCAATCCAGACTGCGCCAAATGTTGAGTCAAGCCGTTTAAGGTGTTTTGAAAATTAGGATTGTCCGGCCTGGCGAAGCCGCCAAGAATCTCCTGGTGGAATTGCGAGCGCCGGGCAATCAGTGTGGTGACCATCGACGTTCCCACACTGCTCCCCATATTGCGCATAAAATTAATGATGCCCGCCACCGAGTTGTTCTTTTCCGGCGCGATTCCAATATAGGCCGCCAAGGTTATTGGCACAAACAAAAACCCCAAACCAATCACCTGCGCGATGCGCAACCACACTGCGGCATTGAAGCTGATCAACAAGTCGATGCGTTTGGTCGAGTAATACATGGCGATCGACAATGCCAGCCAGCCACACGCTATCAAATAACGCGCCTGTATTTTCGTCGTGAGTTTGCCCATCACCGGCATCTCAAACAATAAAACCAGCCCTCCGGCGGAAAGCGCCAGCCCTGCCAGTTCCGAAGTGTAGCCAACCAGGGTTTGAAGAAACTGTGGCATGAGAACCAGGGAGCTAAACAGCGAGATCCCGAGCATGAACATCATCAAATTCGCGCTCGCAAAATTGAAGCTCTTGAACATGCGCACATCGATGATGGGCGCCTTTTGAAACCACTCCCAGATCACCAGACTGATCAGCGAAAGCGACGAGACGACGACCAACGTGGTGATGAACCGTGACCCGAACCAATCATCTTCCTGGCCTTTATCGAGCAAAATCTGCAGTGCGCCGACGCCCATAGTCAGAAGAGCTATTCCGATATAGTCCAGCTTGACTCCCGCAGCCTTAATTTTGGCTAAATAAGGCGGATCTTCAACAAACCGACGCACCAAAAACCAGGTGGCCACTCCAACCGGAAGATTAATAAAAAAAATCCAGCGCCAGGAGTAATTGAAGGTGATCCAGCCGCCCAGCGTTGGCCCGATAGTGGGCGCCATGATAGCTGTGATGCCGTACAGTGCGAAAGCCAAACCACGCTGCTGCGGCGGGAAAGTGTCGGCCAGAATGGCTTGCGCCATGGGCTGCAATCCGCCGCCTCCCGCCCCTTGCAAAACCCGAAACAGCAGGAGAGAACCAAGGCTTGGAGCTATTCCGCATAGCAGGGAACTCACCGTAAACACCCCTAAACAGGCCATGAAAAAACGCTTACGTCCGATTGCGCCGGCAATCCAACCACTGATAGGAAGAATGATGGCGTTCGAAACCAGATAAGAAGTCAGCACCCAGGTGCTTTGATCGTTGCTGGCGCCCAGGTTCCCGGCCATGTACGGCAAAGCTACGTTGGCGATGCTGGTGTCCAGCACCTCCATGAACGCAGCCAGCGCCACAACCACGGCAATCAGCCAGGGATTGTAACTCGGCCGCCAGACGTCCTGATCCATCGTGAGCGCAGCGGTACTCATTGAAGATATACGTCAGGCACCACGTTCATCCCCGGCCGCAGCAGATGATCGCGATTTTCTCCCTGCTCTAGAATTATTTTCACTGGAATTCTCTGCACGATTTTCACGTAATTGCCGGTGGCATTTTCGGGCGGAAGTAAACTGAACGTCGGGCCGGTCGCGCCTGCGATGCTGTCTACGTGACCGTTCAGTTTTTGTCCCGTGGAATCAACGTGAATTTTGGCTTTGTCACCAACTCTCATGCGCCGGAGTTGCGTCTCTTTGAAATTCGCGGTGATCCAGATGTCATCGAGGGGTACCACGGTGAGGAGTTGCTGCCCCGACTGAACATTCAGTCCCACCACTACCGACTTATTTACTTGACCACTAACAGGCGCGATAATCTTCGTGTATTGCAGGTTCAGCTGTGCCTGTTCGAGCAGCGCTCGTTTTTCTTCCACATCCGCGATCGCCGCGCGAGCGCGCGCCCGGGTTGACGATACTTGCTGCGGGCCAGTCTCGGCGGACTGATGGTTGGCCTGCGCCTCCACCAAACGGCTTTGCGCTTGCGTTACGGCTTGCTGTGCCGCGGACTCGTTCGCGCGAGCTGCAGCCACCGCAGCGATACTTGCTCTGGCTGAAGCGACGGCTGTGTCGTAAACCTGCTGCGCAATTTCACGTTTGTCCACCAGCAACTTGTAGCGTTGTAAATCTTGTTGCACCCGCACATCGTTAGCCTCAGTCTGCTCTACTTGCGCGCGCGCGGCAGTCAGTTGCTGCTCGGCCGCAAGAATGCCCGCTTGGCTGTTTTCAATTCCCGATGCGGTGGATCGCAGTTGACTGGAGGTGTTCGTGGAGGTGATCGGTACCGTTATATTCAAGGATTGCGCGGTAGCTTCTGCATTGGCCAGATTGGCTTGGGCCTGGGCGACTGCAACTTCATAGTCTTTAGGGTCAATTTCTACCAGCACCGTGCCCTGCTGCACCCACTGGTTGTCGTCGACGTTCACTTTCACTACATAGCCGGAGATCCGCGCGCTCACAGGATAGAGGTGCACATCCACTTGCGCATCGTCGGTCGATTCATAGGTGCGCAGGTAGCGCCACAGGAAAAATCCCCCAACCAAAACAACCAAGATCACCACAACCAGAATTACAGTCTTGTTGCGCTTCTTTGGAGCCGTGTAAGGGCGAGATGTACTCTTGCTACTCCCCGATGAAGGCGTATTGACGGTTGATCGGGATTCCGTCTCTGGCACCGAGCGAGGTGAATTCTCTTCCGTCATATTCATTTTCCTCTGAAATATTCTTTTACCCCTGCTTCAGCCATACCGATAGCGCGTGCCAGAGAGATTTTTGCGTAATTGTAGCTATAGAGGCTGGAGATGTACTGTTCGTGCGCCGCAGCCACTGCTTCCTGCGATTGCACCACTTCTACGGTATCGGTGACACCCGCGATGAAACGATCTCGGGACTGCACCAACGTCTCTTCCGATAAATCAATATTGCTGCGCGCGACATTGACCTGTTCTTCGGACGACTGCAGGTTCAGCAACGCGGTGCGAATATCCGAGTCAATTTGTGCGCGCAGATTATCCAGACGGTCCCGGCTTTGCTCCAGTCTGGCATCGGCTTGTAAAACATCGCCATGAACTGAGCCGCCCTGAAAAATCGGAATAGTCAGCGTCCCGCGCACGTCGTACACCGGCGTGGCTGTTGAGGGATGCGAGCCGGCCGCGCCATAATTAGCATCGAATGAAAGTGACGGCAGATAGCCCGCCGTGGCAGCTCTTCGAAAGAGTTGAGCCGCTCGGACCTCAGCCATGGCGCTTTTATAATCGGAGCGCGAATCGTAAGCACGTTTCAGAGCTTCGGAAACGGTGACGCTCGCGATCGGCTGGTAAGGCGACTTGTCGGTTAGTTCGAATTGCTGTCCAGGGGCCAGGCCAATCACTCTCGCAACGGTTAGTTTCTGGATGGCTAGGTCGTTCCTGGCTTGAATGAGTTGCTGCTGTCGAGTCTGCAACTCTACTTTGGCTCGTAAGCCGTCGATGGCTGGCGACGTGCCTGAATTCACTTGATCGTTTGCTTGATCGAATAACGCTTGCGCCGTCTTGACCTGCGCTTCTGATGTTTCTACACGCGCCTCGTCCGCGATAGCTTGCAGATACACAAAGCCCACCGCGAGCACCACGAGATCGCGAGCGTCCTTGTAGGAGTATTCCGCGGATTTGACACTCTGGGTGGCTGCGCGCGTGGCGTTGATCGACTTCCAGTCGAACACCGACTGCGTCACAGCGGCACGCGAATCAAAATAAGAGAAAGGCCCTACGGCTGCCGGGATATTGGTGACGCCGGGTAGACTGGTAAGGCCCAGTTCGCCCAGATTGATTTTCGACATGGCCACATAAGGCGACACCGAAGCGTGCGGTAAGAGGGCACTTAATTGCTCCCATCGCTGTCCACGAGCGGAGCGAATGTCAGTATTGGATAGCAGCAGCCCAAGATTCTGCTTCAATCCGCGGTCGATAGCTTCCTGCAGAGAGAGTGGTATTACACCAGGAACAAGCTTTGTAGGAACTGACCCTGAGAATGAACTGCCTGCAGGTGATCCCGTTGAAGTTGCACCTGGCGAGCTCGAGCCCGGAATTGTCGCTGTCGGTGCCGGCGTTTGCGCCCGCGCGATCGGCAAATAGGACCATAGAATTCCGGCCAGCAGGAACGTGCACCCTGATTTATAAATAGTCCTCAAGGCCGTCTCCTTTTCTCAAGGTTTTTGAGTCGCGGGAGCAACATCCTATTCCCACTCGTCATTCCTAACAATGGCTATCTGCTGCGAAAACCTTGGATGCTTTTAACGAGCAGTAGGAGGCAGCTTTGGTTCACTTTTATGCGAGGGGATTTGGAAGATACGATAATGGAGAACAGCTGAACTACTTGATCCACACGTTGTCATCGGGAAATCGGCTCCACAACTAAAACCTCCCTGACATCACGACGGACCAACCAAACGAGCATAGTCGCCACGATTAGATCGCGACACCTGTTATGTAATGCGATCAGCGTCACTCGGAAGCATCGCCTGTTGCTCCTTCAAGGTACAGCCGCTAATTCTCAGCTTCATCATTTGCGCACACAAATTAACGATGCGACCGGCCGCACTCCGTGCGCTCAATCCACGGTCATGAATGTTAGATACGAGGTTTCGATTCGCATCGGAATGCGAACGGCTCGGTTGGTATGCCATGTATGCCGACATGCTTTCTGCCGAAGCAAGGCCGGGGCGCTCGCCGATCAAAAGAATAGCGATGTGCGGCTTCAGTAATTCGCCAATCTCATTCAAAATCCCGACACGGCAGTGACGAATAACAAATGTCTGTCCAATGCTCCAACCAGACTTCCTGGCGCCTTCAACAAGCAAGGGTAGCAACTGGGGAACTTGCCTTTGAATCGCAAGCACCGATAACCCGTCACCGATCGCGATCTGAATATCGTTGTCGGGTAAACAGCGCTTTAAAATTTCGGTGCGCGACTCGTCGCTGAATTCGCGTCCAAGAGCCGGACGCGCCAGATATTCCAATTTGTTGGATGCTCGCGTACTAACTTCGAACAACTTCCACTCTTCGATAAATTCGCGGTTGAATGCCGTCTTCAGGTCCAATTCAGTGCGGACCGCGTCTCGTGCTTTTGCGTGATCTTCACGCAATTGAAGCTGCGTTTCTGTGCGATATGCAGCCCCCGCCCGGCCGGCGACCAGCCTCGCGGGCGTGTGCATTTTAATCACGCGCACAATGTCGTTGGAATCAGCACTCAAAACCAACTTGTCGAAGCGACCATCCATTTAGTGAACGTCCTCCACCGACCAATCCAGCCTTTTCATCAGTTGACGCTGCGCTGACTCATTGAGCTTCGCGGGTTCGCCTCCGTGATAAATTCCTGACTCTTCGAGCCACGTCAAAAATTCTGGTGCTGGACGCATATTGAAAATCCTTCTCACTCCAATTGCGTCGTGATAGCTCGTGGATTGATAGTTGAGCATCACGTCGTCGCCACATGGTACTCCCATGAAATAGTTGCACCCTGCCGCTCCCAGCAGCAAGAGTAGATTGTCCACCGAATTTTGGTCCGCTTCTGCGTGGTTCGTATAGCAGACATCGCAGCCCATCGGCAGACCCAGAAGCTTGCCCATGAAGTGATCTTCGAGGCCGGCGCGAATAATCTGGCGCTCATCGAAAAGGTATTCAGGCCCGATAAATCCCACAACGCTGTTCACCAAAAAAGGGTCAAAAGCGCGAGCCACGCCATACGCGCGCGCTTCTAACGTGACCTGGTCCACTCCACAGTGAGCCTCCGCGGACAAAGCGCTTCCTTGACCGGTCTCGAAATACATCACATTTTCGCCCTTCCAGGAAACATCTCGACGCTGCTGGTGGTGTTCGATTATGCGATCTCGGCCTTCTGACAGCATTTCCAGAGTAATGCCGAAACTTCGATTGGTGCCTGCGGTTCCGCCAACGGATTGGAACAACAGATCTATTGGTGCGCCCCGGTCGAGCGCGGCAAGTTGCGTGGAAATATGAGCCAGGCAGCACGTCTGCGTCGGTATCTTGTAGGTAGTCACGAGACGGTCGAGCGCACGCAGGATTGCGCCGCAGCTCTCCACGGCGTCCGATGCAGGATTTACTCCAATCACCGCGTCTCCGCATCCGTACAGCAAACCTTCAAAAGCCGACAAAAGGATCCCGGCGATATTATCGGTAGGGTGATTCGGCTGAAGACGTATCCCCAGAACTCCGCGTCCACCCATGGTGTTTCGGCAACGCGTGATATTGCGTATCTTGCCAGCTGCTAGAACCAAATCCTTGTTACTCATGATTTTGGTTACCGCGGCCGCTATTTCAGGGATTATCGCGCGTTGAATCCTCTTGAGTTCCGCCTCGCCGGTCGCATCATCGAGAAGAAATTCGCGGAACTCGCCGACGGTGGTGCTTTTGATCAGCATGAAAGCTTCCCGATCGAACGATTCCAGAATCAATTTACTTACATCGTCATCGTCAGGATCTATTAACGGCTGCCGCACAATTTCATCGAGCGACAAATTCGCGAGCTTGCGCTTTGCAGCGACTCTTTCCCGCTCTGATCCCGCAGCGATCCCTGCCAGTTGGTCGCCAGACTTTTCCTCGTTTGCTTTGGCAAACAGCTCGCGCAGGTCACTAAAGGAAAATTGCTCAGGCATAAAGCGCATTGTAGCCTAGTGTCCATTCGCGGATGTGTTAACGTCTTGCCGCGGTTTTCAAGCGGGATCCAAAAAGAAAAAGGAATTCATGGCGAGATATTTGCCACGAAAGGTAGCTGTAGCAAGGAGTGTTGTCGTTTGCGCGTGCGTCGCGCTGGCACAGTCAGCGTTTTGTAATCGCACGATGGCGCAAAGCGCCACTGCTGTCCGGAAAGATTACACCGACGTCGTTGAGAAGCTTCGTCCTTTCATCCAGCAACAAATGACCGAGAAGAAATTGCCCGCACTCTCGATCGCTCTCATCGATGACCAGCAGATTGTATGGGCCGAGGGTTTCGGCATGGCCGATCCCAAAACCAAAACGCCCGCAACCGCGGACACCGTTTATCGCATCGGTTCAGTTTCCAAACTCTTTACCGACGTCGCCATCATGCAACTGGTTGAACGAGGCGAGTTGAATCTGGATGCGCCTATCACCGATTACCTCCTCGATTTTCGTCCCAGGAATCCCTTTGGCACACCGATCACTCTCCGCCAACTGATGTCCCATCGTTCGGGCTTGTTGCGCGAGCCGCCCGTTGGAAATTATTTTGAGACCTCGCAACCGGCCCTGGCCGCCACGGTGCACAGTTTGAGCGGCACCGAGCTGGTTTTCGCGCCAAACACTCACACCAAATACTCCAACGCCGCCATCGCTGTGGTTGGTTATTTGTTGGAAGCGCGAAACCATAAGCCCTTCGCAGAATATCTGAAATCCTCGGTGCTCGATCCTATGGGGCTGCGCCATAGTTCCTTCGAACTCGAGCCGGCGATCGTTGCAAATCTTGCCAAAGGCGAAATGTGGACCTATGACGGTCTGACTTTCGAAGCTCCGACCTTTCAACTTGGAATGGCCCCTGCCGGGAGCATGTACTCCACCGTGAACGACCTTGGACGTTTTGTCAGCGTCCTCCTAGCGCAGGGCAAAGCCGACGATAGAACAGTACTGAAGCCGGCGACTCTCGAACAAATGTGGTCGCCACAATTTCCAAATCCCGGCGGCCGTGTTTTTGGATTAGGTTTCATCGTGCGTTCGCTCGACGGCCATCGACTCGTCGGCCACGGTGGTGCGACCTACGGTTTTGCAACCACCGTCGACTTTTTGCCCGAAGACAAAGTCGGTGTAGTCGTCGTCGCCACCAAAGACGCCGCTAACGCCGTCACCGAACGAATTGGCGAAGAATCTCTGCGGCTGATTCTCGCTCATCGTGCTGGCAAGCCGCTGGAGATGCCTCCGCCTACAAACCCAGTTCCCCTGGATCTTGGCCGCAAACTCGCTGGCCGCTATGGAACCGGCGACGATGCCCTCGATCTGACCTATCTCGACGGCCATCTCAGCATGCTTAAACTGCTTGGCGGCGAACAGCTCGAGCTGCGCAAAGTTAACCCAGCCGGCGACGACCTTATTGCCGATGGAGTAATGGGCTTCGGGGTCAAAGTAGCGCCCGCTCCCGAAGGCATGCACGTCGGGTCTAAAGCCCTGCCAAAAGTGGCCGTTCCCACGCCCTCGGATTTCCCAGCAAAATGGCGCGGCCTGATCGGCGAGTACGGTTGGGATCACGACATCCTTTATGTCTTTGAAAGAGACAACCGCCTGAATGTTTTGATTGAGTGGACGGAATTTGATGCGTTGACACAAGTCACCGACGATGTTTTCAATTTCCCGCAGCGCGGCCTATACGACGGCGAAAAAGCCATATTTACGCGCGATTCATCCGGCAACGCTACGCAGGTGCAGGTCAGCGGAGTAGTATTCAAGCGCCGTTCGATTGGCGGAGTTACCGGCGGGACCTTTCGAATTCCTCCAGTCAAAAACTTCGACAGTCTTCGCACACGAGCTCTGGCCGATCATCCTCCCGTCGAATCTGGCGAATTTCGCAAGCCCGATCTCATCGAACTATCCAAGCTCGATCCCAATATCAAGCTCGATATCCGCTATGCCACCACCAATAATTTTCTGAACACGCCGGTTTATTCCCAAGCCCGCGCCTTCCTGCAGCGGCCCGCTGCCGAAGCGCTGTTACGTGTTCACAAAAAGCTCATGGAGATGGGCTATGGACTCCTCATCCACGATGCCTACCGTCCGTGGTACGTCACGAAAATATTCTGGGACGCCACTCCCGATGACAAGAAAATTTTTGTCGCCGATCCCAGCCAGGGCTCCCGGCACAATCGCGGGTGCGCTGTGGATCTGAGTCTTTACGAGCGCGCGAGCGGCAAGCCGGTTGAAATGGTAGGGGTCTATGACGAAATGTCGGAGCGCTCTTATGCCGGGTATCCGGGAGGCACGTCATTACAACGCTGGCATCGCGAGTTATTACGTCGGGTGATGGAAAGCGAAGGATTTCTCGTCTACCCATTCGAGTGGTGGCATTTCGATTACCGCGATTGGCAGAAATATCCGATCTTAAACACCCCTTTTGAAAAGCTCGGATCCACTGTTGGCTCTCGCGAGATGTCGACCGTTCCCGAGGCACGGAAGCAGAGAGGGTCTCCTGAGACATCGAAAAATCTCCAATCTGCCGATATATGCCCGCTGCTGCGAAGGTCCAAAACGGGAAAACGCATAGCGTGAACGCAATAAATTGCTACCGCTTGGGCAACGCAAAAAACTAGCCGAAGTCTGCACAGCTTTTCACAAACAACCGCTTGACACAGGAGCGGATGGAAAGTACGTTGCTTCAATATTTTTGCTGAGCAGCTTGTGTCTTTTGGCTAAGCGGTGCTCGAGACAAAGTTCGGGACCAGCTCGACCGTTATTGTTAGCCAATGGGTGTTCTCAGCGTCGGGGATTAGCAATAGTCTCAACTTCTGTATCGTCACCCGGTAGTTAACCGTGACGAGAACGTCTTTTGAGGGGGCGTGGGGAATGGGTAAGCGATTCTATTTTGTGTTGGCTTTTATTCTGGGCGTGGTGTGTTGTGCGCAGATGGCCCATGCGCAGGCCACAGGCAGTTTTCAGGGCGTCGTAACAGACAAGTCTGGATCAGCAATCTCCGGGGCCAAGGTCACCGTCACTTCGCAAACGACCGGCATATCCCGCGACGCCGTCACGGATGATGTCGGCCACTACACCATTAATTTGTTGCCAGTCTCCGTTTTTACGCTTCGCGTGGAATACCAGGGATTTCAGCCGGCGGAAACCAAAGACGTAAAACTCCAGGTGGACGAGCAGCGGGAATTGGATTTTGCTCTGTCGCCGTCTTCGCAGAGCACTTCGGTGGAAGTGGTCGCTTCGGAAGTCGCTGTGGAGACTTCCAGTCCCGCGCTGGGACAGGTCATCACTTCACAGGAAGTTGCTCAGTTACCTCTAAATGGACGCGACTTCGTGCAGCTGGCCACGCTCACTTCCGGCGCTACCTCAGAGACGAACCCCGGTAGTTTTTTCACGCAAGCTGCAAGCAGTGAGGTTGCGGCGCGGGGCTCCTTCTCGCTTTCCGTCGGTGGGTCCCGTCCGAATAGCACGGATTGGATTCTGGACGGAGCGGACAACAACGAGTTGACCGCCGGCGGTATCGGAACTTTTTCCTCGATCGATGATATTCAGGAATTCAAGGTTTTGACCTACAACTACTCCGCACAATATGGCAGCCGCGCCGGTCCTACCGTACTTGTCACCACGAAATCCGGCACCAACGACTTCCACGGGTCACTATTCGAGTTTTTTCGCAACACCGCGCTCGATGCCAAGAGCTTTTTCGCCCCCGCAGCGGAAAAGTTCAATTTGAACCAGTTTGGCGGCTCCATCGGAGGACCGATTCGAAAGAACAAAACCTTCTTCTTCCTGGACGGCGAGCAAAAGGATCAGCTTCACGGCATCACCTTTACTGGCTTGGTGCCCGGCGCGGCAATGCACACCAGCGCCACGCAACCCTTCGCGGATTTCAGCTCCGACCCCTTTGGGAATCCGGTTTCCCCCACCTCAATCACCAACCCCTATACAGGCGGCACCCCATTCCAGTGCAACGCTGGAACTGGTCTGCCCACCGCAGTCAATACCGACGGCAGCCAGGTTGCCGGGGTTCCCTGCGCCAAAATACCAGCCGCTTTGGTTAACCCCCTTGGTGCGGCTTTGGTGAATCTGTATCCCCTGCCGAATGCTAATAATGCTGCGGCGGGAATTAACTTCGTCAACGTGCCGGTACGCAGCCTTAATGAAACCAAGTTCGATATCCGCCTGGATCACTCTTTCTCCAACGCCGACAATATCTTCTCTCGCTTTAGCTATGATCAGGCCGTCTCCTATGTACCGGGCGGCGGAGGTATTGGCTCGCAAGTCGAGCAGAGCGCTTTCGGCAGCAATCAGGGCATCAGCAATCACGCGCGCAGCGTGGCCATCGGGGAAACTCACGTCTTTTCTACTACCACCGTCAATCAATTTACCTTCGGCTATAACCGCATCTTCAATTACATCACTTCTCAAGGCACGGGCACTTGCGATTCCGCCAACCTCGCGGGCATTGGCATTCCCGGCGCAAACTTGGGCTGCACGGGCGCTCCAGGGAGCGCGAAGTGCACACCGGGGGCGTACAGCTGCGGCTTGGTTTCCGTCTTGTTCAACGGCGGCTTGTGGTCTATCGGCGATCGCGGTTTCACCCCGTTTCAAGGCGGCACTGATATTTATTCTTTTAACGATGCCGTCGATCTGATTCGCGGCAAGCACGACATCCATGTCGGAATTGATGTACGCGTCAATCAGATGAACGTCGGCACCGAAGCCTTCCAGGATGGTTTCTGGATTCCTCTTGGCATTTTCTCCGGTAATGCCCAAGCCGACCTTACCCTGGGCTACGTGAACATCTCCGAACACGATCAGACCTTTAACGGTCCGGTCACCGGTCGCCGCTGGAAAATCGTTCGCCCCTTCGTCGAGGACGACTGGAGAATTACCAAGGACCTGACTTTGAACCTCGGATTGGCTTGGGCCCTGACCACTCCGATTACAGAATCGGCTGGCCGCTTGGCCGACTACATTCCGCCCGCCATCGCCACTGGCGCGAACGCCGTTACCGGCCAGCTTCTGGTTGCCAATCAAGGCGGAGTCAACGCCTCCGCTGGCATAAACATGTATTGGGCTGATCTCGAACCGCGTATCGGCGCCGCCTATAAGGTCCTGGGCAGCGATAAAACCGTAATCCGCGGCGGCTTCGCTATGTACCACGATTCTGCCTGGAGCCAGGGCGCTCAAGGCCTTTGGCAGAACCCTCCCTTTTTCGCCGAGGGCGATATCTTCCAGTTCGGCGGGTGCCCGATGGCTACTCCATCCGGCGGTACCCCTGCCTGCGGCGCGGGCGGCAAGGTGTCCAGCATCTCCAGCGGATTCCCAATTTTTAATACTCCGCCGACTCTTTCCACCTTCACAGGAACGCTCTATTACCAGCCACGGGACTTCCGGCCTGGGCAAGTCGCTCAGTGGAACGTCAACGTCGAGCGTCAGTTACCTGGCAACATCGTGCTGACCGTAGGCTATGCCGGTTCGCACGGCAATCACATTCTGATATCTGGCAATGCCCTCGACACCAACGGACCATCGGGCTGCGTCGCCGGAGGCACATACACTCTCGGCTGCGCCCCAGGCGGCGCTCCCTTCATCTCTCCCTTTACCCCTCCCGGATTCAACGCCATTCTGGAATTCGGGGACATCGGCAAGACTACTTACAATTCCTTGCAGATCAAGGCCGAGACCAAATCCACCAGGTACGGGCTCTACGCGCTCTTTGCTTACACTTACTCGCATACCTACGATAACGGTCTAAGCGATGGTCTGGGCTCGGAGTTGAGTGCACCCTATTTCCCGCTGCCGAATTGGCAGAACCTCGATTGGGCCCCCTCCCAGATCGACCTGCGTCATAACTTTACTGGCACTGTGATCTACGACTTGCCCTTCGGCAGGGGCAAGAAATTTGGCAACAGCTGGAGCAACGTAGCCAACTCACTTCTGGGTGGCTGGCAGCTGACGCTGATCGAGAAAATTACTTCCGGCTTTGCCGACCCCCTCCTCGACAGCCTGAACAATTCCGGGGCCTCCTTCAACACCGGCGGCAATGGCAACAACTTCAACCGTCCGGACCGTGTAGCTGGCTGCAACCCCTCCGCCAACCAGACCAAGATACAGTTCATAAACCCGGCCTGCTTTCCCCAACCTGCAAAGGGTCAACTTGGCAACGCCAGCCGTGTACCCGTCTACGGTCCGGACTTCGTCAACACCGACTTCTCGGTGATCAAGCAGTTCAGGCTGCCTTGGGAGAATATGGGCCTGAATTTCCGGGCGGAATTTTTCAACCTGTTTAACCACGCGCAGTTCGGTCAGCCGATTAGCGATATCAACGCCATCGGCTTCGGCGCGGTCAACTCCACTGTAAACAATCCGCGTCTCATTCAGTTCGGGCTGAAGCTCACTTTTTAGAGCCCCGCTCGCAACTGCCACAGACGTGTAATTAAACAAACGGCTCACCAGCACATCGGTGGGCCGTTTTTAGCTTTGGAATTGGCTTGGTCTTTAATTTCGCGCCGCTTAATGGGGTTCAGCGGTCGGCGATGGCGCTGAAGGGTTTGGACTCCGTAGCGTATATACAAACTGCTGGATCTTATGACGCTCGCGTTCGGCCTCGTTCTTTTTCTGTTCTGAAATTTGCTTAAACAATTCAGTTTCCTCGCTGGCTTTTTCTGCTTCTCCCATGTGCGCATAGGCTTGCGCCAATCGGTAGTGGGCTTCGTCGGCTAATGGCGTGGCCTGAATCGCTTTTTGGAAAAAAGAAATGGCGCTGGGAAAATCAGCCTGTCGTACGCACAAAATTCCAAGCTGCGTATATGCATTCCCAAGTTTGGGATCGAGTGCCACAGCCCGCTTTAATTCAGTCTCGCTCGTTACGAGGTTTTCTGGACCGAGCTCATCCTTAGCAAGCGCCACAGCATAATAGTAATGCGCGAGCGCATCCTCCGCATGCGCGGAGGCGAAGCGCTTGAATCGTTCGGTCCAGCCGGGCGGTGTGATTTTCTCTGTCTCCAGTATCGTGCCCAGAAATAAATAGGGCCCTGGATCGGCAGGGTCCAGGTCGCAT
>Ga0210396_10002821_pt1 | contig 17532 bp, 20 predicted proteins | sample IncBWH17OmetaG_FD_155466 | JGI IMG/M metagenome (GOLD analysis project Ga0210396, IMG submission 155466) | Forest soil microbial communities from Barre Woods Harvard Forest LTER site, Petersham, Massachusetts, United States - Inc-BW-H-17-O ... | reverse complement strand
AAAATGCGAACATAATCGGCAATTGGGTCTACTGAGACCACATCTGATAACGGAGAAGAAGGGAACACACATGCGGAAACAGAAAGGTTTTTCACTGATTGAGTTGCTTATCGTGGTGGCGATTATTCTTATCATCGCCGCTATCGCCATTCCGAACCTGTTGCGGGCACGTATCTCGGCCAACGAATCGTCTGCCGCCAGCTCGATTCGTACCATGAACACGGCTGAAATCAGCTTCTATTCTACCTACCCGGCGAACGGCTATTCGGGCGCTGGCGCAGCGGCTTTGTCCGCACTTGGGCCGGGCGCTGTAACCGGTTGCCCAGCCGCAGGCCCGCTGGTCACCGCAGCTTGCTTGATTGACTGGAACCTTTCGCAGGCCTCCACAATCGCACTTCAAAAGAGTGGCTACTATTTCAACCTCGGCAACGCCAGCGGCGGCCCACCGTACCTGGATTACACCGCCGGCGGCGCGCCTGCTTCTTTCAACACGACTGGCGTGAACTCCTTCTGCTCGACTGAAGACGGCGTGATCCACAAAAACGATCAGGCTGCTCAGGCGGCCCCGATGGTAGTGCATGCAACCTGCGTCAGCGCGACTTGGCCGCAGTTGCAGTAGTCTGAATTTGGCGAAGTACCTGGGGGAGGGTACAAGCCGGGGAGCAACGGAGAAATCCGTTGCTCCTTTGTTTTTTCCTTTGTTTTTTCCTCATGCTTTGCCTCGCCTTCGAACCACGCTGACCGTCCGCCATTCGGGAAACGAAGGGAACATTGAGGAGCGGTCCGGCGGCCAGTCCCAGGCTTTTTACTTTCGTAACTTCGTAAACCTGGCAAGCTCTTTCGCGTCCCCAGAGATTTTGCTTATAATTTTCTTTGTGAGGAGGAAGATGGGCGATTCAGCTTTTGCCGCAATGAACGCAATCGACATTCGTGGACTCGAAAAAACTTACAGCGTGGGTTTCTGGCGTAAGAAGCCGAGGTGTGCATTGAAACCGCTCCACCTGAGGGTGGGGGAAGGGGAGATTTTCGGCTTCCTCGGCCCCAACGGCGCAGGAAAGACTACTACACTCAAGATGCTGATGGGCTTGGTCTACCCAACCGCCGGGTCGGCGCAGATTCTCGGTATGGAAATCAACGATCCGCGCATGAAGGCACAGATCGGCTTCCTTCCCGAGCAACCGTATTTCTATGATTACCTCACTGCCGGCGAACTGCTCAACTACTACGCGCAGCTTTCCGGATTAGCGCCTAAAGAACGTGAACGCAAAGTCCGTGAGGTTCTCGATCGAGTCGGTCTGCCGGACGTAATGCGAGTCCAGTTGCGCAAGTTTTCTAAAGGCATGCTGCAGCGAGTAGGCATCGCCCAGGCGATCCTGCACGACCCCCGGATTGTCTTCCTCGACGAACCCATGTCCGGACTTGATCCCATGGGCCGCCGCGAAGTCCGGGACTTGATGGAAGAATTGAAGCACGAAGGCAAAACAGTGTTCTTCTCAACCCACATCCTTTCCGACGCCGAGGCGCTCTGCGATCGAGTGGCAATCATTCATTTGGGTGAACTCCAGAGCGTGGGTGCGGTCGCTGATCTCACCTCGAGCATTGAAGGAAAGATCGAACTGATCTGGCACGGAAACAAAGTGCCGGCTTCGCTGAAGGCGTTGGGCGCGGACTGCCACGTCACCGGCGACACCGTACGCGCGGTTCTGCTCGAAGGCAATCAGGACGCCGCGCTTGAAGCGTTGCGGCGCGAACAGTTAAGGATCGTATCGTTGATTCCCGTCCGAACCTCGCTGGAAGAATACTTCGTGCGCAAACTGCAACCGTCCAAGGCGGTTGCGGGAGTGATGCAATGAGTGGACGAATTGTACACATTGCATCCAACACATTCCGCGAAGCGGTGCGCGATCGCGTGCTTTATAACCTGATTGCGTTCGCGTTGCTCATGTCGGGAGCGGCGATCCTGGTCGGCCAGATTTCGATTGGCATCGAGCGCCTGGTCGTGATCAACCTTGGCCTCACCGCAGTTTCGTTATTTGGCGTGGTCATTGCCATTTTTATTGGCATCGGGCTTGTCTCTAAGGAGATCGATAAGCGCACTCTCTACACCGTTCTGTCGCGCCCGGTTCAGCGCTGGGAGTTCATTGTTGGCAAATTCTTTGGCCTGGCGGGCACGCTGGTGGTCAATGCGTTCTTCATGGCGCTCGGAGTATTCGCGGCGTTGTTGTACGTTTCACACCACTTCCAGGTGACTGATGGCTGGGTGTTGGTGGCATTGTATTTCATCATTCTCCAGTTCTTTATCATCACCTCTCTGGCGCTTCTGTTCTCGTCATTTTCTTCTCCGCTGCTTTCGGCTGTGTTTGCTTTTGCCTTATTCGTGATAGGCACCTTCGCGGAAGACCTGCGTGGATTCGCCGGCTTGACCAAAGGCATCGTGCGCTGGCTGGCAACGGGCGCAGCTTATCTGGTCCCGAATTTTTCCGCCCTGAACGTGATTAGTTCGGTAGCTCACGAACAGCCGGTTGCGTCGCAACTCATCGTCTCCAACACGGCCTACGCTCTGGTCTACGCCACCGTGGCTCTCTGCGGAGCGGTGCTGATTTTCGAGCGCCGGAATCTGAAATGAAGCCGTCGCGTCGCATCACAATGATAGCCGGCACTCTGCTGATAATTTGCCTGACGGCATCAGTCTTGTTGCTGCGAAGCATCGATCGCCAGCGCGCCGGGGCTACGCTCGAAGAGGTGCTTTACATCTCCTCGCCCACTCTGCTAAAGCGCATGAGCCTGGGATACGACGGGTTGCTCGCGGACGTGTACTGGACCCGCGCCGTCCAGTATTTCGGAGACAAACTCAGCCGCGGCTCCGAGCATTTTGACCTGTTGGCGCCGCTGCTTGAAATTACGACCACGCTCGATCCGCATCTGGCCGTCGCCTACGAATATGGCGCCAACTTTCTGGCCCCCAAAGTACCGGGCGGCGCTGGCCAACCACAACGGGCCATTAAGCTGGTGGAGTTTGGGATTCGCAATAATCCGAACCAGTGGCATCTCTACTACGATCTGGGTTTCATCTATTACATGGAACTCGGGGACTATGAGAATGCTGCGAAAGCATTCGCCGATGGCGCCAAGGTGCCACACTCTCACCAAATCATGCCGCTCATGGCTGCCAAGATGGCAGAGCATGCGGGAAACATCCAGACGGCTCGTCTGATGTGGGTAACCACGTTTCAAACCACCCTCGATCCTAACGTCAAATCCAACGCGGTAGCGCACCTGAATGCTTTGCAGGTGGATGAAGACGTGACCACGCTGGAAAGGCTGGTATCGCGCTACCGCGAAAAAACGGGACATCTCCCGCAGAGCTTCTCAGATTTGGAAGCGGCAAACTTGTTGCGTGGCGTTCCCACCGATCCGCTGGGGCATACTTATAAGCTCACGCCGGATGGTCACGTCGAAGTGCGAGTTCCGGATGATCTGCCCTTCATTGAAAAGGGGACCCCGATCGGCTACATTCCACCCCGAGTGCCGAAGCTACCGCCCGTGAAATAACATCCTAATGGAATGGGCGCGAGCGTCCTCGCCCGTGCAAACTCAACCCATGAATACACGCAGGGCACAACTCGAAGATGCCGGGAACGTTGCTCGCCTGGTGAATGCCGCTTTCCGCCCCGAGCGCTTCTTCATCGACGCAGACCGCACCAACCCGGAAAAAGTGCGCACCCTGATGCAAAAAGGAAAGTTTCTGCTCAGCGAAGAAGCTGGCGTGCTCACGGGCTGCGTCTACGTGGAACTGCGTGACGAGCGCGGATACTTCGGGCTGCTCGCGGTCGACCCGGCATTGCAACGTTCCGGCATCGGATCTCGCCTGGTTGCGGCCGCCGAGGAGTACTGTCGCGCAGCGGGCTGCGGCTTTATGGACCTTACCATTGTGAATCTGCGCACTGATTTGCCTCCGTTTTATCGCCGTCTCGGCTACGTCGAAAGTGGAACTCTTCCCTTTCCTCCAGACCAACATCCAAACCAGCCGTGTCATCTGGTAAGGATGTCGAAGCCGCTGGCTTAGCTCGCGACCCGTTACCATGGTCTTGCGATGGCAACGAAACCCATTTGCGGGCCGAGTCTTGTTGCAACCCTTCATCGTTGGTGGAAGGAGAATTCGGCGCGTGACGGATTCTTTGCTACGTTGAAGCGTTTCGTCTCGTTGCTGTGGGAGTTCGTTCGCGAATCGACTCCGGCGCGGCGGCGGCAACGCTATGGCGATGTCGAGTATGACTGGGACTTCCGCGTGGATACGACTGGCGCAACGGTTGGCTGGCGAGATCGTTTGCTGGGGCATTTCCATTCCCCTTATCAACCAACCGAACCAGGGTTGTTTCGCGAGATGATCGAGAGCTTAAACCATGCCAGTCCGAAAATTGATTTTCGCGAATTTACATTCATCGACATCGGATCGGGCAAGGGCCGAGCCCTGCTGATGGCTGCGGACTATCCCTTCCGGCGTGCCTTGGGAATCGAACTGCTGCCGGCATTGCATGGCGTGGCGCAGGAAAATATCAAGAAGTACAAAAGCGATTCGCAGCAGTGCTTCACTATCGAATGCCTGTTGGTCGATGCCGGGGAGTTCGCCTTTCCGCCGGAGCCGGCTGTGCTTTATCTGTTCAATTCTTTGCCTGAATCCGGATTGGCGAAGCTAGTCAGTAACCTCGAACATTCGTTACAGAAACATCCCAGACCGGTGTTTGTGCTCTACCACAATCCTCTGCTGGAGCCTTTGCTGGCTCGAAGTCCAGCGTTCAGCAGGATCGCGGTGACGCATCAGTATTCAATCTTTTCCCGAAACGTTGCTGCGTCCTAATGAGGGGTACCCCCCCTCCCCCCTGATCTTTTAGAATGATAGGGTTACAGCCGGACTACCCTCAAAATCTTTGAGGAATAAGGACTTACACGCAAAATATTGCGGAATAAGGAGTTAGCGGGCATGAGTCCCAAACTGGCATCCTGTTTCAGGATTCTCTGATTGTCAAAGAGCTAATGTGCACTGACATACGATATCTTATTGGGGTGAAGAAGTACAGGGCGAATTGCAGAATGAACTGGTAGCTCCGCGGGAAGAAATCTTAAAACGCAGAGGCCGCTGAGAACTTCCGCGGAGATCGCTGAGGTTTGCGGGCAGTCAGGCCAGGCGCACGTGTGACAGGTTCTTGCTATATTTACGTTGTGTAAATACAGTTTATGCGTTACAGTTGGGATAGAGAGAAGAATCGCCACAATCTCATCCGGCATGGAATTGCCTTCGCGGATGCGGTGCAGATCTTTGACGGGCCGACGGTTGAGAAGGTGGATGACCGTTTCGATTACGGGGAAATCCGAGTCTATGCGGTTGAGTTGGTGAACGGGCTAGAGATTACCGTGGTTTACACGGATGAAAACGATGAGGAAAGGCGCATCATCTCGGCGTGGCGGGCGGAGCCCCACGAACGACGCTCCTATTGGGAAAGCATCGAAAGCTAAGCGCGGCACCACGGACTGGAACAAGCTGCGCCACATGAGCGATGCCCAGATACGCCGCGGAATTGCGTCCGACCCGGATGTCCGCCCCACGGATGAAGAGTTCTGGAAAGACGCGAAGGTGGTGTGGCCCACCCGGAAGACAGTTGTGACGATGCGACTGGATGCGGACCTGCTGGCCTGGTTCCGGCAGGAGCGTGGGTATCAGACCCGCATCAACGCTATCCTGCGGGCCTACATGAAAGCGCATGATACCGGGGAGCGCGGCGGACCCAGCTAGTCAATCTTCGCATCGCTTCTTCCATTTATCGCGCAAGTAGGGGGCTGGCCCACACGTTGTCGGCTCTGCCCGTCAATGAGGTAGGGGCTGACTAGGTTGTGCGCACCCAGCCTTGCAAAGAACGCAAGGATAGGGCAACCTCTGTTTGGGCGATCCCGTCACTAACCTTGTGAAGCTAACTTCCATTCTGCTGAAACTTGTTGTTCCACTCCTGGCGACTGCGATCCTAAACGCCAGCCCTGCGCCCGACATCCACGCCGTCGCGCAAGCCGTCGACGAGCGTTACAACCATTTGCGCTCCTTGCAGGCTGACTTTACGGAGATTTACCGGGGGGCCGGAATGGAACGTACTGAATCGGGAACACTTTGGTTAAAAAAACCGGGCAAGATGCGTTGGGAGTACCGTTCTCCAAGAGATAAGCTGTTCCTGAGCGACGGCAAGGATGCCTGGTTTTACGTCCCCGGCGAGCGGCAGGTGCGGCGGACAGCGGTTAAGAAGTTGGATGATTTGCGCTCTCCGCTGGCGTTTCTTCTGGGTAAAACGAAGCTGGAAAAGGAATTGCAGGGATTGAGCCTGGCGCCCGATGTGACCCCGTTGGCGGCGGGGGATGTGGTTCTTAGGGGTGTCCCAAAGAGTTTGGCGGACCGGGTTAGCCAGGTTTTGCTCGAGATCACGCCGGAACATTGGATTCGTCGAATTTTGATCGAAGAGGTGGATGGTTCGGTCACGGAATATCGCTTTAATAGTTATAGGGAGAATGTGGCCGTGCCCGATCAGCGCTTTCAGTTTGTGCTGCCGGACGGGGTTGAGGTGATTGATGGCGAGTTGGGGCAGTAGCGATGGGAAGGACTGCAGATCCCTCGCTTTGCTCGGGATGACAAGTTTTAGGAAGATGGGTAAGTATCGCTCTGTCAGTGGGTTATGACGTATCAGCACTGGCGTGGCCTCATCGGACGGCCTCATTACTCCCGATACGGTTTGACCGGCAATTAACAAATGGCTGACGGGCGGGAATGCTAGACTGGGGTGGGCAACGGTAAACGGACAGCGGCATGGCCGAATTCGTGGTCAAAATCGCGGACGAACGTGGGCACCTGATGGAGCAGGTCGAGAGCGGGTACTCGGAGGCCGAGGTTCGCGACCGCTTTGTGCAGCAGGGTTTCCTGGTGTATTGGGTCAAGCCTCGGGGCATGTTCTCGGGCGGCGGCATCAGCCTGCGGGCACGAGGCAAGGTCAAGCAGGGCCAGTTTCTCATCTTCAACTCGCAATTCCTGACGTTGATCAAAGCCGGGTTGCCGATCCTGAATTCCCTGGATTTGCTGATCAAGCGACAGAGAGATCCGTATCTGCAGAGCCTGTTGCAGAACGTGCGCGATCGGGTGAAGGCCGGCGAGTTGCTCTCCGACGCTTTTTCCGGACAGGGTGCATTCCCAAAAATCTACACCAGCACGTTGATGGCGGGCGAGAAGAGCGGCAACATGGAAGAAGTGCTCAGCCGCTACATTGCGTTTCAGCGGATGGCACTGACCTTCAAGAAGAAATTGGCGGTGTCGCTGGTGTATCCGGCTCTGTTGGTCACAGTGGTTTCGATCATGCTGGTATTCCTGGTTACCTTCGTGGTGCCGCAGTTCGCCAAGCTCTACGACGAGATGGGAGCATCGCTGCCAGCCATCACGCTGATCATGCTGAATGTCGGGAACCACGCGCAAAGGTATTTTCCGATTTTCGCGATTGCGCTGGTGGTCGCGGCACTGGCTTTCTGGCAGTGGAAGAAAACCGACCGTGGGGCGGAACGGCTCGACCGCGCCATTCTCTCGCTTCCGTTGCTCGGCCAAATATGGCTGAAGTACCAGGTAGCGAACTTTTCCCGCATGCTTTCAACTCTGCTGGCAGGAGGTATGCCGCTGGTGCCGTCTTTGCAGACTGCGGGAGCTTCGATGAGCAGCCGGCGCATCCTACTTGGAATATCGGATGCCGCGATTCGAGTGCGCGAAGGGCAACCGCTGGCCAAGAGCCTGGAAGAGCAAAAGATGTTTCCCGAGTTGTCGGTGGAGATGATCGAAGTGGGCGAGTCCACAGGCGCCTTGCCGGCGATGCTGACCTCGGTGGCAGAGTTTTATGAGGAGGACGTACAGAACGCGCTGGGCGCGGCCATGGCCCTGATCGAACCGGTCATCCTCATTTTTATGGCAGTGATTGTGGGCGGAATACTTATCTCGCTGTATTTACCCATCTTCACTTTGGGATCTACGATTCACTAGGTTACTAGACGAGAAATAAGGCTCTGGCCTGGGTAGGTAGGTTTAGCAATGGCAACAACGACAGAAAACAAAGCAGTATTCGTGGGTGGAAACGGGACGGCAGCGCCCGGCACCCACGCCGAGGAACTGGAGCGGGCGCAGGATATCGCGCGGCGCTATCGCTGCCAGTTCGTCGACCTGCATAACTTCCAACTGCACCACGATCTGTTCAAGACCATCCCCGTTCACTTAATGTTCCGCTACAATTTCGTCCCGCTCGAGGAGACGGAAGATGGCCGGCTCGCCATCGCTATCGCCGATCCCAGCCAGTTGATGATGATCGACGAGATCAGCCTGCTCCTGGGCAAGCGCATCGTCACCAAAGTTTCGACGCTGGCGCAGATCACGGAAATCCTCAAGAAAACGGAACAGTCGAAGCGGGTTCTCGAAGACGCCAGCGAAGGCTTTGCCCTGGATGTAATCCGGGAAGATGAGAGCGGGACGGAAGAGAGCATTTCGATCGACCGGCTGGCCACGCAGCAGGGCGACATCAGCCCGATTATTCGCCTGGTCGATACCACGATCTTCACTGCGCTGCAACGGCGGGCCAGTGATATTCACATCGAAACTCGCGATGATTCGGTGTGTATCAAGTTCCGCATCGACGGCGTGCTCACGCAAGCCATGCCGCCCATTGCCAAGGAGCATCACTCGACCATTATTTCGCGAATCAAGGTGATGAGTGAGTTGGATATTTCCGAACGCCGGGTTCCGCAAGACGGACGCTTCCGGGTGCGGTACGGCAGCCCTGAACGGCCTATTGATTTCCGTGTTTCGGTGATGCCTTCGATTCACGGCGAAGATGCCGTGCTCCGCGTGCTCGATAAAGAGTCGATGAGCGAGAAGTTCCACAAGCTCACACTCGATGTTGTCGGTTTCGATGAGGACGATCTGCGCAAGTTCCGACGCTACATCAAGGAACCGTACGGCATGGTGCTGGTCACGGGACCTACCGGGAGCGGCAAAACCACTACGCTGTACGCGGCTGTCAGCGAGATTAAAACCGACGAAGACAAGATCATCACCATTGAAGACCCGGTCGAATATCAGATTCGCGGCATCACCCAGATTCCGGTGAACGAGAAAAAAGGCCTGACTTTTGCTCGTGGGCTGCGCTCCATTTTGCGTCACGACCCCGACAAAATCATGGTCGGCGAAATCCGCGACACCGAAACGGCGCAGATCGCAATTCAATCCGCTCTTACCGGCCACCTGGTTTTCACCACCGTCCACGCCAACAACGTAGTCGACGTCATCGGGCGCTTCCTCAACATGGGCGTTGAGCCTTACAACTTCGTTTCGGCGTTGAACTGCATCCTTGCGCAACGGCTGGTGCGGCTGATTTGCGAATCCTGCCGCACGGCAACGCATTATGCTCCGGAAGTTCTGGAGGCTAGCGGCCTCGATCCAAAGACCTGGTCGGAGGTCAACTTCTACGAAGGTCAGGGTTGCATTGAATGTGCTGGTACGGGATTCCGGGGGCGAACTGCCATCCACGAGTTGCTGGACTTGAGCGACCGCATTCGCGAGATGATTCTGCTGAAGAAGCCGACTTCCGAGATCCGGCGAGCCGCCCGCGATGAGGGCATGCGGTTCCTGCGTGAGTCCGCCCTGGATAAAGTGCGAATCGGGCTGACGACGTTGAAAGAGATTAACAAGGTCACCTTCATCGAGAGCATGCGATAAGTTGAGTCTATTCACGAATGTCATTCCGAGCGTAGCGAGGAATCGGCATTCTTCTGGGCAGGAGAACTGCAGATTCCTCGCTAGGCTCGGAATGACAATTCGGGTGGGTTGGTCAGCTGCCGGAATCATTTGGCACGACTCAGGAGAACTGGACTCCATCCCGTTAGGCCAGTGACTCTAGTGCTCTTCCAGCTATTGCATTTATGAGCGGCTGAGGGTTTTACTTGTATTGGGGCTGCTGGGAGTAGTGTCGGAAATGCGTCCAAGTTTCAATTCGAGTTCCAAACCGAAGCTGGCTTGTGAGATTGCCGCCGATCGTGTGCTTGCGGGCCGCATTTCGGAGCGGGGCGATATGGTCGAGATGTGCGCCGCTGGGGAACTGGCCAAGGGGAGCGTAGTGCCCGATTTACTCGAAGCCAATGTGCGCGAGCGTAAGGGCGTCTTCGACAGCATACGGGAAACATTGGCCAGCCTGAACAGCCGCTCGCGCGATGTGATTGCGGTGCTGCCCGACGCCGCCGTGCGCGTCATGCTGCTGGATTTTGAGACTCTTCCCGCCAAACGCACGGAGGCCGAGAGCGTCGTCCGTTTCCGGCTGAAGAAGTCGCTCCCCTTTGATCTCGACAAAGCCAAGATTTCCTACCACGCGCAGCCCGCCACCAGCGGACTCAGGGTAGTGGCGGCGGTAGCCCTGAGCAGCGTGATCGAGGACTACGAATCCGTTTTCCGCGACGCGGGGTACAGCCCCGGCGTCGTGTTGCCTTCCATGCTGGCTGCGCTGGGCGCGGCCAACGCGGACCGGCCGACCTTGGTGGTAAAAGTAGACGCGCGCACCACCAGTATTGCCATCCTCGACAAGAATCAATTGCTGCTCTTCCGGACTTTGGAAAACCCCCGCGGCGTATCGATTACCGGAGAGCAACTGGCCGAAGAAGTTTATCCCTCGGTGGTCTTCTTCCAGGATACGTACCACTTGAACATCGAACACATTTTCATTGCCGGTCTGCCCGACCCGGGAGGGGCCTTCCCCGCGCTCCGCGCGCAGACTGGCGCTGAGGTAACGGAATTAGTCGCCAATTCGCAATTGGGTGCGAGCGTGGGTTCGATTCCAAAGTGGAGGATGGCCGGGGTCGTCGGAGCCCTGCTTTCGTAGATGCGCGTCGATATCAATCTCGCGAGCCAGCCTTATGAGGATGCGCGGCTCTTCTGGCTGCGTTGGGGTGGAGGTCTGCTTGCGCTGGGAATTCTGACTTTGCTGCTGCTCATCATCACCGTGAACGGATGGATCGGCGCGCGCAAAGACCATCAACTGATCAGCAAGTACCAGGCCCAGAGTGCGGCTCGAGACAAGGAAAAAGCCGACGCCCAGGCGCTATTGAATCTACCCCAGAACAGCGTTACTCGCGACCGGTCCCAGTTCCTCAATGATCTTTTCCAGCGGAAGGCTTTTTCCTGGACCAAGGCCTTTGAAGATTTAGAGCAGGTCATGCCGCCACGGCTGCACGTGGTATCGATTCATCCCGAACTGGCGCCCGATAATGAGTTGGAGATCAAGCTGATCGTGGCCGGAGATTCGCGCGAGCATGCGCTGGACCTGGTAAGCAAAATGGAGGCTTCGAAGCACTTCCACGAGACCTACATTGAGGAGGAAAACTCCAGCCAAGGCAATGGACCGGGAGCGGACGCGGTGCAGTTTCATATCAGTGCACTTTATGTGCCTGAGACTGGAAGCAGCAGTCCAGGAGGGGCGCAGTAATGCCTGATCTGCGAGATACCCGGCGGAAAGTGAAGATCGCGCTGGCCGCGCTGGCGATCGTGGATGTAATCGCAATCGCGGTGTTTTTTTCCCCGCTGGTGGGATCGGAAGCATCGAGGCGCGAACAACTCGATCAAGCCTGGAGGGAGTTGCAGCAGAAGACGCGGGAGGTCGAACCATTACGCGGTCTGGATAAGAAAATTCCTGTCGCGCGAAAACAGATTGCCGACTTCTATGCCCAGCGACTGCCTTTACAGGACTCCGCGATTTCCGCCGACCTCGGCAAGGTTGCGGCGCAAAGCGGCACCAGAATCGAAAGCATTAAATACACCATGAAGGATCCGGAGACGGTTGGCGTGCGGCGCCTGGAAATCGACGCGGATCTCGCCGGCGACTACTTGCAATTGGTGCGTTTCGTTAACGCTCTGGAGCGCGATCAGCTGTTCTTCCTGGTGGATAGCGTGGTGCTGGGCGGAGAACAAGGCGGCATCGTCAAGCTGCAACTCAAGCTGGAAACTTACCTCAGGACGGGTGCTGCCTAAGTGAAAACGGGTGCTAAGTGAAGGTCGGAGCGGAAAATCGGACGAAGCTGTTTGTGGCCCTTGGGCTGATGCTGGTCGCCGTCGTGGTGTTACTGTTCAATCTTGGGAGTTCATCTCCGAAGGCGGCATCGGTCGCGGCTCCGCTGACGCCACCGATTCCGGCTTCTCGGCCTGTTGCTGCTGCGACGGGTAAGGCTCACGGCAAGAAGGTTAGCCCCGCGACCCGTTCGCTTGATCCCACCCTGCGCTATGACTGGCTGAAGGCCAGTGAAGATACCAAGTACGAAGGCACCGGACGGAACATCTTCATGACCCAGGCGGAGATTCCGCAGCCCATTGCGCCGGCTAAAACTCCCGATGACCTAGAGGCGGAAAAAGGCCCGCCTCCACCACCGCCCCCGCCGCCCATCAACCTGAAATTTTTCGGGTTCGCCAGCAAGCCGGGCGAAGCCAAAAAGATTTTTCTGTCGGAGGGTGAAGACGTCTTCATCGCGGCGGAAGGAGAGGTCGTCAATCGCCACTACAAAGTCCTGCGCATCTCGCCCACTTCTGTTGAAATAGAAGACGTGCTGAACAACAACCGCCAAAGCATTCCGCTCACCGCGGGGTAAATAGAATTGAGTAATTGGGGGATTTTGTAATTGAGTAGATTGAGAAAGCCGCGGTCCTTGAATTACCTAATTACGGAATTTCTCAATTACAGACCTCAAATGATGTTGCCCGCTCGAAAATCCGTTCCCTGCCGCACCGAGCGCGGATACATTCTGATCACTCTCATACTCTTCGTCGCCCTCCTTGCCATCGCCGCCGTGGTCATGGCTCCAGTCATCGCCTTCCAGGTAAAACGCGACCGCGAAGAAGAACTGATTCATCGCGGAGTCCAGTACTCGCGGGCGATGAAACATTTTGTCAAGAAATTCGGCCGTTATCCAACCCGCATCGAGGAGCTGGAAAACACCAACCAACTCCGCTTCCTGCGCAAACGCTACAAAGATCCCATCACCGGAAAAGACTTCAAGATTCTCCACATGGGCGATGTGCAAATGTCGTTCGGAGCGGGGTTGGCAGGAGCTGTTCCAGCCGGCGGCCTGAATCCTGGTCTGAATCCCGGCGGTCTCGTCACTGCGGGAATCGGTGGCCCCGGCGGGCCCGGAGGACTCCCCAATGGCGCCTTGAATACGGCGGCCGTGGCCGGCGGTCTGGCTTCCGCTATCAATGGAGGCCCGGGCCAGGCCACCGCAGGAAGTACGTTCGCAACCCCAAGTCCGGCGCAGAACCCACCGGACAGCCCCGATAACGAGAACGGAGCGGCCGGGCCCAATCAAGGCCAAAATCCTGGGGCACAGGGTCCGGGCGCATCGGGTCCAGGCGCTCCCGGAGCCTTCGGCGCAGCTGCCACCACGGGCAGCGGGGGCCCTCAGGTCTTCGGTGGCGGACCGATCGTTGGAGTCGCCAGTACAAGTAAAGACAAGACCATCCGCGTATTTAACAAGAAAGACCACTACTATCAATGGCAATTCATCTACGATCCAAGCTCTGATCGCGGTGGACTTCTGACCACGCCCAACCAGCCAGCACTCCAAGCGGCAGGCGGTGCCATACAGACGGGCGCTCCTGGAGCCCCGGTCTCGCCGGCAGCGCCTGGCGGCGGACTCTTAGGGCAGCCCGGGCCCGGCGTGCAGTCCGGCCAGCCTATACAACCCGGTATGCAGACTCCGCAAATGCCTCCCGAGCAAAATCCCTAAGGTCAATCTAAAATCTGCTCTAAATTGCGGCGCCATATCCATTCTTTTTTGAAAATGGCAATGCCAGACGATTCGTGCCGCCATTCGAGGCTCTTTAGAATTCCATTCGCGGAGTTGCTACCCGGAAATAGGTGTACAATCGCTGCCGCTTCCCAGGCCAGAAAGATTCTGGCGGAAGTGTGGCAATACAATCCGATCCCAGGGAGAGAATAATGAAAATCTGCAAATCGGTGTTGCTTGCGGTATTCGCGCTGATGTTCATGATTGCTGCGACTGCAGCCGGGGCGCCCACTTTGACTTTCAAGTTCAAGACCATCCGGGTGCCGGGAGCCTTAACCTCGACCGTCGGAGGCATAAACAACGCGGGCGCAATGGTTGGGCAATATCTGTCCAAACCCGGAGGAAACCCTCACGGCTTTCAGGTGGTGGATGGCAAGTGGACTCACATTGATCACCCCAAGAGTCCGGCAACGGTTTGCAAGAACATCAATTCCAGCGGCGCCATTGTAGGCAACTACCAAAATACCAAAACCACGACGATGGGCTTCGTCTATCAGAACGGCAAATTTACGGATATCCCCGGCCCCGCCGGAGCCAAGAACTCGCAGGCCATCGGGATTAATGATAAGGGAGTGATTGTCGGCTCGTATCAGGACTCGAAGGGAATTCACGGATTCCGCCTGACCGGAAGCACGTACAAGACACTGAACGTGCCAGGCGCTACCGCGACCTTCGCAAGCGGGATTAATAACAACGGATACATCGTGCTGTATTGGCAGGACGCACAGCAAAATAGCGAGTCTTCTATTTGGAATGGCAAGACCTACAAAACGATTGACGTTCCCAACGCAACGAACACGTTTGCCATGGACCTCAATAATGCGAACGACGTTGTCTTTCAATGGTTCGATTCGCTGTCCCATCCGCATGGCGCGCTGTTGCATAGCGGCAAGTACTACACGGCGGATTATCCCAACAGCGGGGGAACATATGGTATGGGAATCAACGACAAAAACAAGCTGGTCGGATTTTATATGCCCGATAATAACTACCAGGGAGGATTTGTCGCGACCTACTGATAGTGCGATTCCACACAAAAGTAAAGCCTCACCGCTTATGGCGATGAGGCTTTTCTACATTGGAAGTCTTCCCGCTTACACGCTGAACGAAGATCCACAGCCGCAAGTGCTCTTCACGTTCGGGTTTTCGAACTTGAAGCCGGCGCCCTCGAGGGTTTCGACGTAATCGACGATGCATTGATTGAGGTACATCAGCGAGGTGGCGTCCACGTAGACTTTGAGCCCGTCCATGTCGAACACCTTATCCATCATACCCGCGCCGTTTTCAAACGACATCGAGTAGGAGAAACCAGAGCACCCGCCGCCCACAACACCGACGCGCAGGCCGGCAGGCACGGGATTCTGTTGCGCCATGATTTCCTTAACTTTGGCGATCGCGTTGGGAGTCAGGCTAACCGGCGCGGTTTTGGGCGTGACTTCTGGAACGGTTGTCGGGACAGTGGTTGTGGCCATTGGTATCTCCTTGAAATTACTACCCGTTTATTATAACAAAGCTAAGCGCAGGGTCGAGGCAAAAATCCATGGTCCTATCCCACCCTGGACGCCATTTAGATGAAGGAAACTCCTCCTGGGTTGCGGACCAAAAAACAAAACCTGCCACCGATTGCCTTCTGGGGATATAATTCGGCCTTGAGGGCCCCTTACCTGTGTCGGTTGTGGCCCACAACCAACATCGGCAAAGCTTGGGGGTTCGCTCAAGATCAGCACCGAGGTGGCTTATGATGTCAATGCTAATGTGGCCGCTAGCTGTCTGGGGAGTTCTCACCGCTGTCCTGGTCATCCTCCTCATCTATCGCAGCACTCTCACCATGCAAGAGGACGACCAACTGTTCCTGGGCGAGTCTGAGTCCCACATGGAAAAGGAACAGATTGAGATCATGGCCAAGGTGAACAAAATCACTCCCTTGGTGAAATGGTTGGGAGCTGCATCTGGAGCGTTAATCCTGGTCATCGCTGGCCTGGCAGTCTATCAGGGATTGCAGCAGGTGCAGTGATTTCGGGATTCCACCTGGTGCGGGCCGGCGGATTTGAAGCTAGAATCTGCGGCTGACCACCATGCAGCTGAAGAATGTAAGAGGGCGAGACGCGGCGTCGTCTCGCCCTGAATTGTCTGGTGCCGGGAACAGGACTCGAACCTGCACGCCTTGCGGCACTGGATCCTAAGTCCATTTGTGATTTTTCGATAAACCACGCTGTAACCAGCATGAATACAGGCTAGAATCGCTAGTGACAAACTCTGTCCTTGACGCCTGCATACAATTTTGTCACCATCGTTCGTATGCTCATCAAACGGGGCAAGACGTGGCACTGTCGGTTCATGTTTCAAGGCGTGCTCTATCAGCGTTCGCTGCACACCCGACGCAGGGATGAGGCCGTCAAACTTGAAGGCGCTTTCCGCACGTCGCTCATCAAAGGTGAGTTTGGAATCATAGATGGTTCGCAGGCCCCTACCCTTGCCGAGTTTGAACTGCGATTGCTGCCTCATCTGAAGGCGAACGTCGCCCCTCGCACCTATGACTTTTACAGGCACTACCTGAACGCGCTGAAAAAGTTCCCTGCCATCGCAGTATGCCGACTGCACAAGATAGACCAATCCTTGATTGAGAGGTTCATTCAGTTTCGACTGAAGCAGGACGGCAAGGGACGCAGCGTGATGACAGTGAATCACTCCCTGCGAACCTTGCGCCGTGCGTTGATTCTCGCCCGCGATTGGAAGCTCATCCGCGACGTGCCCAAGATCAAGCTGCTGCCCGGTGAGCATGAACGTGACTACGTTATCAACGATGCTGTTCTGAAACGGATGACGCATTATATCGCCACAGCCTACCCCACTAGCCTGATGCATGTTCTGCTGCCTTTCTTGGTGGACACGGGGCTGCGAATCAGCGAAGCCTGTGGCCTACAAAAAGAGCACGTACACAGAGGCTCTAATCCGTCCATCAAAATTCTTAGAGGCAAAACGAAGTATGCCAAACGAGAGATACCTCTCACCGGGCGGGCAGCGGACTGTATAGAGCAAGCCCTCAAGCAATCACGCTCTGATTACGTCTGGACCGCCAAAGGCGGACGCAAGCCTCTGGGCCGCCACTACCCCTCACAGCAGTTCCGCCTGATCCGTGACGCTATCGGCCTGCCCTCTGACTGTGTTCTGCACAGCACTCGGCATACCTTCTGCACACGCCTCGGGAATGCAGGGGCCGATGCCTTCACGATTCAGAAGCTAGCAGGCCACAGTTCCATTGTCATCAGCCAGCGGTATGTTCATTCCGACCTGAAAGCGAAGCAGTCGGCCATACGGCTGCTTGATGTGCTGAACCAGCCTCAGAAAATCGAGGCCAGTGATACGATTGAAGAGATATAGTGCGGGGATGGCGAAACTGGCAGACGCGCAGCACTTAGGATGCTGTTCCGAAAGGAGTGCAGGTTCAAGTCCTGTTCCCCGCACCACGTCACTACCGCCTAGCCCTTACATTCAAGCTACGGCTTCGGTCGATGAGTGTAATCGCGAGTAGAGTCGAGAACAGGCGCAGTAACTGTAGTCTCCCGGTGGTATTCGACGGGGCTTTCACCGCGTCACCTCAATCCGGTTTGGCTTGGCCCTGGTTCCTGTTCCCGCTCATCGAACCGGACT
>Ga0210396_10002820_pt1 | contig 17534 bp, 15 predicted proteins | sample IncBWH17OmetaG_FD_155466 | JGI IMG/M metagenome (GOLD analysis project Ga0210396, IMG submission 155466) | Forest soil microbial communities from Barre Woods Harvard Forest LTER site, Petersham, Massachusetts, United States - Inc-BW-H-17-O ... | reverse complement strand
GGAAATCGCATTACAGAAATCGCCGCCCCCCTCCAAGTAGCACTTCTGAAGGCGCTTTCACTGACAGACATTAATGTCAGCTTTCGCTCCCTTCGAGTGGCGAACCTTTAACTCGATCTTCGTATTCCTTCCTCTGGCGCCCGGCTTCGCGGCGCCGGTTTTTTTGGGTAGCTGTTTGAAAGTGAGGTGATGTCCTTCCGTGGACACGCTGTCCAGCGGCGGGCGTCATTTCTCTCGTGATGCTTGACCTTGGACTTCCGCCGCCTCAACCTCATTCATTCCTTAATTTGCCTCGATAAGGGAGTTTGGAATGCCGGTTGCTCATACTCAAGACAAGATCGGACACGGGCATGAATGGCGGGAGGTGCGGTCGTGAACAAAGTGGTTGATTCTTCGGGTGTGCGGTACGCAGTAATTGCAGGGCTTCGCACCGAAACTGGTCATGAACGCCTGGTGATTGCGTACGCGAACGAGGAATCACTGCGTGATCTCATAGCCGCTCGCTCCATTATCGCGCTCGGGTTCTCGTCGCGCGAGGAGGCGGTAGCGTTTGGTACAGCCTCCGCCCCGACTGTCTTCGCTTACCCGCGTATGCCGGAAGCAACGGCAGGCAGGGAGACCGAGAGAGATCGGCAGGAACTCAATTGGGCAGAGCGGCGACGGAAACCAGGTTCAACGTTGAGAAGACTGGCACAGTTTTTCGCTACACCCTATCGCGGTCTTGCGACTGCGGTCATCGCTATCTTCTTTTCGAGGAACACTGTCTCCGCAGTAATCAGGGTGGCGCTGGGCAGTTCGATCTGAGTTCTCTCGATCCTACTCTCTGACAACAAATCTGGGCCGCCGGCCCGACTGTGTCGTAAAAGGAGCAACACAATGTACGTTCATCAGAAGATGCGGCCTGTCTTTGCTGTTGTGCAGACGCTTGTTATCGCCGTGGGGATAATGGAAGCAGTTCCGCAAGCGGTCGGACAGGTGGGAAAGGGCGAGACAGTCATCCAGAAAGCTACGGAACAGTTTGAGAATAGTCCCCTGAAAATTACTTCCCTGGGTCAAGGTCTATATGTTTTTTCCGGGGACGGAGGAGATGTTACGGCGATTGCCGCTGAAGGCAGCACTCTTCTGATCGATAGCGGAGTGGACTCACGGGTTTCCGAGCTGGACGATGCGATTTTCAAATCTACGATGCGTCCCGTCACACGGTTGGTGAATACACATTGGCACTTTGACCACACAGGAGGAAATACCTACTTCGGCTCTGGAGGTGTGATCATCATAGCCCAGGAGCACGTCAAGCAGCAGCTCTCCTCCGTACAAGACGTCTCCTTCATTGGCCTGCGCGACGGTCATTATCCTTCACAGGCGCTGCCAGGGGTAACGTACTCAAGCAGCATGACTTTGAGTCAAGGGTCTGAACGGCTCACATTGGAGAATTATGGATCCGCGCATACGGACGGAGATACTATTATCTACATCGCTCCGGCGAATGTCGCTGTCGTAGGAGACATTTTCTCGAATCACTTCTATCCCATCATCGATCTGGTGTCCGGCGGATCAATTGACGGCATGATCCATTCCCTCGATCAAATTCTGGCGCACACTGACGAGCAGACCAAGATCGTGCCGGGGCATGGTCCAATAGCGACGCGTGCCGACCTGCAAGACTACCGCGAGATGCTGGTGCAGGTTCGGCAGAGGATTAAAGATCTCATCGCAGCCGGAAAGACAATGGATGAAGTGGTCGGGGCTGCGCCCACCAAAGATTTCGATGCCAAATGGGGCGGTGGTTACGTGAGCGCGGTGGTCTTCACCAAAATGGGATTCAGCAGCCTGGCTGGTGCCAGCAGCGCACATCGATAGTTGCTTGACGTCGCACTCACATTCTAAGAAATCAAGACACCGCCGATCACCGGGAGGCACCGTGATCCTTTCGGAGGACTTCTCGCGCGCTTTCATTCCCACCTGAAGCCATGGATGCCTCTCCAATTCCCTTGCCGTTGCCAATCGGCACGACATCGAACATCTGCTTGATCGAGGGCGGATCGTTCACGAGGTTCTGGCACTTAGCGTGCTTCCACTCGGACATTTTCCAAACAAGCTGGCCCTCCGTTTCGAACGGCGCGCCTCTGGAGAAGCCTAACGTCGTTAAGCCGTCGTTAAGCCGAGGAACGGCGCGAGACATTAACGATCTGCGGGTTATGTCGCTAATGCTGGTCCGATTGCCGCGAAGCATTGCTCTGCCATCGATGCCGCCTCTGCGGTCTACTTGAACAGAATCTTGGCCATCATTCCCTTGTCTTCGTGATTCAGCAGATGACAATGAAATACTGACATACCCTTGATGACGGGGTCAGTAAAATCCAGGATGACGTCCACGGAGCCTGCATGGGGAACATTCACCGTATCGAGCCACGCAGGATGGGACAGTGGCAGGCCCTGTTGCGCGTAAGCCAGGAAGTGAACCTGGTGAATGTGGAAGGGATGTAGTTCAGCGGTCAAGTTGACAATACGCCAATGCTGATACGTGCCGACACGAGCGCTTGTCATCGGACTTGCGTCCGGCGCAAATTTGCGGCCGTTGATGTAAAAGCCGTTCTTGTCTTCGGTAAAAGTGACAATGAAGTCTGGCTCGGTCTTCTTCAGTGGCTCAACGTCAATTGGCTTGTAGAGCGGTGCACGGCCACCGGTAGGATGCGCTTGCTCAGGCCGGGGATCTGTATTGGACTGACCGGAACGGGGTTGCACTAAATCTGCAAGCACCATCTCTGGATTGGGATCGCCAACCCGACCCGCATTTACGCAAAGCGTACGCAGGGCTGTATGCGTGCCAGGGGGTGGGCCGGTAACGATTGCTTCGAGCCGGCCAGCGGGCGCAACCAGCAAGTGATCGGCGGTCATCGTCGGATGCTTGGGATCACGGTAGGCGAGCGGCATTCCGTCAAGGGCCACGATTTCAAAACTCTGTCCATCCAGTTGCAGATCCAAATAGCGGTCTGCCGAAGCGTTCACGATACGCCAGAACTGTCGCTCTTTAGGCGCGATCTCGATTCGCGGTCGAAGCACTCCGTTCACGGTAAAAATTTCCTCGATGGCCTCGGCTTCTGCCCCGCATCCCTTAGCTGGGATTTCAACATCGCGCATGAGAGCGGCGCCGTTCGTGTCATGCTCGATGGAGCGGCCGCGAACCACGATCACCCGCTCGCGAAGACGCTCTACTTCGGGGACATAACGTTCCATTCCCTCGATGACGATAGCTCCTGACATTCCATCCCGCACTTGGCGGTGGCTCTCGCCATGAGGGTGGGTGTGGTACCAGAACAAGCCTGGCGGATGATCGTGCGGAATCTCAACCCTGTAGTGCAAAACTTGGCCAGGCTTGGCCAGCATGGTGAGCACATCATCCTGCGGAGCAGCCGGCGAGACGCTGAGCCCATGAAAGTGCAAGTTCGTCATGTCCATGCAGGGATTCCCCGCACAGCCCTCTGTTGACTTCGCTGGCAGCTTGTTAACATACGTGATTTTGAGAATGTCACCAGGGGTGGCGCGGATGACCGGAGCCACCGTCTCTCCCTCGAAAGCGAAGGCATCCCGGCCGTTTTCATTCACCGCATCAAGCGTGAGAGACACAACATGATTCTGAGCCCGTACCTGCGGTGGCTCCGGCAGGGAAACGGTTTGGGCTAAGCCGTAAACTGCGAGAAAGATCTGCGCAGTGAAGAACAGGATCAGCGTGTATTTTCTTTGGCCCGTCGTAGCCATACACCGGCATAGTATGTGTGGGAACATTCTCTTTCTGGGGTTAGGCATCACCGCCGCGTTTGTCATTACTCCTCCCCTCCCTTTACGTCATCCAGTCACGAGTCACCGCGACTCCTGACGTAACATTGTCCCTACCCGATGGAATTTTGGGGAATCCTCCTCGAAGCAGTGAGTTTTCGGAGGCTACGCCATCCCAGGTAACTGCATGCGGCTCGCCAAAGGCGGGCCTCGTCAATAGCTAAGGACTTTCCAAGGTTTTCGGTTGCGGGGGCGAAGCGATTAACTGTCTCGGGTGACCATGGGCTGATCGTGATGTCAATATTTAGACGCTCCACCGGTGGTTTTGCGCTCTCAACCATCAGAATGCTGTTCCAACTCTTCGCTCACCGTTCCCGGAGTGAGGTTTACTGCGATATTATTTCTCTCATCGGGAGCTGTATGTTGAGACACGCTCGACGAGAGCGAGGTGCGGGCAGGCTATGACCCTGCATAAACGGCGTCCTTCAATTCTTGGCGGCACCTCTGCCTGCCAACGTCGAGGCCAGTGAATGACGCCCGCGACCGTTCCCATGGTGTTCGTCGTCGATGACGATGACTTGGTGCGTGCCTCCATCCAAGGCATGCTGAAATCGGTTGGACTGCATTCGGAGACCTTCGGGACGGCGCAAGAGTTCCTACGCAGCAAGCGGCCGGATGGGCCAAGCTGCCTCATTCTGGACGTAAGGCTTCCAGGAGTCAGCGGCCTGGATTTTCAGCGAGAGTTGGCTGAGGCGGGTATCCGGATTCCCATTATCTTTATCACCGGTCATGGAGACATTCCCATGACGGTTAAGGCAATGAAATCAGGTGCGGTGGAGTTCCTAACCAAGCCTTTTCGGGACCAGGACTTGCTGGATGCGATTCACCAGGCCTTGGATCGTGATCGGGTGATTCGCCAGCAGCAGAGCGAGCTAAGCGAGTTGCGAAAGCGGCACCAGTTGCTTACCCCACGCGAACGTGAGGTCATGAGTCTCGTGGTTGCGGGCATGCTCAATAAACAAATAGCTTTTGATCTCGGAACCAGTGAAATCACCGTGAAGATACAACGCGGACACGTGATGCGTAAGATGCAAGCGGAATCGCTCGCGGAATTGGTGAGAATGGCGGCGAAGCTTGCGCTTCCGCCCGCCAAGAAGTAGTCAATGACGCCACTGTTGAACAAAGGCACGGTTCGAAAGCGAGCTGCAACTATGAACGGTCCATTGCCGCGCACGCCATGGAAGTCTTTGTACATAGATTAAGATCCTCGACTCATGGGATTACTGAACCCGGCAAGACTTAGCGCTGGTGCTAGAAAGGCGGTTAATTTCTTGATTGAAGCGCAGGCGACTGTTCCTCCTGGCAACTCGGATGGAGTCAAATGGCTGCCGTGAACTTGATTGGCTCTTACAACTACGCGCTCGTGGCGCTTTCGGTGTTCATTGCCATGTTTGCATCGTACGCCGCTCTGGATCTCGCAAGTCGCGTAACGGCTGCGGGCGGTTGGAGTCGTGCGCTTTGGGTGCTCGGCGGTGCCAGTGCGATGGGGACTGGAATTTGGTCAATGCACTATATCGGGATGCTGGCGTTTATCCTGCCGATTCCCGTGGCCTACCATTGGCCAACCGTGCTGCTGTCATTACTTGCGGCCATTCTCGCGTCGGTCATTGCGCTGTACGTGGTGAGCCGACAGAAAATGAGCGCGTCCCGAGCGGTCGCCGGAAGTCTTCTGATGGGAGCAGGTATTGCGGGTATGCATTACATCGGGATGGCCGCGATGCGCTTACCGGCTATATGCCAATTTAATTCCTTTCTGGTCGTCCTGTCCGTCGTGCTCGCAATTCTGATTTCTCTCGCCGCGCTATGGATCAGCTTTCACTTCCGAGATGAGAAAACGGGGATTGGCCGGGAGAAGTTAGCCGGAGCCGTCGTGATGGGCGCTGCGATTCCCATCATGCATTACACCGGCATGGCCGCCGCCAGTTTCACGCCCTCCGGCGCGCCACCCGACCTGTCTCATGCTGTAAGCATTTCCGCACTTGGCATTGCCGGAATCGTCGCCGTTACCTTCATCGTCCTCGGGCTGGCTCTGCTGACATCGTGGATGGACAGGCGCTCCGTCGCCAAGACCTTGGAACTGCAGGAAGAGAAGTTGCAGCGAAGTGAGGCGTATTTGGCGGAAGCCCAAAGGCTCAGTCGTACCGGCAGTTGGGCACGAGTCTCCGCCACCGGCGCGATGAGGTACTGGTCCGAAGAATGCTACCGCGTGCTTGGTTTTGATCCGCACGACGGACTGCCGCGATTCGAAACATTCCTGCAGCGAATCCATCCCGACGACCAAGCCAAGATCAGAGAAATATCGGCGGCAGCGGGCCGTGACAAGATCGACTATGAGACAGATTACCGAATCGTCCATCCCGGCGGCGAGGTGAGAGACATCCACGTTGTAGCTCACCCCGTTTTCAACCCATCGGGCGATCTCGTTGAGTACGTCGGTACCGTGATGGACGTGACCGAGCGCAAGCGTACTGAAGAGAAGCTCCGGCAGAGCGAGGCCTATTTAGCAGAAGCGCAGAAGCTCACACATACGGGAAGTTGGGTCTGGCAAGTGGCTGAAAGACGCGCCTTGCATCTATCCGATGAATGGTATCGCGTATATGGTTTCGATCCCAAAGAGGGCATGTCGGCTTGGCATATACGGCTGGAACGCATTCATCCGGATGATCGAGCTGGGCGGCAACAAGCAATCGATCGAGCAATAAACGAAAAGTCAGATTATGAAATTGAATACCGTATTCTTCTTCCAGGTGGCGCCGTAAGACACGTCCACAGTGTCGGACATCCCGTTTTGGACTCATCTGGAAATTTAGTGCAATTCGTTGGCAGCTCCACCGACATTACGGAGCGCAGGCAGGCCGAAGAAGACTTACGTCAGGCACAGGCGGATCTTGCACGCATCAGCCGCATCACGACAATGGGAGAGCTAACCGCCTCCTTGGCACACGAAGTGAATCAACCGATTGCCGCCGCCGTCACCGACGCGAATACCTGCTTGCGCTGGCTCAATCGCGATCATCCCGATCTGGAAGAGGCTCGCGAGGCCGCCTCCAGAGTGGTCAAAGACGCGACCCGTGCGGCGGAGATCATCAGCCGAACTCGCCTGCTTTTCAAAAAGGTTAATCCGCAATGGGAGTCGGTCGATTTGAACGAGACAATTCGAGAAATGGTGACCCTTCTGAGCGGTGAAGCCGTGCGGTACTCCATATCGATCCGGACGGAGCTAGCTGCAGGACTTCCTCAGGTCATGGGAGATCGAGTGCAACTGCAACAAGTGTTAATGAACCTCATTATTAACAGCATCGAGGCGATGAGAGATGTGGATGGGACGCGCGAGCTCACCATCCAGTCGCAGCGCGGTGTTGATGGTCAGGTGCTGATCTCGGTCAACGATACCGGCGTGGGGCTTCCGCCGCAGCAGGCGGATCAAATCTTTAATGCCTTCTTTACCACCAAGGGTCATGGCACCGGCATGGGACTTCGGATCAGTCGCACCATCGTTGAGTCACATGGCGGCCGCTTGTGGTCAGCCGACAACCCTCCCCGCGGCGCGAGTTTTCAGTTCACCCTGTCCGGCAAAGCCGTCACCCACGAATAACCCTTTGCAGCCGCCTCAATAGTGTCCGAATCAGCAGCCGTGGCTCGCGTAAGGCTCTCCAAGACGTTCCAGATGCTGTGGGCGGTATGAGCTCTCGCATACCAAAGTATGATTGTGCAGTTTCGACGACCCTGCTAACTTTTAACTACCGTGAGGCCAAGCAAGATGAACTTAGTAGCGATCGTTGATGACGATGACTTGATGCGCGGTGCCTTGCAAGGCATGTTGAAATCGGTGGGATTGCCTTCGCTAGCTTTTGCGTCCGCGGAAGAATTTCTGACGTCCGGCCAGCATCACCAGACCGCATGTCTCATTGCTGATATTCGCATGCCCGGAATGTCCGGGCTGGAATTGCAGGCCAAGCTGAATGCTGAGCGTTGCCGGATTCCGACCATCTTCATTACGGCACACGGTGACGAGAAAATGCGGATGCAGGCTTTGAGAGCAGGAGCGGTAGAGTTCCTGGCTAAGCCTTTCGACGACGAAGCCTTGCTCGAGAGTGTTCGGGCAGCCCTGGAAAGTTGAGCCCAGCAAACAGCGTGTACGCAGCACGAGGGGGTCTCTGTGGCGGGTATCCAGATATCACAAGCTGTTGATCAAGCTCCTTATGAGCGAAGATTCGAGCAGGTCATAGGGAACAGTCCTGCTCTGGAAGCGGTCCTCGAACAGGTCGAACGAGTCGCGCCCACTGGTTCCACCGTGTTAATCCATGGAGAAACCGGCACCGGAAAAGAGCTGATCGCACATGCGATACACAACATCAGCTCGCGTTGCGGGCGCCCGTTCGTAAGGCTGAATTGCGCTGCCATTCCCCTGGATCTTCTTGAGAGTGAACTTTTCGGCCACGAGAAAGGCGCATTCACCGGAGCCATAGCGCAGAAGATTGGACGTTTCGAGTTGGCTGACAAAGGCACCCTTTTCCTGGACGAGGTGGGCGATATTCCGCCGGCGCTGCAGCCCAAACTGCTGCGTGTACTGCAGGAGCAGGAGTTCGAGCGCCTGGGTAGCACCCGGACTCACCAAGTGGATGTTCGGCTGGTGGCTGCCACGAATCGTGATCTCGTCGAAATGGTGAATCGAGGCCAATTTCGCAGCGACCTCTATTACCGGCTGAATGTCTTCCCTGTCCTGTTGCCACCGTTGCGAGCGCGCCCCGAAGACATTCCCGCCTTGGTGATGCATTTCGTCGAGCTTTTTGGTCGGCGGATGGGTCGGAAAATCGAACACATTCCTGCAGAGACGATGTCTGCGCTCAACTCCTACCAGTGGCCGGGGAACATCCGCGAACTCCAGAACCTGGTTGAACGCGCCGTAATCCTCTCTGATGATGGTGTGCTTCCCAATCCTTTGCCAACGACGGGGGCCCAGCCTGTCGTCGTTTCGACAGCTGCAACGACTCTGAGGGAGTCGGAGCGCGCTCTGATTCTGCAAACGCTAGAGGAAGTCCGTTGGGTGATCGGCGGACCGAAGGGCGCAGCCTCCAAACTCGGCCTGAAGCGGACTACCCTCATCCACAAGATGCAGAAGCTAGGGATTAGTCGGCCTGGCATCGCGAGCGATCGTGATGCGGTGGATACGACAACACAACGGCCGGTCTACCCACCGCCATCGTAGCGGGGCTGATGAAATCGCAAGCCTTTGACCGCGACCTGATGCTTCGATAGAATCGTTCCCTGCTCGTACCCTTCGCGATCGGTTCTGGAACAGAAATACCAATCCAACCGTATCCGCCTGCGGATTTTGTGGTGCAGTTCCGAGCGATGAATGAAATTGAAGCGATGAACTTCTCCGGGAAAGTGGCTCTCGTTACGGGCGCAGGCAGTCGGCAAGGAATAGGCTTTGCGACTGCTCGTCTGCTGGCACAACAGGGGTCGAAGATCGCAATCACTTCCACGACCGAAAGAATTGAAGCGCGCGCCCGCGAACTCGCCGCAGACGGAGCGGATGTCTTTGCTTTCCCCGCCGACCTGCGGGATCCCGCGGGCACTCAGGAACTGCTTGGTGAGGTCCTGGCCCGCTATGGACGCCTCGACATTCTTGTTAACAATGCCGGCATGACTCAGATCGGCAGTCCAACCGAGACCACCTCGTTGCCTCTGGTGGAGCTTTCCGAAAAGGAGTGGGATTACAGCATTGCCCTTAATCTCAAAACGGCTTTCAACATCACGAAGGCCGTTCTGCCCTTCATGCTGGCGGCGAATTATGGGCGCATCGTGAACGTTTCTTCTGTCACCGGCCCTGTTGTGAGCAATCCTTGCGAAACCGCCTACAGCGCGGCGAAAGCCGGCATGGTTGGGATGACTCGCAGTCTCGCTCTCGAACTGGCCCGCAAGGGAATCACTGTGAACGCCGTCGCCCCCGGCTGGATCGAAACCGCGTCCTCCACCGAGCACGAAATCATCGCGGGCAGAAATACTCCCCTCGGCCGCCCCGGACGCCCTGACGAGGTCGCTGCCGCGATCGCGTTTCTGGCTTCCGAATCCGCCTCCTACATCACCGGTCAACTGATCATCATCGACGGCGGCAATGCCCTTCAGGAATACAAGGGCCCGTCCGAGATGTATTACTAAAACGATGTATTACTGAAACAAGGACGCCCAGCCATATCGGTTCTGCATTCGTCCAGAAAACTCTGAGATCGTCTGCCCTTAGCCAAGCCACTGCGGATTGGCGTAGGTGCCGTCAAACTGGTGAGTAGTCTTGTAGAGTTCGAACTGGCCAGCCTCCGCTGCCTTTGAAGTTCTTGCAAGGAGAGCCGCAACTTGGGAAGAGTTCATCGGCTGAAAACTGCGGGCGGCGTGGATCGCTTGCTCAAGGATCGGCATCGAATCGCAGCCGGTGATGACGACACTGGTCGGGAGGTTCATCGAGTAATAGAGACACTCGGTCGGTGTAACAGTCTTGCTCTCGAGAATCACGTGGTCACCCATGGATTTCATGCCTAGCACCCCGATGCCGTTCTCGGTCAATACCGGCAAAACTCTCTTCTCGAAACTGTTGAAGTGAGCGTCCATCACGTTAAGAGGCATCTGAACCGCATCGAACTTGAATCCGTGCTTTGAGGCCGTGGCCAGCATCTGCAAATGAATGTCTGGACTCTTGTGGCCAGTGAACCCTATAAAACGGACCTTCCCCGCCTTCTGGGCTTCAAGCACAGCCTCCATTCCGCCACCTTGGGCAAAAACACGGTCTGGGTCGGAATCTCGAATCACTTCATGAAACTGCAGTAAGTCAACTCGATCGGTCTGCAATCTCCGCAGTGATTCATTGAGTTGGGCTGCTGCAGCGGTCTTGGTGCGGCCATCGATCTTGGTCATCAGAAAGGCCTTCCCGCGATAACCGTCGCGCAGGGCTTTGCCCATTCGAATCTCGCTCTCGCCGCCGTTGTAGTCCCAGCAATTATCCAGAAAGTTGATCCCTTCATCGATTCCTGTACGAATAATCCGTATGCTCTCTTCCGGATCGCTCTGCCGAGCCAGGTGATACCCACCCAGCCCAATCAGCGAGACCTTTTCACCAGTGCGACCCAGCGGCCGATATGGAATGCCATTCTTACGATCTTCGGTTGCGGACGCGCCTAGCGTTCCGGCCATTAAGAGGGATGCGGCAGTCATGCCGAGAAACTCTCTCCTGCTGAAACCTGAGTCCTGATTCGCAAGGACGTTTTCTCGGACAGTCGACTTGGAACAATCCAAGCATGATTGATTGGAGTCATACTCATTGAGAGTCATTGAAAGACCTCCTGTGCAGACGCGTTCTGCGACTCTACCCGAATAGGTTGCTGCTCGAAAGCGGCAAATCGCGGACCCGTTTTCCTGTGGCGGCAAAAATCGCATTGCAAAACGCAGCCACAAACGGTGGCACTCCCGGCTCTCCGACTCCAGCCGGCGGCGCGGAGCTTTCCGTAATGTAGACATTGGTTTGAGCCGGGGCTTCGTTGATTCGGGCCACGGGATAGTCATTGAAGTTGGATTGCTGAATCACGCCATTCTTGGCCGTGATCTCCCCACTGCGTACGATGCTCGTGCCGAAGACCGCCGCGCCTTCGAATTGCGCGCGCGTTGCTTCCGGATTTACGACGAGTCCCGCATCCAGCGCTGTGTCAACGCGGGGGATGCGGATCTCGCCGTCATCCGTCACCTCCACCTCAACCACTGTAGCCACATAAGTCAAGAAACTGCGATGTGCGGCGAATCCAAACCCATGGCCCTTTGCGCTCTCCTTCTTGCCCCATCCGGATTTGTCGGCAACCATTTCGATAACCTTCCGCAAGCGTCCCGTTTCCCAGGGATAGGTTTTGTAATCCGCACCATAGTTCGGATACGCCACGTTGGTGAAGTCTAACGTACGAGGCGGCCCGACCAGGTCGAGCAGATACTCCACGGGATCGCGATTGGCGCGATGAGCCAGTTCATCCGTAAAACACTGGACCGCGAATGCATGATAGATATTGGCCACGGATCGCAGCCAGCCTATTCGGACGTGAGCCTGCGCCGGACCGTTCTCGATGCGTATGTTGGGCAAATCGTAGGGAAGGTCCGTCCAACCCTGTGCGAGGTGCGGCGGATCTCCATAAACTGCATTTACGTCGAAGGTAGAGGTGATCGGTGGAAAGACTGATCTCTGCAGCCACGCCGTGGGTTTGCCCCTGTCATCGACAGCTGCCTTCATGTACATGGCAGCGACTGCGTTGTAGTAGTCAAACTTGACGTCGTCTTCCCGGGTCCACACTACCTTTACAGGACGGCCCAACTTCTTGGACAAGACCGCAGCCTCGGCAACGTAGTCAGGCTTGGATTTCCTTCCAAACCCGCCGCCTAACAATGTGACGTGGCAAACCACATCCTCGATCGGAATGCCCAGTTCCGAGGACACGATCGCCTGCACAGCTTGAGGATTTTGTGTGGGCGCCCATGCCGTGACTCTCCCGTCCTTGAATTCCGCCAGCGCCACCATGGGTTCCATCGGCGCGTGGGCCAGTAGCGGAACGTAATAGTCGGCTTCCACTACATTATTGCCCGCGAGGAACTCTTTGTCTGAGTCGCCCACGCTGCGGATCAGCTTCCCCGGCTTGTGCGCAGTTTCCTTTAGTTCTTTCTTGTATTCAACGGAGTCGTAGGATTCGTTCGGCCCGTTGTCCCAAGTTATCTTCAGCTTCTTGCGTCCCTGGAATGCTGCCCAGGTATTGTCGGCAATCACCGCAACACCGCCCAAAGGCTGAAAGGCAGCTGGGGGCTTGAACGGATCGATCTTGACGGTCTGGTGCACTCCGGCGACCTTTAGCGCTTCCTGATCGTCAAGGGTTGTTATTTTTCCGCCAAACACCGGGGGATGCTCGATCGACGCGTAGACCATGCCATCCAGACGCGCGTCCATTCCATACATCGCCTTGCCCGTGCAGAGGTTTTCCAGGTCAACGCTGGTCATTCCCTTCCCGATATACCGCCACTCCGAGGGCTCTTTCAGCTTGACCTGTTCTTTCTTTGGGACGGCAAGGCGGGCAGCTGCGGAAGCGAGTTGCCCGTAGCCCACGCGCCGGCCCGTTGCCTTGTGAACCACAATATGCATCTCTGTGGAACACTCCGATGCAGGAACCTTCCACTGTATCGCCGCCGCCTGGATCAACATCCAGCGAGCCGCAGCACCGCACTCTCGCATGGTGTCATAGAATCGCCTCACCGATTGCGAACCGTCTGTGTTTTGGTCTCCGTATCGCTTATCGCCAATCGCCTGGTCGATCTTCACGCGCTTCCAATCGGCGTCAAGCTCGTCCGCAAGAACAAGGGGCAAGGATGAACGGATGACCGTTCCCATCTCTGAGCGGTGGGCCACGATGTAGACAGTTCCATCCCGCTGAATCCCAACAAAAAGATTGGGATGAAAAGTCGTCCTGTCCGCTTCGGTCTGACCATCCGTCGTCTGTTCCTGCGCGAGCATCGGTGGGACAAACCGAACTGCGAGAATAAGCGCGCCCGCACCGAACGCGCCCTTGAGGAAGCTTCGCCGGCTTACATTTTCGATTTGCCTCATGCGATTTTCCCCGCGGCCGACTTGATCGCCTGGCGAATCCGTTGGTAGGTTCCGCAGCGGCAGATGTTACCTGCCATGGCGTCATCAATTTGCTGATCCGTAGGATGGGGAGTGGTCTTTAAAAAAGAAACAGTCTGCATGATCTGACCGGACTGGCAATATCCGCACTGCGGAACGTTCAGCGCCATCCAGGCCTGTTGGACGGGGTGGAGCCCATTTGCCCCGAGGTCCTCAATCGTCCGAATCTCGCTACCCGCCGCCGCGCTCATCGGAGTAATGCACGAACGGATTGCTTCACCGTTCTTGTGTACCGTGCAGGCACCGCACAGGGCGATGCCGCAACCAAACTTGGTTCCCGTCAGCCCAAGGATGTCACGCACGTACCACAGCAGGGGCATGTCGGGATCGCCATCGAAGGTGCGGTCTATCCCATTCACTTTGAGCTTCATCATTTGCTCCCCTTCCCCCCAGACCAGCATTCTGCGTGCCACGTTGCACGCCAGCCATTGGCGCAAATCCTAGCGGTGTATTTGGTTTCGATACGAGGAGAAAGGCAATCTTTCCCGTACGGTGTCCCTATTTCGACGCAAGTGTTGAAAGGCGGTCACCGCCGTCAGGGCCCTCACCTAGCCTTTCGTTGAAAGTATACGCACCCCACAGTGGCAAGGAAGTTGCTGCTCCTCAGGAGCGGCTGACCTCATTATTATGCTCGCGCTGCACTCTCGAACTGCGAAGGCGAGCAGCCGCCGCCGGAGGAGTTATTTTGAAACTCGGTACTCGTTCATCATTTCTCACTGCAGTCATATGCGCCATTCTCTGGATTGTTCTGGCTGTGTGGCTTCACGCGCAAGACACGCCGTTCCATAACGCACCTCCATCCAGCGTTAGTTTGAAAAACCCATATGCGGGACAGGAGACGGCCGTCACAGCGGGATCAAGGCTGTACGCTACGAACTGCAGCTCTTGTCATGGAAGTCATGGGCAAGGAAACGGGGCGATGCCTGCCGTATCCCAAGGACCCACGCAATCGGCGTCGGACGGGGAGGTCTTCTGGTTTATCACGACCGGAGCTGTCGACAAAGGGATGCCCTCCTGGAGCACACTCTCCGAGCGGCAACGATGGCAGCTGGTCTCCTACCTGAAGTCGCTCAAGAATCCGCATGCTTCACAAGAAAGCGGTTCTGCATCCAAGTAGTGAAACAGTTCAACGAGAATTATGGAGGTCAATCATGAAGAAGCACATTTCTGCGAGCACGGCTGGAAAGGTTTCACTCGGTGGAGGACTTTCCGTCAATCGTCTCGGCTTTGGAGCTATGCGCCTTACCGGTGAAGGGATCTGGGGCCCGCCGAAAGATCGGAAGGGTGCGCTTGACGTTCTGCGCCGCGCTGTCGAACTCGACGTGAATTTCATTGACACTGCGGACTCTTACGGTCCCCATGTCAGTGAGGAGTTGATTGCTGAAGCCCTTTTTCCTTATCCGAAGGGATTGGTAATCGCAACCAAAGGCGGTTGGAATCGACCCGGCCCCAATCAATGGACCCACGATGCAACTCCCTCTCACCTCCGGAAAGCCGTGGAGGGCAGCCTTAAGAGACTACGACTGGACCGCATCGACGTTTACCAACTGCATATTCCTGACCCGGTCGTGTCCTTCGATGCTTCGGTGGAAACCCTGGCTCAGCTCCGAAACGAAGGGAAAATTCGCCTGGTGGCATTGTCCAACGTCACACAGGAGCACATCGAGCGCGCGCGCAAGATTGTTCCGATCGTCTCTGTGCAGAATCGCTATAGCTTTGCCGACCGTGAATGGGACTACGTGGTGGAATATTGCCAGCGCAACGGGCTCGCTTTTATTCCCTGGTTCCCCCTCGGAGCCGGCAAAGTTGCGGGGGAGCTGCTGAACCGGATTGCGGAAACGCACGCCGCGAGCGTCACGCAGATCGCGCTGGCATGGCTGTTGCGGCGATCCCCGATGATGCTGCCCATCCCGGGCACATCCTCGCTGGAACATCTAGAACAGAATGTTGCGTCGGCTTCACTGCGCTTGACCGAAAATGAATTCGAAGAGCTGTCCGAAGTCTCCGAATTGGTGGGATCTCGGTGAAGATAAGCTGGCCTGGTAACTGGTTGGTTCGATCGCCCTCGTGAAACTTTTGTTTCGAAGCAAGAACCGGACGCGCATGGAGGCGGTTTGGAAGGTTATGTGCTCATACAGGAGCAACACGCCTAAGAAGCGACCGTGAGAAGAACAGCATGATAAATAATAGGTTTCATTCTCTCTTCTCACGTCGCTTCTCCCCCCGCACCGACTTATGTTTCGAATATCTTTCTGGCCATTGCGCTCACGCGGTGATCATTGCTGAAAAGTGCGGGTTCGTTTTTCGCCGCCACTTATCGCACGAGCGCCGATTAGCGGCATGTTTCGTCATTCAAGAATAACGGAGACCTTATGGAATCTTTTACGGCGGATCGGATAAAAGCCGGCTTCATCGGCTTAGGAAACATGGGGAGCCGCATCGCACAACGACTCCTTGATCACGGATACCAACTCTTTACGTACGATATGAATCCCGTTAATGCGGAAGCCCTCGCTAGACGGGGTGGAACCGTTGCAAGGAGCATTCACGAACTGGCGAGCACAGTCGATGTGGTTCTCTCCTGCTTGACCAACGATGACGCAGTGAGGAGCGTGTATACAGGGGCGGAGGGAGTGTTTGCTGCCGCACGACCAGGAACAGTGGTGCTCGAGATGAGCACAATCTCTCCAGAGACCTCACGCGAACTACACGGCCTCGGGGCCCGACGTAGCATCGAAGTGTTGGACGTGGCCATCTCTGGCAGCACTCCTGCCGCTGAGCAAGGCATTCTGACGCTACTGGCTGGCGGCAATCGCGAAGTGTTCCGTGCCGCTAAGCCGATATTCCAGACCATCGCAAAGCAGTACTTCCTCCTGGGCGATTCTGGATCCGGAACGGCCATGAAGTTGGTCGTCAACACGCTGCTGGGGGTTGGCATGCAGGCGATCGCTGAGGCTGTGGTCCTTGGGGAAAAAGCTGGCCTTGATCGCGAAAGGTTGCTCGAAGTCTTGTCAAAGACAGCTGTAATCGCTCCGGCTCATCTGGGAAAGCTGGCTAGAGCGGCAGTCAACGATTACAGCCCGCAATTTCCCCTGCGCCTGATGAATAAAGATTTTGAATTGATTCTGAAGGCGGCGGCAAAAGAGCATGTCTCTATGCCTGCGACAGAAGCTGCCTTCTACGTAAACTCCGAAGAATTGGCTGGTAACGATGAAAAAGATTTCTCTGCTGTGCTGCGGCGGATGGAAGAAGTGGCAGGTATCGAGGCTACTCCCTCGAACTCGGTAACAGGTTGACTTCGAGCACGGTCTGATTCATGCTGGGCTCGTTACGGGCCTGCCGCACTCTCGAACCATTGCCTGTCGGGCTTGCTTCCCCAACGGTCGAGGTCGCATACTAATTCTGCTTTCCCCGACGTAACACCTAGGGAAGCTGTGCGCCAGCGGTCTCTTCCTTCACCGAGGCACACACTGCTCTCTTTTCTGCTTCGGTGAGGTTCGCCTCGGGATGCATGGAGCTGTACAGCGGCGGCGGCATCCTGCCTGTCGATATGAGCCCGCAGATCGATACCAATTTGTCGCGCCTCTGCGGTTGCGAATACGTTTCCCACTCGGAGAAATCTAGCCTGTCCCTGCCTTCGCGCACGTGCCGCGCGATCCACCAGGAGACCGGCGCAACATGGCTGTACCAAGGCCAGTCGGTGTGATTGGAGTGGCAGTTCGCACAAGCCCGCACCAGGACTCGCGTAGTTTCTGGATTCGACAAAAGCGGCAGTCCCTGATTTCTCGCCTCGATACCAGCATGCCGCGCGGTCCCAACCTGTTCGACAACCACGGCTACGGCTATCAACGCCACAATTGATTTCAGTGTCCTCATCATTGAGTTTACCGGTGACGCCCAACTGCTTAGGCTTGCCGCAATTTTGAGGCCGGGCGGAAGCACGATTTTCTTAAGTTCAAAGGAGGGATTAACCTTGCGTCCTGGCGATGGCGAC
>Ga0210396_10002818_pt1 | contig 17540 bp, 12 predicted proteins | sample IncBWH17OmetaG_FD_155466 | JGI IMG/M metagenome (GOLD analysis project Ga0210396, IMG submission 155466) | Forest soil microbial communities from Barre Woods Harvard Forest LTER site, Petersham, Massachusetts, United States - Inc-BW-H-17-O ... | reverse complement strand
GAAGCAACGTGTGCTCGGCATCATTCCGAATTTTTATGTCAGCTACGTTCCCGATGCGGTTGCGCTCACGCCAAAACAAAAGTTCGAGCTGGCCTGGAGGTCGTCTGTTGATCCGTTCACCTTCGTTGCGGTTGGAGCTGTTGCCGGGATTCAGCAGGCCGGAAACGGACTCGGTGGATACGGACAAGGAGCGCAAGGTTACGCAAAGCGCTACGGCGCATCGTACGGTGACGTCGTTATAGGTACGTTCCTCGGAAGCGCCATCATGCCGTCTCTCCTGAAACAAGATCCGCGTTATTTCTACAAGGGAACCGGCACGAAGCGATCACGACTTTTGTACGCGCTCGCCAGTCCGTTTATCTGCAAGGGCGACAACGGACGTTGGCAGCCGAATTATTCGTATGTGATCGGAAATTTCGCGGCAGCAGGTATTGCAAATGCGTATTACCCCGCGAGCGATCGGGGAGCGGGATTGGTGGCCGAAACCGCGCTTGTGAGGCTTGGTGAAAATGCCGTCGCGGCGGTCTTTCAAGAGTTTATCGTCCGGAAGTTGACGCCGAAAGTCTCTAATCGCGCTCAAGCCCCAAAAGAATAACGGAAAAATTGGTCCTACTACGGCGGCCGCACAATCGAACGTGGTTTCCATCAGCAAGTAGACTTCGGATTCGCAACACGGGGCGGAAGAAAAAGCCGCCCCATTTTTTTTGTTCATGCACAGTTCATGCACCATCGGGAGTTTTAGCGAAATGGCACGTTTGCTTTTTAGTTCTAAGTTGCTAGAATCAAATCCGTTGGGCGGTTAGCTCAGCGGTTAGAGCATCCCGCTTACACCGGGAAGGTCCGCGGTTCAAATCCGTGACCGCCCACCATCACGTAGCACCCTTTCGCGGGGGACGTAGTTCAGTTGGTTAGAACGCTGCCCTGTCACGGCAGAGGTCGCGGGTTCGAGTCCCGTCGTCCCCGCCATTCATTCCAATAAAAACAGACGGCACCGCCCGTCAGGCAGAGGTCGCGGATTCGAGGGCCCTCGGTCCGTTCGACGCCAAATTTATCCTGGATTTATGCTGCACGGAGCACAATTGTCCCGGGTAGGTCTGAGCCGTTCCTGTGATCGAGCCTTTGTCCCGACGCGGCCATCACACAAGGAGATGCGTTGAATTACTCGGCGCTCTTTCGCTCCGCGCTGGTCGCGCTGCTTCGGAACAAGATGCGCAGCGTGCTTACGGTGCTGGGCATCACCATTGGTATTGCCGCGGTGATCTGCGTCGTAGCGATCGGCAAGGCGGGGCAATCTCGCGTCGAGCAACAGCTCAACAATCTCGGCGACAATTTTGTCTGGATCGAAGCGGGCGGCCGCGCAGTCAATGGAGTGCGCACCGGAACGCACGACACCAAGACGCTGGTTTATGCCGACGCGATCGCCGTCCGCAATCAGGTTTCGCTCATCAAGGCCGTTTCACCGAATGTGGACGATCCCGTCCAGGTGATCTACGGCAATCAGAATTGGCACACATCCTACCGCGGAGTTTCGCCGGAATTTTTCGAGATCAAGCGTTGGTATCTCGATCAGGGCGCCATATTCTCGCAGGACGACGTGGATCGCGCTGCCGATGTCTGCGTTCTTGGCCGCACCGTGCGAGACCAGCTCTTCGGCGCCGAAGAGCCGGTCGGCAAAGTGATCCGCATAAACAACATCCCCTGCAAGGTCGTCGCGACGCTGCTACCGAAGGGACTATCGCTTTCCGGTCAAGACCAGGACGATACTGTCATCATTCCCTTCACTACGGCGCAGAAGAAGATCAAGGGAATCGATTGGCTCGACGATATTCTCTGCTCGGCAATCTCACAAGACTCTGTCAAGGTGGCCGGCCAGGAAGCCACGGCAGTTCTCCGCGACCGCCATCATCTTCGTGCCGAGGAAGAAGACGACTTCAACATTCGTAATCCCGAAGACATCATTCAGGCGCAACTCGATGCCAGCAAGACTCTCACGATTCTGCTTATCGCGATTGCCTCCGTTTCCCTGCTCGTAGGCGGAATTGGCATCATGAACGTGATGCTGGTGTCCGTAACCGAGCGCACGCGCGAAATCGGAGTGCGTGTCGCCGTCGGAGCCACTGAAGGAGCTATCCAACTTCAATTCCTCGGCGAATCCATTATGCTCAGCCTTGTTGGCGGCGCTGCGGGAGTGCTCTTGGGGATCTTCGGATCGTATTTGGTCGGGCAAACCCTGCGCTGGCCCATACAAATGTCCTTGGAGTCCATCGTGGTCGCGGCGGTGTTCTCGGTAGCCGTCGGTGTGTTTTTTGGATACTACCCCGCGCGCAAGGCTTCCCTGCTCGATCCCATAGAAGCCCTGCGCTATGAATGAGAGTGAAGGCACTTAGATGAAGGTTAAGGTTCGCTGGCTAATTGTGGTAGGCGTACTGCTTGTTGCGGGACTATTCGTCGCGTTCGGACTAAACCGCAGCACTCAGGCCCAATACTTCACCGCCAAGGTAGAGCACGGCGAGATTGATGACGTGGTCGAAGCCACTGGCACAATCAACGCGGTGATCACCGTCCAGGTCGGCTCGCAAGTTTCCGGCACCATTGCCCAGTTGAATGCCGATTTTAATTCGCGCGTTCACAAAGGTGACGTCGTCGCGCTCATCGATCCCGCTCTGTTCAAAGGCGCCGTGCTGCAGGCGGTAGCGGATTTGGAAAACGCCAAAGCCAACCTGGTAGCGTCGCGTGCCAACCTCGAAAAAGCGAAGGCCGTAATGGTGCAGACCAAGGCGGACTATGATCGCGCGGTCCAGTTGACCAAAGCCGGCGTCATGAGTCAGCAGCAATTGGATCTGGCCAGATCGAACTATGATTCGGCCAACGCATCGGTGGGTGCAGCCGAGGCAACTGTCACGCAGGCGCGGGCACAGATCAATCAGAAAGAAGCTGCCGTAAATGTGGCGCAGACGAATTTGGACTATACCGTGATTCGCTCTCCCATCGACGGAACGGTCGTAGCGCGCAACGTGGACGTCGGACAAACCGTCGCAGCATCCTTACAAGCACCCACCATTTTCACAATCGCGCAGGACCTCAAGAAGATGTGGGTATACGCCAAAACAGACGAATCCGACGTCGGCAATATCAAGATCGGAACACCTGTCACCTTTAAAGTAGATGCCTTCCCGAAAGACACCTTTCACGGAGCGGTCGGCCAGGTTCGCATGAACGCAACTACGGTCCAGAGCGTCGTCACCTACGACACCATCATCGAATTCGCAAATCCCGAGTTAAAGCTGTTTCCGGGAATGACTGCATACGTGACCATTCCCGTAGCTACTGCGCAAAATGTTGTGAAGCTGCCCAACACGGCCCTGCGCTACAAACCAACCATGTCCGCGGAGCAAATTCTCGCGCTATACAAACAGTACGGCATTGACGAAGCCGGAGAAAAACAGGCGGCCGGCGACCCGGTGGGAGTCGCCAATGTGCAGCAAACCGCCGCAGCAACCCCGCTTCCGCCCCGAGCGCCGAAGGCAGCTAATGCCATCGTTTGGAAGCTGCATCCCGATAACACCATCGAGCCAGTTAAGGTTTCTCTGGGAATCACGGACCACGCTTACACGGAAGTGGTCTCGGTTCTCAAAGGGCAAATCAAGGAGGGCGACGACGTGATCATCCGGTCCGTGGCTCCGAAATCTCAGGGCTTGGGCGGCCTACCCCATTAAGGGTTGGCGTTTCACAACGACTCCATGGAAGCGATGCCGACAGTCAACCAAGTTGAGCCGCCGAACGGCGCGGCCGCAAACACGGTTATCCGCGTTGAAGACGCGCACAAATACTACGACCTCGGCGAAACGCGCGTGCATGCCCTTCGTGGCGTAAGCCTGGCCATCGGGCGCGGCGAGTTCGTCGCGATCATGGGCGCAAGCGGAAGCGGCAAATCAACCTTCATGAACATGCTCGGCTGTCTCGACCGTCCCAGCTCGGGCCGGTACTTTCTGGAAGGGACTGACGTTTCCCGGCACGATAAAAAAGCACTCGCGCTCATTCGTAATCAGAAAATCGGATTTGTTTTTCAGGGCTTCAACCTGCTCGCGCGCACCACCGCGCTCGAAAACACCGAGTTGCCCACGCTGTACACAAAAATCGACAAGACGGAACGCGAAAAGCGCGCAGCAGAAGCCTTGGCGATGGTCGGTCTCGCCGAGCGTGCTCACCATTTCCCGTCGCAGATGTCCGGAGGGCAGCAGCAGCGAGTTGCAATCGCGCGCGCGTTAGTAAACCGCCCGTCCATCTTGCTCGCCGATGAGCCCACCGGAAATCTTGACAGCCGGACCTCGGTCGAAATTATGGAGATATTTCAAAGTCTGAACGACCAGGGATTGACGATCGTTCTCGTCACCCACGAACTCGACATCGCCCAGTTCGCTAAACGAGTTCTAGTCTTCCGCGACGGTACAATCCGCAAAGATGACCCAGTCCTCCGCCGGCCAAACGCAAGTGAAGTACTGAAAAGTTTGCCTGCCCTCGAAGACTAATCACTTCAGAGTTGCATGGTCATCCTGATCCGGCGCGAGTCGTTCGGAATCACCGACAGAGGGTCAGGGGCACTGCTTCAGAGCTTCCTGGAGCTTACCCTGGCTCTGCTTCTTCACTAGATCGTCGAGAGGCTTGGCTTTCGCATCCGGCTTCTGCTTCAGGATTGCCTGGTAGGTCTTCAGTACGCTTTCCAAAGCTGCGAGTTCTGTTGCCTTCGCGTCGGCGGCTTTATCAGGGTTCTCTATTTGGAAAGCGCCGCTGGCCAGCATGTATTGCCGCGTGATCGTGTGCGCGTAGGTGTACTTCATTCCGTTGAACTCGCTCAGAAGAGCCGGGCACAACAGCACGTGGACATCGTGGACGTCACCGAGGCGTTTGAATGCCGCTTCGCCTTGCTTATTCACGGCGTCGTCGAGCGGACTTCTCTCCAATTTGTGCGTCACCTCCACCCATTGCGCTCGCTCATCGGGCGTTGAAGTGTCTTGGGCCACGGCGCTCTCGACAGCTCCCATGAAAAGACAACACAAGGCCAGAACCCCACTCAGAGCCAGGTCTTTACGTCGCATCACTCCTCCTCGCAATGAACGCTTCTAAGGTCTACGTCACGCACTCACCGTCACCAGAGCACAACATGATCCTAGGCGCGTCGGTTGTCACGACGGTGGATGATACCACCGAGGAACGTAGCGGTGTTGCTAACTAGCTCGCGGCTTACCAGGTGTGAGGAGCGGTTTTGCCGAAATGGATTGTCGTGCCGGGTCTTCTGCTAGCCTTAGCCGGTGAATTCAGCTGGCTTAGCATAGTCTTGCCGAAAGCCGGTTTCCTGATTCCCCAGGTTTCATTTGGCTGATAGCGGTTGGATTCGCGTTGCCGCCGTTAACAGCCTAACCATCCGACTCTGAGAGATTGCGCTCGGCGGCGGTACGCAAAACGCATCCGTCCTAGTCTAGTACCAGAACGCTGCCACACCCTGTACCAAAACTGTCCCCCGTCTGTCTTGTCGCAATTCACGAATAAATGTAGCGTGCACCCACCCTGGTTGGCCCCAGCCATTGCTAACGCCCACGAATAGCTCAAGGAGACCGCTCATGGCATCGCTCAAGGTAATCTCCGGCCCGGAACACAATTCTGCGGAATTGAATTCAAAGGGCGCCAACCGCCGCAAATTCATCGGCCGATTGGGCTGCGCCGCGGCTGCATCTCTTGCGGCCAGCGCCACCGGATTCAGCTCGGTGGCACAAGCCGCTGGGGCACAATCCAATTCCACCACCACGTCCAGCTCCGGCGCAGACACGCGCGCGCAACGAAGTTTTCAGAATCGCGTCAACGCTGCGCACGCCGAACTGAATGTGCCGGCTCCACCACAAATTACCAATGGCGATGAGCAGTTGTATCCCAATCGAATCGGAAATTTCTCGAAAGGATTGCTTCACAATAACATCGGCGAAGTAGAGCCGGCTTCTTACCGCAGCCTGTTGCGCGCTGTCCACAGCGGCGAACCCGAAGACTTCGAGCAAATTCAGCTCGGCGGCAATACGCCGCTCGTCGATCCGCAATGCGGCCTCGCCTTCGATCTGGAAGGCACTGACTGCCACCAACTCGCCATCGGTACGCCGCCCGCGGTCGCCAGCCAACAAATTGCAGACCTCGCGGTCGAAAATTACTGGATGGCTTTGTGTCGCGACGTAAATTTCACTCAATATGGCAACGAGCCCATTTCGCAAGCAGCGATTGCTGAATTGAATTCACTCTCTGCATTCACTGGACCGCGCCCGGTCACCGCGCAAAATCTGTTTCGAGGATTCACTCCGGGCGACGTTCTCGGCCCTTACCCGTCGCAATTTATTCTTCAGCCGTTAGCCTTCGGCGCTATCCCCATCACGCAGATGATGACTACCTACGTCCCCGGCCTCGATTACATGACCGATCAATCTTCGTGGCTCGCCGTGCAGAATGGAGTAGGACCGTTCCTCGCGAATCAACCGGACCCCAACCTCCAGCACATTCGCAACGGCCGCGCGCTCAGCGCCTACGTTCACATTGACGTGCTGTTCGAAGCCTATTTCAACGCCTGCCTCAAACTAGTCGATTCCGGCGCGCCGCTCGATCCCAATAATCCCTACGTCAACTCCCGCACTCAAACCGGCTTCGGTACCTTCGGCAGTCCGCATCTGAAAACTCTCGTCGCGGAAGTTTCGCAACGCGCGCTGAAAGCCGTCTGGTTCATGAAGTGGTACGTGCACCGTCACCTGCGCCCGGAGGCTTTCGGCGGCCTCGTGCACATGACGAAGACCAATCAAGCCAGCTATCCTCTGCATCCTGACGTCCTCAATTCGCATGCCGTCGCCGAAGTCTTCGCCAAGAACAACTCCTACTTCTTGCCGCACGCCTTCCCCGAAGGCTGCCCGCAACATCCTTCTTACGGTCAGGGCCACGGTACCGTCGCAGGTGCGTGCGCCACGATCGTCAAAGCCTGGTTCAACGATCTGGCGCCGCTCACGTCCATCCCCAACTTCACAATCATGCAGCCCAGCGAAGATGGATTCTCGCTCGTCCCCTACGAAGGTTCCGACGCCAACCAGCTCACTATCGGCGGCGAAATGAACAAACTCGCGGCCAACATCGCCATCGGCCGCAATCATGCCGCCGTCCACTGGCGCTACGACTACCAGGACTCGCTGCCGCTCGGCGAAGCCCTCGCCATCTCCATGCTCAAAGATATGGCCCACAACTGGAACGAAGATTTCGCAGGTTTCTCCTTCACAAAGTTCAACGGCCAAAGAATCACAGGTGTAGGCGCAAGATCGAGGTAGCGCTCAGTTCCGCGGTCTATGTGGCTTGTGGCTCTACAACTTGCGGAAAAGCGGAAGGCGGGGCTTTAAGCCCCGCCGTAAAGCCACGCCTCTTGGGTTTTGAGTCCGGAGGCCGATTAACACCTACTCGAATGTGAGAGGTGCTCTTACCGCTCTGCGCCCAGTCCCACCCAGTACTACACGAATCACGGTATTGTCGGGTGCACTACACTATAACTGCTTCAAAAAGGAGCAGAGCGACATGACTGGTGCCGAACTGTTCGATCAACCCACGCAAACTGGCCACCACCCCAAGACGATCCTCATCGCTGACGATAACGAACGCGTCCGCAAAATCCTCCGCCGCGCTCTGGAGCGTGACACAAATTTCGAAGTTTGCGGCGAAGCCACCGATGGCCTCGAAGCAGTAGCCAAAGCCAAAGAACTAACCCCCGATCTGATTCTTCTGGACGTGCGCATGCCCCGCCTCACGGGCCTGGAAGTAGCTGGCATACTTCGCAACACCGAGCCGAAATCTCGCATCATGATGGTCACCATGTACGCCGAAGAGCTCAACGAGAAACTAACCTCCCTGTTTCGTATCGACGCCGTCTTCTCCAAGGCCGAAGGCATTACCAAACTAATCGACCGCGTAGAAAACCTACTAGCCAACTAATTCCGGCACCATGAAAGCTCTGCCTCGCAATTTCGATAACGAAAACACACTCATCCTCACTGGTTTACCCCGAGCGCCACTCGCAAGTGGCCACCGCTCACTGCCTTTCTGATCGCCACAACAAGCGATTAGAAATGGTCAAAAACCCAACAAACGCGCACTTGTTAGCCACTCGAATCGTCACATTTTTGCAGTTGTGGCGTACACCGCCGAACTCTCAACTGTTAACTTTCAGCCATTGCCCGCATCACAAACTTGCCCGCCGATTCTCTGTGCCTCATAATGAAATGGGCGTTGGGGCGAGGCATGAAGAAATCCCTTATTCTTGTGTTGGCGATAGCAGGCGGACTGGCCGGCTTGGCCATCGGCTTTGCTGCGGGACGTTCGGGCCAGCCGCGTCTGCAAAAACTCGCTTCACCTTTCGTCCCCGCAAGATCCGCGACGAAACCAGCCTCAATCACTCCTGCGCACGCACAATCGCCACGACAACCAAACGCCGAGTCAACTGATAATCCTGGCGACGCGTCCAGTGAAGAGCGCATCGTTCGTTTCGCGAGCAATCCTCAGCCTGTGCCGCCCTTCCTAGTAACCGACCTCGACGGTAACCCCGTCTCCACCGCTGCGTGGAAAGGCAAAGTCGTCTTCATCAACTTTTGGGCCACGTGGTGCCCGCCGTGCCGCGCCGAAATACCGGTCCTGATTGACCTCGCCAACCGCTACAAGGACCGGCTGCAAATCGTTGGCGTCTCGCTCGATGACGATGATCCGCAGGATGTCAAGAAATTCGCCGCTCATTTCGGCATCAACTACCCCATCGTGATGGCTAGCCGCGAAATGGTCGCCGAATACGGCGGCGTGCCGGCGTTGCCCACACTATTTGTGGTCAATACCGACGGCAACGTCGTTCAGAAACACGAAGGACTTTATTCGCAAGAACTGTATGAAACGGAAGTTCGCCTGCTGCTCGGCTTACCGGCGGACGCCAAGGTCGAAACGTTCGAGGACCGGGGACAAATCTTCCTGAAGAACGCGGCACTCGCCACTGAGTTGCCTGACGTAGACTTTACCAGCCTAGCGCCCGATCAGAAAAAAGCCGCCCTGAAGCGCCTCAATTCCGAAACATGCGATTGCGGCTGCCGTCTGACTCTCGCGCAATGTCGCATCAACGACACCTCTTGCCCAGTCAGCAAAAAACTCGCTGCGAACGTGGTGAGGGAAGTCGCCGGAGGAACTACGTCACCCGCCACTACTCCGACACCGCCCAAGTCCACCCCTGCGGCGGCGCCATCGATGCCCCCTTCGCAGCCAACCCCACCCGCACCGCCTGCCTCAGGCCACCATTAGGTATCGAGCCGCGCGAAAATCGCGGCGTCAGAGCGCCACCAGACACCCAACCGCGCGAGCTACTGATTGCCGTTGTCGTATGGCAGACACAACTGCAATTGGACAATCGCTTCGTTCGTTGCTTTCAGCGTGTCCGCCTTATGCCCGCCCCAGTCGCCTCCCACGCGCTGCAGGCGTTGATTTGCCCGCCGCAGGGCGGTGATGGCGTCACGAAGCTCCGGATGCAGATCCGCCGGTGGCGCGGCGGGCGCTGTGAGTGGGAAACTCAGTGCCAGAATAAGCATTACGAGAGCGAACAAACCTACGATGCGACGCTTCATGAAATCTCTCCTCCAGATTCGAATTAGGCTCCTGTTGATGTTAGTCACTAAGTCTGCGATTTTGCGTGGAGTGAACCGACTCGGTACCTTGCGTGCGCCACAACGGATCAGTTCACTCGTTTTTCGTTCCGATTTCATGGATGCGTCATATTTTCAGGCTTGACCAGCTCGTCGAAGTCCTTAGCGCTCAGATATCCAAGCTTCAAAGCAGCTTCGCGCAAACTTGTATGTTCCTGGTGCGCTTTGTGCGCGATCTCCGCAGCCTTGTCGTAACCGATTTTCGGGCTTAAGGCAGTCACAAGCATCAGAGAATTCCTTACATTAGCGGCGATCCGGTCCACATCCAATTCCATTCCGTTGACGCAATGGTCCACAAAGGAACGGCACGCGTCCGCCAGCAACCGCACGGAGTTAAGAAAATTGTGAATCATTACCGGCTTGAAGACATTCAGCTGAAAATTTCCCTGTGAGCCCGCGAAACCGATCGCCGCGTCGTTCCCAAAAACTTGAACCGCGACCATGGTCATGGCTTCGGATTGCGTTGGATTCACTTTCCCCGGCATGATCGAAGATCCCGGCTCGTTTTCGGGCAAGATTAATTCGCCGAAGCCGGCGCGCGGCCCAGAAGCCAACCAGCGAACGTCGTTCGCGATTTTCATCAACGAGGCTGCCAGAGTCTTTAATGCCCCGCTCGCAAACACGATTTCATCGTGCGCGGAAAGCGCGGCAAACTTATTGGGATGGGACTTGAACGGCTGACCGGTCAGCTCCGAGATCTTCTTGGCCGCGCGCTCTGCAAATTCAGGATGCGCGTTCAATCCTGTGCCCACGGCCGTGCCCCCGATGGCCAATTCGTAGAGTCCCGGAAGAACTATCTTCAATCGCGCCACGTCGCGATCCAGCTGGCTCACCCAACCGGACATTTCCTGCCCGACTGTTAGCGGAGTAGCATCCATCAGATGTGTGCGGCCGATCTTAACCACCTGCGCGAACGACCGCGCTTTCGCGTCAATCGCGTCGCGTAGCCGCTCGACTGCCGGGATCAGCACCTCAGCCACACGCGAGGCGGCGGCGATATGCATTGCCGTCGGAAACGTGTCGTTCGACGATTGCGACATATTCACATCGTCGTTGGGATGGATGGGCTTCTTACTGCCCAGAACGCCGCCGGCGATCTCAATCGCGCGGTTCGAAATCACCTCGTTCGCGTTCATATTGGTCTGCGTGCCGCTGCCTGTCTGCCAGATGTGCAGTGGGAAGTGCTCATCCAGTTTTCCGGCGATCACATCATCCGCGGCCTGCACGATCAACTTTGCCTTTTCAGGCGGGAGCTTGCCCAAATCCTGATTCACCAGGGCGGCAGCTTTTTTCAAGATACCGAAGGCGCGTACTAATTCAGGAGGCATCGTTTCGCGGCCGATATCGAAATGAATCAGTGAGCGGGCGGTCTGCGCGCCGTAATAACGGTCGTTAGGCACCTCGATTTTGCCCATGCTGTCCGATTCAATGCGGGTTCCGACCTTGGGTGCCACCGACGCCTTAGCGTCCACGTTCCCTCCCGAAAATGATTTGCCGCAACCGCTAAAGGCACTTCCATGCTGCCTTTAGCGGACCGGCGCTATATCAAGGATACTGCGGAAAGTGCTCCCACGCAGCCGCCAGTTGCCCTCGCCGGCATCAAACCAGCAAATTCGTCTCCGGCATTCCGAAGGTGTGTCGGCATTCACCGTACTGTCCTGCCCCTGGCTGCCAAGGACTTGCGGTCAGCTGTTCCGCACTTGCACCTTCGTACAGGCATGTTTTCAGAAACGTTCGCGCTAGGATGCTCTTAGGCGGACCCGAAAACAGATTAAGATTGTCACTGCGACCTAGGGGAAAACTCTCTCCATCGCTCTCGATTTCAGACTCATTCATTGGGGGACTGCACGACCGAATGGTTTCTCTATTCAAATTTGTCCTGTCGCGTGACCGAGCCGAGAACCCGGCTGACACTGCTGAGGTCGCTGCTGTTGCGGAACTCTCACCGGCGACGCCTAGGCGTGCCCAACCGCCGCCTCCTGTGGAGGCGCCCATTGACGACGCGCAGTTAAAGGACTTCCTACTCAAGAATTTTCTCACCGCGGATCCGTCCGAAGCGGTTTCAGCCGAAGTGACGGTTCCTCCGCCGACTCCCGCTCCGGTACCGGCTCCCGCTTCAGAGCCCCAACCGGAGACCGTGCAGGAATCCGCACCGCAGATTGCGCCTGAGCCAGAGCCAAGATCAGAGCCAATGTCGGAAGCAATTACGCTCGCGGATCTCGACGAGGATAAGAATGTGGTTGCAGACGCGGAACTAGCCGCGGCAACCGCGCCGCCGGCAGCGCCCAAAATCGCTCCTCACGAATGGGCGCTCGAAGAAACTCTGGCGAACCACAAAGAATGGCTCGATTCCCACGCGGCGGTCGGCACAAAAGCTGACCTGCGCAATGCGAAATTGCAGGATACCGAACTCATCGGCGTCAACCTCCGCTATGCCGATTTGCAAGATGCGAACTTGAAGTCTGCCGACCTTCTGCTGGCTGACCTGCGCGACGCGTGCCTGGTCCGCGCCAACTTGCAGGAGTCGTGCCTGGTGGGCGCCAACTTGGAAGGCGCGAATCTGGAGGGCGCCTCGCTCGAAAGCGCCATGGGCCTGCTGCCTCGCCAGTTGGCCGGCGCTAATCTGCACGAGGCATCCCTGCCCGCACAGATCGCCGAATTTAGCCCGCTGCCCGAATTCGTGCGCACCTCAAATACCGCGGCGCGCTTATTCAGCACCACCGTGGCTCTCAGCTTTCTCTCGAGTCTTGCGATCTGGAAGACAAAGGACATTCAACTTCTGGCCGACTCCGCCATCATTCCGTATTTACATTCCTCCACTGCTTCTGCGGCAGTTCCTACGGACGAAATCTATCTCATCGCTCCTGCGATGCTACTAGTCGTCTTCCTCTGGTTCCTCTATAACCTTCAGCGCGTCTGGGATACTGTGCTCGAATTGCCCGCCATTTTCCCGGATGGACAGGTTCTAGGCCAGAAGGGCCCGCGCATCATCACAGGCTTACTGCGCATGCATTTCCGTTGGATGAATCCTGACGCTCCCTCCACGCGCGTTATCGAGAAGGCAGCATCGGTGACATTGGCTTATTGGCTCGTTCCCATTGTTCTTCTCTCCTTCTGGGCGCGCTATCTGACGCTGCAGGAAATCCACGGATCGTTCTTGCAAATAGCTCTGGTTCTGGTCGCCGCTGGCGTAGCGTTCTATTGCACTACCGGCGTCGGTCGACCCCCTGACATCTGGGCCGTGCAAGGCAAGCCCACCAAGGATTACTTCGCGCGCCTCAAATTTCTCAAGCCCGTCACTCTGCTGGTTTCCCTTCTCGTGGTCCTGTCGTTTATTTCTGCTGGGACCGTCGCGGGCGTTCCTCATAATAAGGACCGCGCTCCGCAGTTCAGCGCCGCCAGTATCCGCCGCTGGGCACCAAGTCTTTTATGGATGGCCGGGTACGACCCTTATGCGGAACTGACCGAGGCGTCCATTTCCCAACGCCCGCCAAACTGGAGCGGCGCCGACGATCAAATTTCATCGGTTAAGGGCGCGCGGCTGAACGGCACGAATTTCCGTTACGCGCAGGCCTACGGGATATTCCTCGCAAACGCGCACCTCTTTCGAGCTAATTTTCAAGGCGCGTTCCTCTCTGAAGCAGATATGCGCGGCGCGGACTTAGGGCAGGCCAATTTGAGGTTCGCAGTGCTCGACCGCGCGCAAATGAACCACACCAATCTCGACCGCGCGGAATTGGACGGCGCCAATCTTGCGCGCGTTGATTTGCGCGGCGCCAACTTATCCTATTCCTCTCTTGCTGACGCCGTCCTGGTGGACGCGCGCTTGGAGGGCGCCAGCCTCTACGCCTCCCACGCCGAGAATGCCTCGCTTATTCGCGGAAATCTGGAAAAAGCGGATATGCGTGAAGCGCGTCTGGACGGCGCTAATCTTGAAAGCGCGGATCTGCAGCAAGCCTACATGTGGTCGACAAAACTAGCCGGCGCAAATCTTCAGAAAGCGCAGCTGGCTACGGCGATATTTATTGACGCGGATCTACGCGGTGCCGACATGCGCGGCGCTCAATTCAATGGCACGGTCTTGAACGGCGCAATTATGCAGGACGCCAATCTCGATGGTGCTGACCTGCGCGGAGCGCTGCAATTGGCCGCCAGCCAAATTTGTTCGGCGAAATCGCGGCAAGGCGCCTTGATAGATGCGCCATTGCAAGTTCAGGTGGACGCGCTGTGCGGAGTGGCCCACCAACCTTAAATTGCAGCGACCCTACGTCTACAATCCTTTTCAATTGTCCCGTCCCGACGCACGATACCGCAAGCGCAATGCTTACGAATACTTTCATTTACAGGCATCCTGTTTTGAGTCGTTTGAATCTATTCTATGTGGCGAGTAGTATCGACTTCGTAGTGCGGGCGGATGCTTAATCCTGGAGCTTGCAGTTAGCCCGCTGCGAAGGCCCCTTTTTACCGGATGTTTTTGTTCGGGAATTAATTTCACATTTTAGCAAGCGTGAAAGGCTGGCCCCCAAGACATGATTGAGGGAAACCGCGTCGCTGTTGTGATGCCCGCTTACAACGCGGAGAAGACAGTGGAAAGAACCGCCCGCGAGATTCCGGACAGTGTCGACATCAAGATCCTGGTGGACGACCACAGTTCCGATGACACGGTTCGCATAGCCACCCAGTGCGGACTGAAGGTTTTCGTTCACAAGCGGAACTACGGCTATGGCGGAAATCAAAAGACTTGCTACCGCGAAGCGTTGGCAAGTGGCGCGGATATTATCATCATGGTGCACCCTGACTACCAATACAAACCGACGCTGGTTACTGCTATGGCCGGCATGATTGCTTCCGGCGTTTATGACGTGGTTCTGGGATCCCGCATCCTCGGCGGCGGCGCTCTTCGGGGCGGAATGCCGCTTTACAAGTACGTATCCAACCGAATTTTGACGGCCTTCGAGAATCTTATAATCGGCGCCAAGCTTTCTGAATATCACACTGGCTTTCGAGGATTTCGCCGCAGCGTGATCGAATCCCTTCCGCTGCTCGAAAATTCCGATGACTTCGTCTTTGACAACGAAATGCTCGTGCAGGCGCTTTCCTTCGGATTTCGCGTCGGAGAGATTTCGTGCCCCTCTTCTTATTTCGAGGAAGCCTCCTCCATCAATTTTTGGCGCAGTCTTCGCTATGGTTTTGGGGTGGTTTCAACCGCGCTGAAATGCAGGCTGCAACGCATGGGCTTGGCACAATTTGCGTTTCTGAGTCCCGAAGGCCGCGCGCTCAATTCTCCTCTGATCGAATTCGCCGAATCAGGGGCGTCGACGGACCCGCTCGTCGAATAAGTTCGCTGAAGTTGATCGCCCGCGCGTTTACTGAGACAGCCGAGGAGCACGCAAATTCAATTCAGCCGGCACACTTGGACGGCCAGATTCTGATAGGGACAGTCCAATCCGGCAATCCCAGGCTGCTGCAATACCATCCACGTAACGCCGTACTGCGTTTGCAAGCGGCGAAAGTCCTGCAACTGAAACCTATTCCAATTGCTTCGCGCTTGTACTTGCTCGAGCCATTCATTTGCCAGAGCCGGAAACATAATCACTGCCCCGCCGTCTTTCGTCGCGTCGGCCAGCATGCTGCGTTGCGCGATCGCACGAAACCCGTGCATATCCTCACCGGGAACATCGACGTAGTTCGGATCGAGCACAAACATCGCAGTGGTCGGCGTATTTTGCCGGATCCAAACGAACGCTTGCGCCCACTGATTCTTCGGCGCCGCACCCGGCCATTCAATGTGCGAGCTGGCGGGAAATAGCCCTCGCTGCGCGGCCAACATTCCGACACCTAACGGCACGAATAGCGCCAGCCATCGCCACACACGATTCTTCAGCACGTATTCGCCCAAGAACCCGCCGCCAAACAGAACCATGAGGACGTACACGAGATACAGGCTACGCGTCGGCTGCAAACGGATCAGATTCTCGAAACGCTGCGGAATCGCAATCACCAAGGCAACGGTAGAGAAGATGAGCGCGTAAGCGACCAGCGCGCGGCACATGACATCTATTTCGTGCAGTTTTTTCGTGCGCGCGAGACGACCAAACCACCACAGGATCGCAATTGGGCCCACCAGACCCAGCCACTCATACCACTGCCACCTTAGCAAATAGAGAAACGCGTGATTCTGCATAGCCTGATGGTAAGCCGCCGAAGGCTTCGAAAACGAGAATGCCAGCGGCCCGAGGCCACCCATCGCCGCCACAGGCCGCTCGGCACGTTTCATCCACCAGAGTAAAACACAATATGAAAGCACAAACACGGGCATCAGCGGATGTACAGCGCCAGCCAATGCCAGCCACAATCCCGCCTTGATATATTTCTTCTCGATCACTCCAACGATGGCAAACATTCCGGCAAAAGCCGCTACATTTCGCGGGTTCATGTACTGGTCCATGAAATACAGAGCGGTGCCGGCTATCGGCATCGTGAGCAACGCCCCAACCATGGCTACTCCCGCCCAGCGCGCTGGCATATCCGTAAAGCACTTGCCGCTTAATTGCCAGCACGCCAGAAGCAACAAGAAGATCGAAGCGAACTGCCAAATCAACAGCACGCCACCCAGTGGCAAATGAGCGATCCGCGCCGAAGCCGCCACGAGATTCGGGAAAAGCGTCATATGGGCGTGCGATTCGAAGAATTCTGTGCCAACGGGGAAGAGTTCCGGATGCAGCAGTTTCAACACGCCGGGCATGTAAATTTCCGCGTCCTCGCATCCGGGGTGGTAACCCTCGATGAGAAATGCGCCTAACGTAAGCAGCAGAAGAACAACAAGTTCTTTACGTTTCGGAATTAGTTCGCTCCCGTCATCGCCATTTGAGCTTGTTAGATGCCGCGCGGAAAACAATAGGATTGCTGGCTAACAAATCCTAACTTTGAGACCCACCAATCAATAACCATCGCCCAATCGCCGTTCGATCTACGTTTGATCTCGATAAACGGCCGACATCATACACTTCCATCGCCTGACCGCTCATCTTTCTCGCAATTACATCTCGGATGAGCCGCTTTGCACGTCGCGAACCCTGCGGAGTCGGCTACAATAGCTCTTCAACTTCCCCATGGAAAACTCGCCCGCGACTCCCATTGCGCCGCAGACCGCTCGCTCACAATTTCTTTCGCAAACTTCCATTCTCTGCATGATTTTCGCGGCATGGTTCCTTATTTACGTGCCCGGGCTTTCGCAGCCGGGGCTGCTTGATGATGCGGACTCCTTACACGCCGAAGCATCTCGTGAAATGCTGCTCAACCATAACTGGGTCACTCTCTATGTAAACGGAATCCGCTATCTCGAAAAAGCGCCGCTCATGTATTGGGCCGTGGCGCTCAGCTACAAATTGTTTGGCGTTGGTGAATGGCAAACGCGCTTGCCGCTGGCTCTGGCCGTGCTCGCGCTGGCCTGGTCCGCGTTCATTTTTGGACGCCGTTACCTTGGAGAAGAGGCGGGGTTCTATGCGGCGCTCATACTGATAACCGCGCCGGGGATCTATATCTACACACGGTTTCTGATTCCGGACGTCATCGTTGCGATGTGGCTCACTCTGGGTCTCTATCTGTTCCTGATCGCCTACGAGCAGGAAAGCCCCTCGCGCGGGGTATGTTGGGGCGTTGCAGCTACGATCGCACTCAACGTATTGACTAAAAGCATGATCGGGATCGTTTTCCCCGCAATGATCATCTTCGTGTTTTCGCTTCTCGCCGGGAACTTCAAGAAACTGTTGAGAATTCACCCTTGGTCCTCTGCCTTGG
>Ga0210396_10002817_pt1 | contig 17545 bp, 18 predicted proteins | sample IncBWH17OmetaG_FD_155466 | JGI IMG/M metagenome (GOLD analysis project Ga0210396, IMG submission 155466) | Forest soil microbial communities from Barre Woods Harvard Forest LTER site, Petersham, Massachusetts, United States - Inc-BW-H-17-O ... | reverse complement strand
CGCGGTGACAGCCTGCAACTGTAGGCCCGGGCTCCGATCAAAAAATCGTGCACGTCAGGATTGTTTTGGGGGCTGGCTTCACATATCATAGACTATCGATTTTCGGCCGGACGACATTAGCTATCCACCGGTACAGCCGGTTTAGACGCTGACGACCCTTCCAAAAATTCGATCTCACCAGCCCATCGAAAGTGGGCTTCTACTATATTATATCTTGAGAAGGGACTACCCCCGTGAGCATGGGAACCGTGAAGTGGTTTAACGCGACCAAGGGCTTCGGCTTTATTCAACCGGATGATGGTGGCAACGACGTTTTCGTGCACATCAGCGCCGTAGAACGCGCCGGACTTGGAACACTGCGTGAAGGCCAGAAGATCAGCTACGAGATCGTAGCAGATCGCCGTTCTGGCAAGTCTTCGGCCGACAATCTGCGCGCCGCTGGCTAAGCGAATTTCGTTCGGTCAAGCTGCGCAAGCAGCAACTGCGAAATTCCATCCGTATCGATTAAAAAAGGCCGCGCTCGCTGCGCGGCCTTTTGCTGTTTGCGGATAGCACGCGATCAGTATCAGGGCGTCGGGCAAGTGGATGGGGGGTAATGACGGGGATACCACTGTTATAAGTCAGACAAGAGAACTGACGCGGCCGTGAATAAGCGAAATCGCTCAGCGTCACCCCGGTCTTCACCGTCACATAGCCGACCGCAGGGGTGTAGAGGTAGCTGACCTCGCTCCAAATCAGAAAAGTTTGTTTAACCAGAAGCGCCGCCGGCACTTGAGATGTCACATCATCGCCTGGGCTATGGGTCGACGCCGTCAGCGTTGCGTGTGTGGCGGTGTTGCTCTCGATGATCGCAAACAGTAGGGCGAAGAACATCGGCACGACCAGCGCAAATTCGACCGCGGCCGATCCACCGGCGAAATCGGCGCAAAATGCGCATGGCGGAGGCTGTTGAAACAGCGGACGACGGCAGCGAGCAAACCCCGGACGGCAGAAATAGCCGATGCCAGTATTGGGGGAGATTCATTGTCGAAAGCTTGCGCCCGGTCAAAACAAACTGTTTGCCCGCATTAACCGGTCGTTAACCAGGGTGAGCCAATTAACCGCCGCCGGAGCCGCGCTTGCATAGCGGCGTGCAGGAATAGACGTCACGGTCTTCGCCGCGAAACACGGTGACGAGGCCGTTGCTCGCTCCGTCGACGATCGGAGCTTCAGGCGCGTGGGCATCAAGCATGCTGCGCAACGCCAGCGAGATCGTGCCGGTCTGGCGAGCCCGGGCGAGAAGCTCGGCCTGCGCGGGTTTCAATTCAAGCGTCGCGGTCTTGCCGACGACTGAATTCTGGCCGTCCTTTTCCCTCGGCGCCTGATCGATGGCGAGGACGCGGATATTGCTTAAAACGATTTCAGAGATGATCACATCGGTGGGATTTGTGCGATCCGGATTTTTCTCGCGCCTCGACAGAATCACATCCACGCGGTCGTTCGGCAGGATGAAGCCGCCGGCACCGGTTTCGGGAGAAATTTCCGTGGAAACCGCGCGCATGCCGCCGGGCAATACCGCCGCCATGAATCCGGAACCGTTGGCCTTGACCAGTTTGACTTCGCGGATCGGCTCGCCCGCAATGAACGGGTAGCGCGCAATCGATCCCGCAATCTGGGTGGTCGCTTCCGGGCGATCGCTGCGGCGGATGAAGTTGTTGCTCGCGGTCGCGGACGGCCAGGTCTGCCATTGCATGTCGTCGGCGCCGACGGCCTGCCCGAGTCCGATATCCGACTTCGCGACCAGGACGTCGACCGTCGGCAATGGCGGGGGTGCCTCGGCTACCACGGGCTTGGTGTCGGAGCTACTTGCAAGATAAGCGGCAACGCCACCGGCGGCGATGGCGATGCCCAGAACGACAAGGCGCGCGGTCTTCATACGCTTTACTCTCTACGCTACTCTACCGACTGCGAAGCCTAGAGCCTTAATCGGTTCTGATTGAATCAGAACCGAGGCTCTAATCTTTTGTTTTGACGCGTTTTCTTCGCGCGGACCGGTATCCACTTCGCTCGAAAACGCCCTACCCAGTCCGGCCGATACGCGGGCGGAACTGACGCCTGACAAATCTGACGTCAATTAGTGAACGAACTGCAAACGGAACAGGGAACAGTTTGCGCCAAACTGCCGAATCTGGCCGGGCGGTCACTTGTGCGGATATACACCAGCGCAGTCTCGTCCGCGTAGGCGCGCTGCCAGCCGTCGAGATGATCAAGCAGACTTGCCGCCGGCGCCGAAGGCGTCAACAGCACGGCATCAATGTCGTAGCTCTTGAGCATGCCGATAAACAGATCCACGTTTTTTAGCTGGAGTGCGTTGTAATATGCCATTTCGAACTTTTCGCCGTACAACTCAGCCCGCCCGTCGATGAATACCGGCAACCCGCGTGAGATGAGATACCCTCCGAACGGAAGATCATTGAGGACACGTTTGGAGTTGTGGTCTTTCAGTACGTCCACGGCAGCCGCGGGCGACTGGATTGCGGTAGGCACAAGTTTGTTGTCAGCCGCGAATGCCCATGTTGAGACGCCAAGAATGGCGGCCAGCGCCGCGGCGAAAACAGCCGGAAGGGCTTTCTCAGCGATCCGGGGGGCTTGCAGGCCGAACTGCAACGACAGAGGCGTGAGCACCACCAGCGGCAGCAGCAAAGCAAATATCTCGATATTTCGCACATGTGACAGGGCCAGATGAAACAGGCCCAGCACGAGAACGATCCGCGGCGGCGAAAGCTTCACGCCGTAATAAAGCGCGCCAGCTATCAATGCGAGGACACAGGCTTCGAACATGCTGAAGCTGCCGAAGTCCGCCGGCATCCATTCGGAAATAAGATGCAGCAAGTCTCCGAGTTCGAGAATTGTACGCGAGGCAAGAATTGATTGCCATCCGTAGGGCGTCACGCAACACGCGGCAAGCGCGCAGATGCCAAAAGCAACCCATCGCAACGCCAATGATTGTCGTTGCGAACTCTCCGCATTCCACAACGCGTCAAATACGAACGGCACAACCAACGCAAGCCCGAGGACGAACCCTCCGTGAAGGTTTGCCCAAAGCGCAATCAACGGCAATAGCCGGAAAGACGGCGCTTCGCGGCTCTCGCTCGCCGACATGATTCCGTTGACCCAGGCGAGCATGACCGGCAGCGCAAGCACATGGGGGCGCGCAAGCAGGTGGGACGCCGAAAGCGCCAGAGCCGCCAGCACAATGATGGTCGCGTAAGTCGAGGGAACGCGGCGGCTGAGGATGAATGCGAGGAGTGCGAATGTTGCGGCGATACAGCTTGCGGCAAGTATGACCGGCCCGGCCCAGCCGGCCAGCTCATAGGTTTCGGCATACAGAATCTGCGCGAGCCACGAAGTTGAAATCCACGGCTCCCCGGCCTTCGTAAAGGAATAGATATCGACGTGCGGGAAGGCTCCATGATCGAGGATCCATCTTCCCACGGCGATCTGCCAGTAGGTATCAGAATCGTTTAAAAGCCTGCTGCCGTTGATCAACAGGAGCAGATACGCGCCAACGCCCAACCAGAACCAGGCCGGAACCCGGCCAAGACCGAAGGCTCTGTCCTGATTGATGGTTTCGGTGTTTGCGCTCACGAAGCGAACTTCCGAGCGTCACATTTGGCGGAAAGGATATGCCAATTGCCCGCCGATTTCCGATGGGATCGCCGCATCGTCGACGCCGTAATTTTCGGGAAGCTCGTTTTCCGGCATCCGGAAGGTTCCAAAGAGGATGTCCCAGATCGGAAATGTTCCGGCGAAGTTGGTATTGCCGCCTTGCTCGAGCGAGGTGTGATGCCAGCGATGGAAGACCGGCGTTGCGAGCACGTATTTGAATGGCCCGAGCGTCCAGCTGAGGTTGGCGTGGACGAATGCCGAATGGAATGTCGTGAACGGTCCGACCCAGAGCATGATGTTCGGCGAGATACCGGCCATCAGCAGGATGACATCAACCGCGATCGTTCCCAGGAAAAGGTTTACCGGATGGAAGCGCGCCGCAGAAATCCAGTCCAGCTCTTCGGATGAATGATGGATCGCGTGATATTTCCAGAATGCGCCGCCGTGAAACAACCGGTGCTCCCAGTACATCATGAAATCGGACAGAACCAGGAACAACAGCCCCTGGAGCCACAGCGGCAACTCGGACAGTGGACCGTGGCCGTTGTCATAAAAGGCAATCAGTTCGTCGGAGTCATATATCTTGAAGATCACGCCGGCGCCGAGCACAAGCAGCCCGATCCGCAGCACGCGCGCGAACAATGGAACGAAGAACCAGTAACAGACGTCGGTGACGAGTTCACGCTTGCGCCACCAGGGCTTACCGGGATTGCAGGCCCAGAAATGCGTCAGCACCGAGAACACCATCGCCAGCACGATCGTGATGGGGACCACCTTGGCGATCGTCTGGCCGAGCATCTCAACGACTTGGAGGGGTAAACTGGACATGGCGCCTCATCCGATCAGGTACCTCAGGGATACCTGTCGGCGCTTAAGGAGCCGTAAAGCAGATCGTTCGCCCTCCTTCGCCCCTCCTGATATTCGCGTGATCAGCACAAGATTGATCACGGCAAAACGGGATCGAAGACATGATCGCATTCTACCAACGGCCTTAATTCCAAATTTACTCTGCTCAAGAACAGCCATTTGGAGGCAGGTTTGCGCGATCGAATTAACTGCGCTGCAATTTGTCCGACCTTAGGGTGACGACATGGTCACGGTGCTGAGAACGCCGGCGAGACCAAACTTAGTTCGACCAGCCACGTGTACACATGGAGTTACCTATGAAGAACCTGATTGCGCGTTTCGTGAAGGATGAATCCGGTGCTACCGCCATCGAATACGGCCTGATTGCAGCCGGCATCTCGCTCGCGATCATCGCGGTCGTTAACGGCCTCGGTACCAACCTGAGCACCAAGTTCAGCTCGGTCAACAGCTCGCTGAAGTAAGCGACGTTTTGCCGGCAAGCATCAAAGGCCTCGGCAATCCGAGGCCTTTTTTGCTTCCGCCGGATGATCTGGCGTAAATATGCGTAATGTCCCCGCCGCCTCTGACGCGGCAACATCTCCATCAGTACGGGCCGACAGCCGGAGCGACGCCCCGGCAGGGGTGGTCTGTATGGCACTGACGCTGGCGATCCTCGTTCTGCTCTGCAGGATTGCTGCCGTTTGGTGATACGCGGACCATTTCCCGATTGTTCACCTATCAACGCTAGACTCGGGCGATCCTCCGACCTCGCGTCAGCAGCACGGGCTGCGTAAACCCATGATTCTCGACCTTGCACGCCTCCTGCTATTTCCCGCCCTGATGGCGCTCGCGGCGGTGAGCGACCTCTTCACCATGACGATTTCGAACCGGGTGTCACTGGCGCTAATGGCGGGTTTCCTGGCGCTTGCCCTCCCGAGCGGCATGGGACTTCACGATATCCTCCTGCATCTGGGGGCCGGGGCCTGCGTACTTGCGGTGGCTTTTGCGTGCTTTGCCATGGGCTGGGTCGGCGGCGGAGATGCCAAGGTGGCGGCCGGCGCGGCACTCTGGTTCGGCTTTGGCCATCTGATGAATTATCTGGTCTATGCGTCGCTGTTCGGCGGCATCCTGACGCTGTTGCTGCTCCAGTTCCGGCAATGGCCGCTGCCGTACGCGCTGGCCGGCCAGACCTGGCTGCTCCGGCTGCATGCCAAGGAAAGCGGCATTCCCTACGGCATCGCGCTCGCTATCGGCGCATTGATGATCTACCCGGAAACGGAATGGATCAGGGCGGTCGACCTGACGCACTTCGTCATCCACTGACCGGACCTCAAAGTAAACCCGGCGTTAAGGCGATTTAGATACGCCTCATTAACCATGCTTTGACGAATAACTGGTCAACTCCCATCACGGCGACGGAAGCGTCGCAGCGTAATGTGGAAAGTGAAGCGTATGAATACCGCATGCATTGTCGTCCTGACCATCGCTGTCGGTGCCGGCGGCATGGCCGCGTATCCCGCTGATGGATCCGACAACACGCTTTTCCCAACTGACAGCAACAATGTGGCTCGCGACGGCGTCTCAGGCCCGACCACGATACAGCCGTGACCAGAGGACGCACGATTATGAAATGCAGAGGAAATCAGCGGTTGATGCGGACTTTCGCGGTCCGCGCGCTGTCGTTTTCGGCTGCTGCGGCGATGACGCTCACCCCGGCCATGGTCCCGGCTGTGGCGGCCGACATTCGCGCCACGGCGGTGCCGGTCGCCGCCGACGGGCAGATGAACGCGCGTTTTCTTGCGCTCGGTGTCGGCAAATCGATCGTGGTCGATTTACCGCGTGACATCAAGGATGTGCTGGTCGCCGATCCGAAGATTGCCAACGCCGTCGTACGTTCCGCGCAGCGCGCCTACATTATCGGCGCAGCGGTCGGCCAGACCAACATCGTATTCTTCGATTCGTCCGGTCAGCAAATCGCCGCCTATGATATTGCCGTCAAAAGGGATCTCAACGGCCTGCGCGCCGCGCTGAAGCAGACGCTGCCGAACGCCGATATCCAGATCGAAGGCGTCGCCGACGGCGTCATGCTGTCCGGCTCGGTTGCGAGCCCGATTGAGGCCCAGCAAGCGGGCGATCTCGCCGCACGGCTCGCGGGCGGCGCCGACAAAGTCATCAATTCCATTGTGGTCCACGGCCGCGACCAGGTGATGCTGAAGGTGACGGTCGCCGAAGTCGCGCGATCAGTCATGAAGCAGATGGGCGTCGACCTCAGCGGCACCCTGAACTACGGCACCTCGGTCGTGACCTTCAACAATACCAATCCATTCACCGCAAACAATGCGCCGCTCGTCCCCGGCAACGCCATCACAGGATCGTTCGGCTCCACTCCGTCGGTCCAGGCTACGCTGCACGCGATGGAAAGTGCCGGTGTGGTCCGGACGCTCGCGGAACCGAATCTGACGGCGATCTCGGGCGAGTCCGCGACATTTATTTCAGGCGGCGAATTTCCAATTCCAACCGGCGTAACCTGCCAATCGACGACGTCGGGTGCGATCGGACAGTGCGTCCAGACGGTTAGTTTCAAGAAATTCGGCATCTCGCTCAACTTCACGCCGGTGGTGCTGACCGAGGGACGGATCAGCCTGCGGGTAATGACCGAGGTGTCGGAAATCTCGACCGAAAATGCTTTGAGCGGCGGTCAGGGTGGAACGACGATTCCCTCGATCAAGACCCGGCGCGCGGAAACCACGCTCGAAATCCCCTCGGGTGGGGCGATGGCGATGGCCGGCCTGATCCAGGACCAGACCAAACAGGCGATCAACGGACTGCCCGGGCTTTCGCAACTGCCCGTACTGGGCGCGCTGTTCCGCAGCCGGGACTACATCAACAACCAGACCGAGCTGATGGTTATCGTGACACCCTATATCGTTCGGGCTGTCGCGCAGAAGGACCTATCGCGTCCGGATGACGGGTTTGCCGCCTCCGCCGATCCGCAAGCGGATCTGCTCGGCAGCCTCAATCGCATCTATGGCGTTCCAGGCCGCACCGAGCCGGCACAGAATTATCACGGCACTTACGGCTTTATCACGGACTGAGGCGGGACGAGGACGAAAACGATGACAGCCAAATTACCCGCCGATCGCAAACGTGCCTTCCGCATCGCGGGAGCGCTTGCTGGTCTTGCCGTAGCGCTGGGTGCTTGCACGCATACCGACGATGTGACGACGACGTCGAGCGTACCTGACGACTATCGCCTGCGTCATCCGATCGCGATTCAGGAAGCCGACCGGTCTGTCGTTATCTTTATCGGCCATGCACGTGGCGGCCTTTCCGGTCCACAGCGCGCCGACGTGATGGGACTGGCGCAGCTATGGCTTCAGGAAGGGACCGGCGCGATCACCGCCGATGTGCCGGTCGGCACGTCCAACGCACGCGCGGCCGCGGATTCGATCCATGAAATCCAGGCGCTGCTCGCAGCGGCCGGCGTGCCGCCGCACGGCCTCGTCGTCCGCGACTACCATCCGGATGACCCGCGCCAGATGGCGACGATACGATTGAATTATCCGAAAATCTCGGCGGTCGCCGGGCCCTGCGGACTGTGGCCGGAAGACCTCGGACCCTCGATCAAGGATAAAGGCTATTTCGAAAACAAGCCGTACTACAATTTCGGATGTTCCTATCAGCGTAACATGGCGGCGATGATCGATAATCCGTCGGACCTCGTGCAGCCGCGGACCGAAACCCCCGCCTATACGATGCGGCGCACGGAAGGCTTTGAGAAATATCGCAAGGGCAGCCCGACCGCGACCAACTATCCCGACGCCGAAAAGGCTAAACTCAGCGATGCAGGCAAATGATCAACTACGCCCGCCAAAATACCGGAGAGCAGCCGGACGTCGCACCGCCCGCGGACGATCATATCGCGCCTGCCCCGCGCGTGTCTGTGCAGGCCTTCTGCGAGACGGTGGAGACCGCTGCCGCGGTACAGTCGGCGGGTGAAGACCGCCGCCTCGACAAGGCGCATCTCAAAATTCAAATGGGCGGCATGGCAGCCGCCACCGAGGCCTATCGCACCGCGCCGACCCCGAACGTGATCATTCTGGAGACCGACGGCCGCAACGATATCCTGGCGGGCCTCGATCAACTGGCGAGCGTGTGCGATCCCGGAACGCGCGTCGTCGTGATCGGCCGCGTCAATGACGTCACGCTCTATCGCGAACTGGTGCGCCGCGGCGTCAGCGACTACGTGATTGCACCGGTCACCGCCATCGATGTCGTGCGCTCGATTTGTGGCCTGTTTTCGTCGTCGGAAGCGAAGGCCGTCGGCCGGATTATCGCCGTCGTCGGCGCAAAAGGCGGCGTCGGCGCATCGACCCTCGCGCACAACGTGGCCTGGGCCATCGCGCGCGATCTCGCACTGGATTCCGTGGTGGCCGATCTCGACCTCGCGTTCGGCACCGCCGGCCTCGACTACAACCAGGATCCTCCGCAAGGGATCGCCGATGCGGTGTTTTCGCCCGATCGCATCGATACCGCGTTCATCGACCGCCTTTTGTCTAAATGCACCGACCATCTCAGCCTGCTGGCAGCGCCGGCCACGCTCGAGCGGGTCTACGATTTCGGTGCCGACGCCTTCGATTCTATCTTCGATACGCTTCGCACCACGATGCCGTGCATCGTGCTCGACATTCCCCATCAATGGTCGGGGTGGACCAAGCGCGCGCTGGTGGGGGCGGACGATATTCTGATCGTCGCGGCGCCCGACCTCGCCAACCTGCGCAACACCAAAAACATTTTCGACCTGCTGAAGGCATCACGGCCCAACGACCGGATCCCGCTGTATTGTCTCAATCAGGTCGGCGTGCCGAAACGGCCGGAAATCAACGCCACCGAATTCGCCAAGGCCATCGAAGGTCCGCCGATTGCCTCCATTCCGTTCGACCCGCAGATATTCGGCTCGGCAGCCAACAACGGCCAGATGATCGCGGAAATCTCCGCCAGCCATCGCACCACCGAGATGTTTCTGCAGATCGCGCAGCGGTTGACAGGCCGCAGCGAAGCCAAAAAGCCGCGGGGTTCGCTCCTGTCGCCCCTGATCGATAAGTTGCGGGGAAAATAGCTACCCGCGTGGAGTATCGTCGTGTTTGGTAAGCGTAGCGGAACAGATGGCGATCCGCGGGCGTTAAAGCCCGCCGCAGCCGTGCCGGAAGCATCTTCCGGCGCGCCTGCCGTTTCGCGCAGCGTATCTCCGCCCACCGTTTCTTCGCCACCGCTGTCGCCGGCCAAATCGGCGCCACCCGCGCCGGCCATGGAAGCGCGGCGCTCGGACTCCTATTATCAGGTCAAGGCGACGATCTTCGGTGCCTTGATCGAAGCGATCGATCTTGCCCAGCTCGCCAAGCTTGACGGCGAATCGGCGCGCGAGGAAATCCGCGACATCGTCAACGAGATCATCGCGATCAAGAACATCGTGATGTCGATCGCCGAGCAGGAAGAACTGCTGGACGACATCTGCAACGACGTGCTCGGATATGGACCGCTTGAGCCGCTTTTGTCGCGCGACGATATCTCCGACATCATGGTCAACGGCGCCGGAACCGTGTTCATCGAAGTCGCAGGCCGTATCCAGCGCACCGGAATTCGTTTCCGCGACAACCAGCAATTGCTGAACATCTGCCAGCGCATCGTCAGCCAGGTCGGTCGGCGCGTCGATGAATCCTCGCCAATCTGCGACGCGCGTCTCGCCGACGGCTCGCGCGTTAACGCCATCGTTCCGCCGCTGGCGCTCGACGGCCCCGCATTGACGATCCGCAAATTCAAAAAGGACAAGCTGACCCTTGATCAGCTGGTTAAGTTTGGCGCGATCTCGCCGGAGGGCGCGAGCATCCTGCAGATCATCGGACGTTGCCGCGCCAACGTGCTGATTTCAGGCGGTACCGGCTCCGGCAAGACCACGCTGCTCAATTGCCTGACCAATTACATCGACGACGACGAACGCATCATCACCTGCGAAGACGCCGCTGAGCTTCAACTGCAACAGCCGCATGTGGTGCGGCTGGAAACCCGGCCGCCCAATATCGAGGGCGAGGGCCAGATCACCATGCGCGAACTGGTCCGGAACTGCCTGCGTATGCGGCCGGAACGCATCATCGTCGGCGAAGTCCGCGGACCGGAAGCGTTTGACCTTCTGCAAGCCATGAACACCGGTCACGACGGATCGATGGGAACGCTGCACGCCAACAATCCCCGCGAAGCGCTGTCACGCTGCGAATCGATGATCACGATGGGCGGATTCTCGCTGCCGTCGCGAACCATTCGCGAGATGATCTGCGCCTCGATCGACGTCATCATCCAGGCCGCCCGTCTGCGCGACGGCTCCCGGCGCATCACGCACATCACCGAGGTGATGGGCATGGAGGGCGACACCATCATCACCCAGGACCTGTTCCTGTATGACATGATCGGCGAGGACGCCAACGGGAACATCGTTGGCCGACATCGTTCAACCGGCATCGGGCGGCCTCGCTTCTGGGATCGCGCGCGCTATTACGGCGAAGAGAAGCGGCTTGCCGCGGCCCTGGACGCCGCCGAAATCATCGTGGAAGCCTGAGCACGCCATGAAAATGCAATCACTCGCACTGGCCTTTCTCGCCACCACCGCCATCGGCGGCCTGGCGTGGGTCTTTGTCTATCCCTTGCTGTCAGGGCAGAAGAAGGCCGAGAATCGCCGCGCGACCATCGCCAGACCGGAACAACCGGCGGCTCGCCAGGCCGACAAGAACCAGCGCTCGCGCCGCGAACAGGTGGAAGGATCGCTGAAGGAAATCGAAGCGCGCCGCCAGAAGGACAAGAAGGTCTCGCTGAGCACCCGTCTCACCCGGGCGGGCCTGAACTGGTCAACCCAGAAATTCATGATCGCCTCCGGCGTTCTGGCAACCGTTGGTTTTGCGATGGCGATGCTGTTCGGGGGTGGACTGCTTGCAGCCATCGGCCTGGCGTTTGCTGGGGGTTTCGGTCTGCCGCGCTGGCTGCTCAGCTTTCTCAAGAAACGGCGGGAAAAGAACTTCCTCCGCGCGCTGCCGGATGCCGTTGACGTGATCGTTCGCGGCATCAAGGCGGGTCTGCCGCTGTTTGAATCCATCAAGGTGGTCGCAGCCGATGCGCCGGAACCGCTCAAGAGCGAATTCCTGGCCATCATCGAAACCCAGGCGATCGGCATGCCGCTTGGTGAAGCCTGCGGGCGCCTGTTTGAACGGATGCCGGTTCCGGAAGCCAACTTCTTCGGGATCGTCATCGCTATCCAGCAAAAATCCGGCGGCAATCTCTCCGAGGCTTTGGGCAATCTGTCCAAGGTGCTGCGCGATCGCAAGAAAATGTCTGAGAAGATTCAGGCCATGTCGATGGAAGCCAAGGCTTCCGCGGGCATCATCGGCTCGCTGCCGCCCATCGTCATGCTGCTCGTCTACCTCTCGACCCCCGATTACATCTCGCTGCTGTGGACTCATCCGACCGGTCAATTGATGCTGGTCGGATGCGCGATCTGGATGTCCATCGGCATCATGGTAATGAAGAAGATGATCAACTTTGACTTCTGACGGTGCAGCATGATCGGGTTTCTAGTCGAAAAAATTCACGACGCGCATTTCATGACCATGCTGCTCGCGGCCATCGCCGTGAGCGCAACGGCATACACATTGATCATGCCGTTGTTTGCGAGCGAGGGGCTGGAAAAGCGCATGAAGGCGGTTGCCAGCGAACGCGAGCGGATCCGGGCGCGGGAGCGCGACCGTCTCACCAAGACCGAGAAGGTATCGCTGCGTCAAACGCCGAAACAGCTGATCTCCCGGGTCGTGGAAGACTTCAACCTCGGCAAATGGCTGGCGCAGGAAGCCGCGCGCGAAAAACTCGTCATGGCCGGCTACCGCGGGCAGGCGCCCTACATCACCTTCCTGTTCTTCCGGCTGGTGACGCCCATTCTGCTTTTCCTGACGGCGGTGCTGTATGTTTTTGTGATCTCGCATATGCAGAAGACGGTGCCGATCAAGATCGGCATGTGCGTCGGCGCAGCCTATCTCGGTTTGCAGGCGCCGATGCTGTTCCTGAAGAATGCGATCGCAAAACGCCAGCTCTCGATCAAGCGGGCATTTCCCGATGCACTCGATCTGCTGCTGATCTGCATCGAGTCCGGCATGTCGATCGAAACCGCATTCCGCAAGGTCAGCATGGAGATCGGAACGCAATCGGTGGCGTTGTCGGAAGAATTCACGCTGACCACAGCCGAGCTTTCCTATCTTCAAGACCGCAAGGTGGCTTACGAAAATCTGGCGAAACGCACCGGCCTTGAGGGCGTCAAATCGGTCTGCCTGGCGTTGCAGCAGTCGGAACGTTATGGAACGCCGCTCGGTCAGAGCCTGCGCGTGATGGCGCAGGAAAATCGCGACATGCGCATGAACGAGGCCGAGAAGAAGGCCGCGGCGCTGCCGCCGAAACTGACGGTGCCGATGATTCTATTTTTCCTGCCGGTGCTGTTCGTCGTCATTCTGGGGCCAACCGGCATCAAGGTCGCCGCGATGCAATGACGCCGGTCATGCCGTAGCGGCCTGCCCCGGATATTCGGCCACAAGACTTCTCGATTGATGCTGTTGTCGTCCGGCTTGACCGTGCGACCCGCCGGCGAATAGCGGATTGCCCGCTGGAGCCGTCAGGTGGCGCGCAGCACCGGCCCGCTGGCAGTGTCGACTGCTTTTGACGACAGCTTTCTTCGGCGCGAACCGCGCCCGGACGCTCATTGGACGACAGCTTGATCGAGCCGATCAGTCCGGACGGTTGAGAGACGCCACCGGCACTCTTGCGGCGCCAGCGTGCGGATTGTCCTTGCGGCTCAGCATCTGCTTCAGATAAGCGACGTTCGCAGCCGCCTCATCCGCCGGCAGATCGGCCCTGACGATGGTTTCGGCCTCGGCAAAGCGGCCCTGCAGGCCGACCACCAGGGCCAGATTCTGCCGCACCCGCGCGTCGGCTCTGGTGCTGCCAAGGGCCTGGCGAAGCACCTCTTCCGCCTTCGGCAAATCACCGGAAAGAACATAGGAAAGACCGAGATTGGACAGCACCGACGGCTCGTCGGGCATGATCTTCAGCGCACTCGCATAATAGCGGCGCGCTTCGTCGTGCTGGCCAAGCTGATCGAGCACGGTCCCCTGCACCGACAGAATTCGCCAGTCGGGGTCCTCGGGCGAGTGGGCACGGCTGAGAACGTCGAACGCCTGCTGGAAATTACCGTTGTCGGCGAGCGCCCGGCCGTAACCGGCGAGCAGGGCCTTGTTGCCGGGATGGGCGATGGTGGCCTGTTCGAGCACGGCGGCGGCCTGGCTGCGCTGCCCGGTGGCACGCAGGGCCTGACCATAGGCCAGGGCAGCGTCGGCATTTTTGGGATCGGCGCGGTAGCGCTCACCGCAGATTTCCACGGCGCGGCGCGGATCGGAATCCGGGCTGGCTTCGGCCTTCGACGACGACAGCGATCCCGTGATATCGGACGTGGTCTGACAACCGCCGAGCCCAGCGGCCAAAATCGCCGTCACGGCTGCGGACGCAAGAAGCCGGACAAGACTGGACTTTTGACGCATGGCACTTTGACTCACGATGCGAGGCGATTTGATCGAGCCGAATGCGCCCAGCAATAGGCTGTTAACCCTAACGGCGAGTTAACGGCCTAACCGGGGCGGATCCCGCCGATTTCAAGGCGTTGATACCGTGTGTTGTAATTTCCAGATGGGAGCGCCACGGCACCCATGCCGCATCAATCACGGATGCGACCACGGGATCGCGGCCCCTTCCGGTCGCAACTTCAGCACGGATCCATCAAAGCTCGAGGGCCAGACGTTTCCTGATTTCGTCCACCCGTTTTTCAAGCGCGTCGAATCTGGCGTGAAGGCTTTTATCGTGAAGGTAAAATATGTAGCCCACCACGACAAATCCGAAAACCCAGTGGTGACGTTCCACGTAGAGCAGCACCTGCTCAATCGCGTGACCTACGGCGACAACCGCATCTAACAAAACGTCCATCGCATTCCCTGTTCAAGAGAAAAAGGAAACTCCGGCCCGGAAGAACGCTCCCGGCCCGGCGCCATACATCTGGAGACTTGCAACCTGGGACGCAACTGAAGAGGTGCAGTTGAAGAGGTGCAATTGAAGACTTGCAGTTGAAGACTTGCACCCGGCATCCAATGAATGAGGATCAGTTCCGTATCCGGCTATTGGCGATGCTTGGGCAAATAGGCATGACGGATCGCGACCACAGCTGGTCGGGGTCACGCACTATCCTGACTCAAAGCAACGGCCTCAACGCAAACGCTGAGGCCGGGCGATCTTGAGGTGAATATCTTGAGATGGCAGTCTTGAGGTGGCAGTCTTGAGATATCGCGTATCCCGTACTGCGATCACTCGCAGACCTCGACGCGGCGTATCCGCCAGCCATGGCGGGTCTTGACGCGCTGGCGAACCAGATAGCAACCGCCCTCGTCTTCGTAATAGGGGTAATAGCCATCGTAGTAGCCGGGATAAAAACCAAAACCGAATCCGCCGCCGCGGAAACCACCGCCGCGGAAACCGCCGCCGCCAAAGCCGCGACCACCGCCGCCGCCATGACCACCGCCTCCGCCTCCGCCACCGCGAGCCTGGGCCGCCGTGCTGGATGCGCTCAACAAGAGCGCCGAGGTGCCGAGCATGCTGAAAACATACATGCAGAACAAAACAATCACCGCCAAACTGCGGGTGAGGATGTTGCGGTGCATTTTTTTGTTCTGCGCCATCGAGCTCTCCGGTTACGTTCCTTGCGCGGGTACACATAGAAAGCGCAGGTAAAACTACTCACTAAAACGCGTAGGTTTAATCACGCGAATGGTCAAATCACCTCGGCGTCATTGTCGCGATGCTTGCCACCGCTCGCGTGCCTTTTAAACCGGGCACTGCCACCTTCAGCGCTTCTCATTGGAATGCCCGAAATGCCTCAATCGCACGGTTCGGACTGGTTTGACACTGTAAGTCCTTGTAGAAGAATCCTAAAAAGCTTGCAATTTCCCGCTCGCTGGCCGCTTTGCGCTTGCGCTGCAGCAATCCATCTGAGTTTCGCTCCATTCAGTTGAAGACCGAGAGAAGCATGTATTCAGTGTTCGAGACCGCACCTGCAGCATCGGCTATTCCCATTACGTTTGCGACCAGGGCGACATGGGACGCGATCTGCGCTGAGCTTCCCGCGCCCGCGCGGCAGTTCGCATTGGCCAATGGATTTGCGGCCAAACCGGGAGCATGTCTGACCTTGCCTTCCGCGAATGGGCAAATCGCGCAGGTCATGTTCGGACTGGAGAACGAGACCAGCAAATCCCGCGACCTGTTCAGGCCCGGTTTGCTGCCGGGCCTGCTGCCGCCGGGCCTCTACCACTTCGCCAACACCCCCCATGATACGCGCCTCGCCACACTTGCCTTCGCGCTCGGCAGCTATCGCTTCGGCCGCTACCGCAAGACCGACGCACCGGAAGTCAGACTGGTGCCCCCGGACGGTATTGACGTCGCCGACATCGCACGGATGGCGGAAGCGGCCGCGCTGGCCCGCGATCTCATCAATACGCCGTCGAACGACATGGGACCGGAAGAATTGGCGCAAGCGGCGCAGCAGCTGGCGAAGCGCTTCGGCGCCAGTTTCAACTGCATCGCCGGCGACGATCTGGTGCGACAGAATTTTCCTCTCATTCATGCGGTCGGCATGGCATCGCCGCGCCCACCCCGGCTGATCGACGTGACCTGGGGCGACCCCGCTCACCCCAAGGTGACGCTGGTCGGCAAGGGGGTCTGCTTCGATACCGGCGGGCTCGACCTGAAGCCGTCCAGCAGCATGCTGATCATGAAGAAGGATATGGGCGGGGCCGCCAACGTGCTGGCGCTGGCGCTGATGGTGATGGACGCCAAGCTCAAGGTGCGCCTGAGGGTCTTGATACCCGCGGTCGAGAATGCGGTCGCCGGCAACGCGTTCCGGCCGCTCGATATCTTCCCCTCACGCAAGGGCCTCAGCGTGGAGATCGGAAACACCGACGCCGAAGGCCGGCTGGTGCTCGCCGATGCGCTTGCGCTCGCCGATGAAGAGAAGCCCGATCTCTTGATCGATCTCGGCACCCTGACCGGCGCGGCGCGGGTGGCGCTCGGTCCGGAGTTGCCGCCGTTTTACACCGACGATGAAATGCTGGCGCAGGATTTGGCGATGCGCGCGAAACGGGAGAACGATCCGTTATGGCGATTGCCGCTGTGGCCGCCTTACGATAGCTGGCTCGATTCGAAAGTCGCTGACATCAACAACGCCCCGTCGGGCGGGTTCGCCGGCTCGATCGTTTGCGCACTGTTCCTGCAGCGTTTTGTCGAAGCCGCCAAAAGCTGGCTGCATGTCGATATCTACGGCTGGACGCCATCGGCCAAGCCGGCGCGCCCGGAGGGCGGCGAATGCCAGGCTGCGCGCGCCATCTACAAATTGCTGAGCGACCGCTATGGATGATCCGCGCATGACGCCGGCGCGGCCCGATCTTGCCGCGAAATATCTCGAAGGCAAGATCGAGGCGGCGCGTTTCGTCGCCGGCGAGGAGTTCGAGATATCGGACGCCATCGCGCCATTGCGCAGCGCGCCGTCGCCCGACGCTGAGTTGGCGACGCAGGCGCTGAAAGGCGAACGTGCCACCATCTATGACCGCAACGGCGAAGGCTGGGCCTGGGGTCAGTTGAGCAGCGACCGCTATGTCGGCTGGCTCCCGGACCGCGCGCTGGCCAAGCCCTCGGGTCAGCCGACGCACAAGGTCACCGCGATCAGGACGTTTGCGTTTCCCGGCCCCTCGATCAAGCTGCCGCCGGTCACGATACTCGTCATGGGGACAACGATCATCGTGACTCGCCACGACGGTGCCTTCGCCGTCACACGTGAAGGCTGGCATCTGCCGCTGCCGCATGTCGGCGGCATCGACCATCATGCGAACGATTTCGTCGCGGTCGCCGAGCGGTTCGTCGGCACGCCCTA
>Ga0210396_10002816_pt1 | contig 17548 bp, 12 predicted proteins | sample IncBWH17OmetaG_FD_155466 | JGI IMG/M metagenome (GOLD analysis project Ga0210396, IMG submission 155466) | Forest soil microbial communities from Barre Woods Harvard Forest LTER site, Petersham, Massachusetts, United States - Inc-BW-H-17-O ... | reverse complement strand
TGTTCAGTCCTGCGTGTCGCCGCGCCCGCCGTCATTCTCACGACGTCCGCTGTCATGGGCAATGTCGCCGGGTATGTTAAGCCGCAGCCCGATGGGCCCGCTCCATCCGTCGTTGAGGTTGATTCGCTGGAGCTGGATTCCCGGAACGGATCCGCAACCAGACGCGAGCCTCACGTGGGCACGGCATATTTGCAATACACGTCCGGATCGACTCGTCAGCCCGCCGGTGTCATGGTGACACACCGAAACGTCATGGCGAATCTCGCGCAGTTGATCTCCGACACGTTCGAAGATTGCGGCAAGGTTCCACCGCCGGACACCACGGTTGTCTCGTGGCTGCCCTTCTATCACGACCTGGGCCTGATGTGCGGCGTCGCTTTACCGATTGTGGCAGGGCTCCGCACCGTATTCATGAGCCCGGTGGCGTTCCTCCAGAAGCCCGCCCGGTGGATGCAGTTGGCGGCCCGCAACACCCGGACCTACACGGGGGCGCCTAACTTCGCTTATGAACTGGCTGTGCGACATACCGCCGACGAGGACATGGCGGGTCTCGACTTGGGGGACGTCCACACGTTCGCCTTCGGTGCCGAACGGGTCCACGCGGCGACGATCAGGCGTTTCACCAAGCGGTTCGCCCCCTTCAACCTTCCGGCCGCCGCGTTGCGGCCGGGTTATGGTCTCGCGGAGGCGACGGTGTACGCGACATCGAACCCACCGGGGCGGCCGCCGGCGACCGCGCGGTTCGACTACGACAAGCTGTCGGCCGGCTACGCGGAGCCGTGCGACGACAAAAGCGGTGTCGAGCTGGTCGGCTGTGGCGTACCTCGGGCGGCTACGGTGCGGATCGTCGACCCGGAAACCCGAATGGAGAATCCGACCGGCAAGGTCGGGGAGATCTGGGTGCACGGCGACAACGTTGCCGAGGGCTACTGGGGAAATCCGCAGGCGTCCAAGGAAACGTTCGGCGGGCAGCTGGTCGATCCATCGCCGGGTACCCCACAGGGGCCTTGGCTGAGAACCGGCGATTTGGGAGTCTTCTCCGACGGCGAATTGTTCATAATCGGCCGCATCAAGGATCTCTTGATCGTGTATGGCCGTAACCACTCTCCCGACGATATCGAGGCGACGATCCAAGAGATCACTCGAGGCCGGTGCGCGGCGATCTCGGTCCCCGATGATCATACGGAAAAGCTCGTCGTCATCTTCGAACTCAAGAAGCGCGGCGACTCCGAGGAGGACGCGATGCACAGACTCGGCGTCATCAAGAGCGAAGTCACCTCGGCGCTATCGGATTCGCACGGTCTGAGCGTTGCGGATCTTGTTCTGGTACAGCCGGGTTCGATTCCCATCACGACAAGTGGCAAGGTGAGACGAGCGGCCTGTGTAGAGCACTACCGGCACGATCAGTTCAAGCGTTTAGACGCTTAGGCATCCCGCATCGTTGCCGGCCGCGACGATCGTCGCGGACCACTTCCACCTGGTCGCTTCGCCAGCGACGCAGTCACGAAGGTCAACCGACCGTAACCCGGACTTCACCATGGTCGCCAGTCAAAGTCAAAGAGTTCTCATACCCGCCCCGTGACGAGTACCGTGCCCGTCATGTGGACCACTGTACTGGTGATGGCCATCCCGGTGGGCCTCAGGCCGGTCCTCATCGGTTCGACGGCGGTGATCCTGAACGGGCCACGGCCGATGCAGCAACTGCTCGCGTTTTTGTGCGGTGGTTTCGCGATGGGCACGAGCGTGGGCCTCGTCGCCCTTTTCATCCTTCGACACACGCTTTTGGCCACCACGAATTTCACCGTGCCCAAGGTTCAGATCGTGATGGGCCTGCTCGCCTTGCTGGTCGCCGCCGTGCTGGCCACGAACATCTGGGCACGCCAGTTCACGCGTGGGCCCCTGGCCCGTGCCACGGTCGGCGGCCCTGCTGGCGTGGTCGTCGTAGAGCCGACGCCACCGAGTGCCCTGGCGAAGCTGTCCACACGTGCGCGACATCTTTTGCGGAGTAGTTCGCTGTGGGTCGCGGGGGTGGTCGGCTTGGGAATGGCGCTGCCTACCGCCGAGTACATGGCCGCGCTGGCTGCAATACTTGCGTCCGGAGCTGGACCAGCGGCGCAGGCGGGGGCGCTTCTTGTGTTCAACGTCGTGGCGTTCGCGCTGGTGGAGGCCCCGCTCCTAGGCTACCTGGCAGCGCCGGACAAGACGCGCGCGTTGATCGCGGCGCTGCACGACTGGGTCCGGTCTTGTCGTCTGCGGGCTATTGTTATTGCACCCCTACTAGCAGCGGCGGGCTGCTTTTGGATCGTGGCCGGGGTAAGCGGCCTCTGAGGCGTTGCGTACAAACCAATCGTGTCGCCCATCGTCAGCCACCCGTTCACCATTGCTCTGAGCTTCGGCACCCAAGATGGTGCGGGCGCTGATCGCCGCGGTGCGGCTGGCCCGTCGCAACCGCCGGGACCTCGCCTCATCGGTGCGCGGGCGTCACGTTCGCTCTGCAAGCGAGTGACGATGAGGTTGCTGTGGTGCCCGCGTGACAGCCTACATGGACCCGTCGGAATGGAATGATCGCGCCGAAACGCCTGGTGGAAAACAATAACTCGCTGTTCTCAGGGTTTCCGTCCAGGCTCGCCCTGAGAGCGAGCGTATTCGCGATGGCGGAGCGGGTGATCCTGTCGTTTCCGGTAAGAGAAGAACGCACCGAAGACGATTCGCGCGCCAACTCACTGACGTCCGCCGTCGTCACAGTCGACTCAACGCACGTCACGAGCGATCTGAGCGGCATTCGCATCAAGATCAAGGCGGCCCTAGTCGGGCTCGCCGAAAAGCCCAACGAGTTGTTGCCCCCGCTCCCATTGACATCGATGGTGCTGCCCGTCGGCGCCGATCGGTAATGTGTGGGCGGCATATCCGAGCCGATTACTCTGCGTTCCCCATAGGAGGGATGTTGTCAGAGGTAACCACCGAGTCCGCCGAGCGCAAGATTGTGCTCGGGTTGCATATCGGCGTCGTGGCGGTCATTGTGTGCCCATTCCTCTGGCGGATCTTCGGCATCCCCGATCCTGCTCACCGCTTCTTCGACGATTTCTTCTACTACTTGTTGCCGGCGGAGCATTGGGTCGACGGCGCCGGCTCGACGTTTTTTCCGGGTGAGCCAACCAATGGCTATCACCCGCTGTGGTTCTTGTGGGTGGCGCTGCTCTACCGGATTGCCGGCGAATCCGGGATCTTCTTCGGGTTGCTCGACCTGAGCCTGATGGCGCTGCTGGTTGGGTTTTACTTCCTGTTCGAGCGTTTCCTTCGGCGTGTTGTCGATGATCGCCTCGCCGCCGCGGTGGGCGCGGGCGTCGCTGGGATCACGCTCGCGTTGCTCGCGGAGTCCGGCCTCGAGACAGCGTTGACCGTGTTTGCTGCGGCGTTGCTGTTGTGCTATCTCAGCGACAAACCGCTAGCCGAACGAACGGTGCGTGACGCAGCTGTGGTCGGACTGCTGGGCGCATTTCTTGTCCTGTCGCGGCTCGATGCCGCAGTGCTGCTGTTCGGACTGGCGGTAGCTGTGGTGCCGCGCTGGGACAGCAACCGGCTGGTTGCCCTGGCCGCTGGCGCGGCACCACTGTACCTATACCTGGCTTTCAACTTGTGGGCTTACGGTCATCTCACGCCAACGTCGATGGAAGCCAAGACGCTCGACGTATACGTGCCGCCCAACTGGTACTTCCTCCAGCATCCCTCGTCGGCCTGGGGAATCGCCCTGGGGATCATTGTGATTATGGCCGTCTTGCTCACCGCTGTCATACTGCGGCGAAACCACAACTTGGATACTCGTAAGATCGCGCTGGCGCTGCCAGCCGCGGTGTTGTTGCAATTCGCCGTACACCCGTTGCTCAGCGGATGGATTTTGTTCGCGTGGTACGCCTATTTCAGCCTCATGGCGCTGGGGCTGGCTGCCGGTCTGCTGGTTGTGCATCTAAGGCGCAGGGAACGGCTTCGAGTCGTCGGCATTCCACTGGGTGCGACCACGTTCGCTGTTGTGGCGATCTCGCTCGTCTTAGTACTGACGGCGGGCGGCCCTGGGGTCAACATCGCCGCGATCGCTCGTCAACTGCAGGCTTTTTCGGTCGATCATCCAGGCGTCTACGCCATGGGTGACGCGGCGGGCACACCGGCCTGGATGACCAAACAGCCCATCGTGCAGTTGGAAGGCCTGATGATGTCGCACGCCTTCCTCGACCGCATCCGACAGCGCCAGCAGCTGGACCAGGTCTTTCGCGATTATCACGTGAGTTACTACGTCGCCCAGGCGCCGATTGGCGCCGATAAGAATAGCTGCCATGACTTCCTGGAACCCAACCCCGCGCAAAGCTCCCCCCGCGCGCCACACATGGCGATGACGATCTGCGCGGCACCCGTTGCGGTGATCCAGCCAATCATGCGAAGCCGCCCTGACGAGTGGATCTATCGGATCGATCCCGAAACGGGCAGACCAAGTTAATTTCTGCGCCAAACACCACCGGCCACCCTCGCAGTGAGGAAGCGCTGCGGATGTCGCCTAAAATCAACAGCTCGTTGGGCTTTTCGGCGAGCCCGACCAAGGCCTGCTTGATCTTGATACGAATGCCGCTGAGGTAGCTCATGACGTGCGTTGAGTCGACTGTGACGACGGCAGACGTCAGTGCATTGCCGCGCGAATCGTTTTCGGTGCGTTCGCTGACCGGAAACGACAGGGTGACCGCTCCGTCGTCGCGAATGCGCCCCGCTCGCACGCCAAGCCTGGATGCGAACCCAGCGAACAACGAATTACTTGTTCCACCAGGGCTTTTCGCGCGAGCGTCCCATTCCGACAGATCGATATAGGCCGTCAGAGCGGGCACCACAGCAGCCGTTTCACCACCAACCGCGAGCGGGGTGCCGACGCTATCGACGAAGCTAGGGCCTGACGGTTGCGGCGGGCCACCCTCACCGCGCCGATCAGCGCCCGCGCCATCTCGGGCACCGCTCCTGCGGTTTGCCGGCAATTCTGAAGCAGCGCCCGCCCGCGGGTGCGCGAACCAGGTGGCGGGTAGCCCAAATCGGTCGTCCTGCCCTCAACCGCGTCTGCTATCGCAAGGCAGATTCCTAGGCTGTCGGCGGCGGTGTGCGACACCACCAGGCTGACCTCCCGTTGTCCTCAATCGGAAGGACGCCGAGATGCCAATTTGGCCCCAACTCCGGATCAATCGGTACGCTGGCGCGCTCGTCGACCCATGCGGTGACACCGGCCCGTCGCCTCGCGTTTCAGCGACGTCGATGTCCCCAGGCCCTCTCCATGAGACCCATCGATGACGTGCGAATGGTAACGGAGACCGTTCGATCCTCCGGCCCTACAATCCGTATCCAAGATTGCCGTGAAAGCGATACAACCTATCCATATCGACGACGCGCTCATAAATCCATGTGCACTGGACGAGCGGCCTGCGGCCAGCGCACGCAGCCCTAGAAATGACGCCTGATCGATGTACGCGAGCCGATTGTCCACACGTCGCAACCGACGGTTTTTAATCTGGACGCCGATCAAACTTCAGCGACGCTGCGCAGCGATGCCACAGCGCCGCGGCCGTCGGCGACGCGGGCATATACGGATTTCATCGCCGCTATATACCGGGTAACTGATTCGCGGGCGACCGGATTTTTCGGGAAAACAACTGTCAACCGGGTCTCGTTGGCGAGCCGAATCACCCGTTTCATGAGTTGATTCGGAACCCTGCCGTCGTGGTAGAGCCCGGCATTCAATCCGTCCAATTCAGAGCCGACGAGATAAGAAAGGGGAGGAAGGCCCGCATCGAGGTAGTCCGTCAGCATGGGAAAGCCCCGTCTTGGCATCTTGAGCCAAGGCGCCAACTCCAATACGCGATCGAACGGCACATTCGCCAATTCTGTAGCTGCGTCAAAGGACGCTTGCGCGGCACGGACGGTATCACCGAAAGATGTTGCGGCGACCGGGACGGTGATCGGCACTAAGCCGGTGAACCAACCCGTTGTCATAAAGTCCGTTGGATCGCTGCGTGTATCGCTGGGAGTCACTGCGTAATATGTTTCGACGCCGGTCAACTCATGCTCCACGAGCGCAGCGCAGGCGAACACGCCACCGCTGAACCGAGCGCCAGCCGCTATGCAGGCGGATTCGTATCGGGCTGTCTGTCGCTCGTCCATCAGCCGTACGCTCATTACGTCGCCGGCACAGGGCACCGATGGATCACCGAGTGGCAACGGGAAATCTGGAAGGGGTCCACCGTTGTTTTCGGCGAACCGAACCCATGCGCGCACCTGCGGGGTCTCTAAGCTCAAAGCGGATGTATACCGGTGCTGCCGTATACAGTAATCGTCATAGCTGCCCGTGTCCGGCAGCCGGATCGGCGCTCCGCCTCCCACTAGGGCGGCGTACATCATATGGATCTCCACGAATACGACACCTATAAACATTGGGTCGACGTGGAGATGATCAACATTCAGATAGAATGTGAAGTGGTCCGTCGCCTGAATAAGCCCGAAGCGGAAGCAACCCCATTGCAGCGGATTCGGGGTAGCTAATACATGGTCTCGCAATTCTACGGGCGTCATCTCGCCATGCTCAGTCGGGACGAGTTCAATATCAGCGGGGTCGCGGATTGTCCGCCGAACGATGTGTTCCTCATCCTGGTACTCGAACCAACTGCGGTACGTGTCGTGCCGGCGAAGATGCGCGTTGATGACATAAGTCATGACACGGATGTCGCACTGGCCGGCTATGTCCCAGGCTCCAATGAGTTGCCGTGACAAATCGAGTCCCCGGGCTGCATGGTCGCGGTAGCGCTGAAGATGTGCGGCTTGCATATAGCTGGCCGGCACGGCACTTACCGGTGCTTGCCGAGCTTTCGCAACCGCCTCAGGGGATGGCTGCCAAGACACGACTGGACCCGGTTCCGGCACCCAGTCATGGATTGTTGCTGCTGCCATGTTCCCTAGTGAAATCATTTGCCCCTCCTGAACCTCCGCGGCTCAACGGATACTTCGACGTCAGCGACCGGCCGTCACGATGTCGTCGGTACGGCCTCCACTTCCGCCAACATGTCGCACAGGTGGTCCGCCAAACCCCGAACGGTGGTGATGTCCGTGGGGACAATGCGTATCCCTGTTTCGGTCTCGATGCGTGTGCGCAGTTGGAAATTGCCCAGCGAGTCAAGGCCGTACTCGGACACGGGACGGTCCGGGTCAATGGGGCGACGCAGAATCAGGCTGACCTGCTCGGAAACCAGACGGCGCAGCCGGGTGGGCCACTCCTCCAGAGGCAGCGCGTTGAGTTCGGTGCGGAATTTGCTTGTACCCGTTCGGGTTTGCCCATTGGATTGGAACACTTCAGCGAACCGGCTGTGTTGCGCGAGCGCACTCAACCAGGATGTTGTGGTGATCGGCACATAGCCGGTGTACCCGCGGTCGTGGCGCAGCAACGCCTGGAAGGCGTAGGCGCCGTCGTCGGGGGTGATCATGGTGGTTTCGCCACGTTCCGCCAGGACCGCGCCGCGCCCGATCTCAGCCCATGCTCCCCAGGCGATCGCGCTGGCGGGCAGGCCCTGAGCGCGGCGCCAGTGGGTGAAGGAGTCCAGCCAGCTGTTAGCCGCGGCGTACGCGCCCTGACCCGGCGAGCCCAGCAGCGCGGCTGCCGAGGAGAATGAGCAGAACCAGTCCAGGGGCTGGGTGGCCGTGGCGGTGTGCAAGTTCCATGCGCCGTAGACCTTGGGCGCCCAGTCGCGGTCGATGAGTTCGTCGGTGATGTTGGTCAGGGTGGCGTCCTCGACTACCGCCGCCGCGTGCAGCACGCCGCGCAGTGGAAGCCCGGTGGCGGTTGCTGCGGCCACCAACCGCTGCGCGGTGCTGGCTTCGGCGATGTCGCCACATTGCACCACGACGTCGGCACCGATCGTCCGGATGCACTCGATGGTCTCGAGCGCTTTGAGCGTCGGCTGCGAGCGAGAGGTCAGCACGATCCGCCCAGCGCCCGCTGCGGCCATCTTCTCGGTGAGGAAGAGCCCGAGCCCACTCAGACCACCGGTGATGATGTAGGCGCCGTCGCCACGGAAGACCGGGGCCTGCTCCGGCGGCACCACCACGCGGCTGCGCCCGGTCCGCGGGATGTCAAGAACGAGTTTGCCGGTGTGCTGGGCCGCGCTCATCATCCTGATCGCGGCGGCCGCGTCGACCAATGGATGGCTGGTGTGCTCGGGAGTTGGCAACTCACCATCTGCCATAAGCCGGTACACCTTGCGCAGCAGCTCCCCGACCCGGTGGGGGTGGCTGGCCGACATCAGCGCCAGGTCGACATAGTGGAATGTGAGGTTGCGGCGGAACGGGAACAGCTCCAGCCGGGTGTTGGCGTAGACGTCGCGTTTGCCGACCTCGACGAACCGTCCGCCGATGGACAACAGTTCGATCCCGGCGCGTTGTGCTGCGCCAGTCAGCGAGTTAAGCACGATATCCACGCCATACCCGTCGGTGTCCCGGCGAATCTGCTCGGCGAACTCGATGCCCCGCGAGTCATAGACATGTTCAATTCCCATGTCGCGCAATAGTTTTCGACGCTGCTCACTGCCCGCGGTGGCGAAGATCTCGGCTCCCGCAGCGAGGGCGATCGCTACTGCGGCCTGCCCCACGCCGCCGGTCGCAGAATGGATCAACACCTTGTCACCGCGCGTGATGCGGGCCTGCTCGTGCAGGCCGTACCAGGCGGTGGCGTGCGCGGTCGACACCGCGGCCGCCTGGTGGTCGGTCAGGCCCGGTGGCAGCGTAACGGCGACGCGGGCGTCACAGGTGACGAACGTGGCCCAACAGCCGTCTCTGGAAAAGCCGCCGACACGGTCACCGACCTGGTGGTCGGTGACATCCGGCGCGACCGCGGTGACCACGCCTGCGAAATCTGTGCCAAGCTCTGGTTGACGCCCGTCGGCGCTGGGGAATTGGCCCATGGCGACGAGAACATCTGCAAAGTTGACGCTGGCCGCGGTGACAGCGACCTCGATCTGTCCTGGCCCCGGCGGCACCCGGTCGAAGGCAATCAGTTCTAGGGATTCGAGGTCGCCGGGTGTGCGGGTCTGCAGGCGCATACCGTCGTGCTCGTGGTCCACGACGATGGTTCGCCGCTCCTCGGGCTGCAGCGGGGTGCGGCTCAAGCGCGCCACATACCACTCGCCGTTTCGCCAGGCGGTCTCGTCCTCCTCCGACCCCTCCAGCAGTTGCCGCGCCACCTGCTCGGCTTCGGTGTCCTCGTCTACGTCGATCTGGGTGGCGCGCAAATGCGGGTGTTCGGCGCCGATCACCCGCATCAGCCCACGCAGCCCGGCCTGCTCCAGGTTGGCGCGGTCGCCAGCCACCACCGGCTGCGCATTACTGGTCACGAGGTACAGGCGAGGTGGTTCGCCCGAAATTTTCAGCACCTCGCGGGCGATGCGCACCAGATGACGCACATACTCCGCGCCTCGAAGCGCACACTCCTCGTCCGGGTTGCCGTTCGTCGGTCCGGTGAGGACGGCTACTCCGTCGAATCCACCGAGACGAAGTTGGCTTTCAAGCCCATGTCCATTCGACGAGTGGTCGGCTCGCTGTGGCCAAACCGTCGTCGTGCATTCCGCACCAAGGAGTTTCAAGGCATCGGTCAACGTGGTGGCCACCACATCGGCAGTCGGGGAGGTGCTGACCAGAAGCCACTTTCCAGCGTCGACAGGAGTTGCCTCGGGCAGCTCTCGCTTTTGCCATTCGATGGTCAGCAGCCGTTTGCCGAGCACACGATCTTCGTGGTCGTCGTCGGATACCCTTTTGCCCATCTGCAGCCCACGCGCGGTGAGCACAACTGTTCCGTGCTCGTCCAGTACATCGAGGTCGGCCTCGACCTCGATGGCGTCGGCTCTGGTCACCCGCGTGTAGCAGTACCGGGCGTTGCGGGGGGGACCGTAGGCGCGGAGCCAGCGGATACCCGACAAGACCAGCACGTCTTTGCCGAGGGCCTGGACGTCCGGATGCGCCTCGACGGACTGGAAACAGGCATCCAGCAGCGCTGGGTGCACGCCGTAGGCAGCCTGCTGTGAGCGAATCGCGTCGGGCGCGGCCACCTCGGCGAGCACGGTAGCGGCTGGCGCTTCGCCGGTGCGCACGGTGGCTAGACCGGTGAACGCCGGACCATACTGAACGCCACGCTGGTCCAGCCGCTTGCGCACCTCGGCGCCTTCCTCGCGGTGCGGGTGGGCTGCCAGCAGCGCGGACATGTCCCGCGCAGGTGCGCGGTGCTCATCCTCCATCGCACGCAGGACCGCGGTGGCCCACCGCACGTGATTGCCCTCTCGGTTGGTCTCCACCGCGAAGTTGGCGACGCCCGGCGAGGCGATCGACGCGACGGCGCCCACCGCGGTCTGATCGTCCAGCAGCAGGGCCTGCTCGAAGCGGATGTCGTGGACCTCGGACGCCTCGCCGAACGTCGCGCGAGCGGCGGCCAGCGCCATCTCGCAGTAGGCCGCCTCCGGAAGGACAGACTCATCGTGTATCTGGCGGTCGCCTAGCCAAGGCAGCGCCTCGTTGCTCAGCTCAGCCCCCCACGCGTGGCGCTCCGGCTCCTCCTGCAAGCGCACGTGCGGCCCCAGCAGCGGATGCACTGAAACGGCGCAAGCGCTGCGCGGCTGAGAGTCCTGCCCATCGCGGGCCAAAAGCAGCCGACGGTGGGTCCAGGCCGGCAGCGGCGCATCGACCAGACGGCCGCTGGGGTACAGCATGGAGAAGTCCACCGCGGCGCCCGCGCTGTGCAGGTCGGCCAGGAAGCCGCGCAGTCCGTGCGGCATCGCCTGGTCGCGGCGCAGGCTGGCCAGCGTAGCGACCCGCATGTCGAGGCCACCGGCGGTCTGCTCGACCGCGTGGGTGAGCTGTGCGTGTGGTGTCAGCTCCGCAAAGACCCGGTAGCCGTCCTCCAGCGCCGCCTGCACCGCCGCGGCGAACCGCACCGTGTAACGCAGATTGTCAACCCAGTAACCGGCATCGCACACCGGCCGCTCCCGCGGGTCGAACAGGGTCGCCGAGTAGAACGGAAGCTCCGGTGTCATCGGGCGCAGCTCTGCCAGTACATCGGTCAGCTCGTCGAGGATCGGATCCACTTGGGGGGAGTGTGATGCGACATCGACGGCCAGCTCGCGGGCCATCACGTCGCGCTGGCCCCATGCTGCGACGAGATCGCGGACGCTCTGGGTTGCGCCGCCGATCACTGTGGACTGCGGCGAGGCCACCATAGCCAAGACGACGTCGTTAATGCGACGAGTCATCAGTTCCGAAAGAACTTGTTGGGCGGGCAGTTCCACCGACGCCATTGCGCCGGCACCGGCAATGCGCGACATCAGCCGTGAGCGGCGACAGATCACACGGACCCCGTCTTCGAGCGATAGTGCGCCCGCGACGACAGCCGCTGCGGCCTCGCCGAGAGAATGCCCGATGACCGCCCCTGGGCGCACCCCGTATGACTTCATGGTGGTGGCGAGCGCGACCTGCATGGTGAACAGCGTTGGCTGCACCTTGTCGATGCCGGTGACGAGCTCCGGTGCCGACATCGTCTCGGTCACCGAAAACCCGGACTCCAGGGCGATCAGGGGCTCCGCCTCGGCTACCGTCGCGGCGAACACCGGTTCAGTCGCCAGTAGGTCAGCGCCCATCTCGGCTAACTGCGAACCCTGACTTGAGAACACCCATACCGGTCCCCGGTCGTCCTGCCCGACCGCGGCCTGATACGGGGTTTCACCGCCGGCGACCTCCCTCAGAGACTCGGTCAGCTCCTGCAGGCTGCTGGCCATCACGGCCGTCCGCACTGGGCGGTGCGTACGCCGGCGCGCCAGCGTGTAACCCAGATCCGAGAGCGTCACATCGTCCGCATGCGCTTCCAGCCAGGCGGCCAGCCGCCCCGCGGTCTGACGTAGCCCGTCTGGCGATGTGGATGACAGCGGAAACAGCAGCGGTGCCGCCATCGCCGATCCGGGCGAGATGCCATTGTGCGCAGTGGTTTCGGGAGCCTGTTCGAGCACCGCGTGCACGTTGGTTCCCGACAACCCGTACGACGACACGGCCGCCCGTCGTGGGTGATGGCCATTCGTCGGCCACGGCGTGATGGCCTGTGGCACAAAGAGTTCCGTATCAATATGGGCAAGGTCATCAGGCAGACGGTTGAAGTGCAGATTCGGCGGAACCGCACCATGCTGCAGCGCGAGTACCGCCTTCATCACGCCCAGCGCGCCGGAGGCCGATTGGGTATGTCCGAAATTGGTCTTCGCCGATGCAAGCGCGCAAGGGCCGTCAATGCCGTACAGCTCAGCAAGGCTCGCGTATTCGATAAGGTCACCCACGGGGGTACCGGGTCCGTGCGCCTCGACCATGCCAACGCTGCGCGCGTCGACGCCCGCTGCTGCCAATGCCGCCCGATACACCTCGGTCTGCGCGTTTACGGACGGTGTCGCGATATTCACGGTGCGGCCGTCGTGGTTCGCGGCCGTGCCGCGCAGTACAGCCAAGATGCGGTCACCATCGGCTAGCGCATCCGGTAACCGCTTGAGCAACACCACTACGCAACCTTCGGAAGTCACGAACCCGTCGGCGGCGGCGTCGAACGCGTGACAGCGTCCGGTGGGCGACAGCATGCCCTCCGCTGACCCCGAGACAAATTTTCGCGGATCCAAGACCAGGCAGGCACCACCGGCGAAGGCAAGGTCGCTTTCTCCATCATGCAAGCTACGACAGGCCAAGTGCACAGCAAGCAAGCCAGAGGAACATGCCGAGTCCACCGTGAGCGCCGGACCGTGGACCCCCAGGGCATAAGCGATCCGCCCGGACGCCAAGCTGAAACTGGTGCCGGTGAACCCGTACGGCCCCTCCACGCTGTGGGTGTCGGCGGCCAGCAATTGGTAGTCGCCGTGAGTCAATCCCACGAATACGCTGGTCAGCGAGCCGGCCACCTTCTCCCGGGTGAGGCCGGCGTGCTCCATAGCCTCCCAGGAGGTCTCCAGAAGCAAGCGGTGCTGCGGATCGACCGCTATCGCCTCTCGCTCGTTGATACCGAAGAACTCAGCATCGAAGCCGCCAACGTCATCCAGGAACCCACCCCACTTCGAGACCGAACGACCGGGCACACCGGGCTCGGGGTCGTAGTACTCGTCGGCGTCCCATCGATCCGGCGGAATCTCGGTGACCAGGTCGTCGCCGCGCAGCAACGCCTCCCACAACAGGTCAGGCGAGTCGATGCCTCCGGGAAGTCGGCAGGACATCCCGATGACGGCAATCGGCGTAGCGGGAGTTTTGTTCATAACGACCCGGGAGTTTCGTTCATAACGACCAAAGAATGGCTCGAATCTGGGTCCTGCGCGCGGTCGTCATTCGCCTGCACGATAGACAATTCCCCTCCTCACAGCAACTGCACAGTTTTCCCCATCGCAACAGCACCGTTTGGGCGTGCCCGGAGCGTGGGTCAAGGTGTCGGACCCCGCAGGGCTCAGCGGTTGTCTAGGTCAACGAAATTTTGCTAGCGGTCCGTCAAGTGTTCGCAGTCGAGGGTTTCGTGCACGTCAACGTGCTACATGACAGGAGGACGGTATTCGACACGCGGGAAATTTCCAAAATTTCCAAACCCTTGTGTTGGGATCGTTACCTGATCGTCATGTTGCTGGAGTGTCTCGTGTGGTCAACAGCGGGTTGTCTGCGGGTTGTCTCATGTGGTCAACAGCGGGGTGTCTCATGTGGTCAACACCCAATTATTTACACCGATTTCACAGTTATTCACACTGATTTCAACATTGCCTTAGCGATTACGCAACCTATTGTGGTCTCAGGATATTTCTATAGTCGTCTTAGTATATTTCTATATTGTCGTCCTTTCGCGGCTGGTGCCTTATTCACCTCTGGGTCGGAGTGACATTTCGGTGGATTGGATTTTCGGCTCTTTCTGCGTTGATGGTGCTTCCGGTCGTGTATGGCCGGCGGGCTACCAGGCAACGCGGCTCTGACGTCGCTGCGATGTCGACGTCGCCGTGCCCGGCCGGACGTGGGCGATTCAGCGAAAGACGTTGAGCGACAGCGGCATAACTACGGGCTCATGGCGCTCGTAAGGGTCCAATGGTCGCATCTGCAAACCGCATCCAACAGGGCATACACGTCGTCGGGCTCATATAGTGAGGCGTGATATGGCCTGCGTCAGGCCGCCCCCGGCGCCACAAGCGCTTGGCGTGATCGAGAGCTTAATGACAATCGTTTTCGACAAGCATCGCCTAGGAATCTGCTGTGAACCCGGGACTAATGACAATCATTCCCAATAAGGGGCCGGGTGTGATGGGTCCTCCGGTAATTCTCGTGCCCGGTCAAGGCGACGCCGACGCACATCAAAAGTGACCAAATGACAGACGCTCAACGGCTTCGGTGAGTCAGAGCTGGCCCCGCGCGCGTCGGCGGCGGCAAGCTAGTGACGCGCCCGGGCCACACCCTGCAGGAACAACAATGGATGATGCCGGTGAGTATGCTGCCCTCCACCGTCGCCGGGACCCGGCCCATGAGCGCCGCGTCGCCGATCGAGAAGAAGCGGTCTCCGGTCGATTCCTCAGCACTGGCACCTTGCGCGCCGCACCCGACCTCGCGTAAGAGCGAAGGTTGAACGGTGAGACCGGAAGCGTCTGTGCCGGCAGGCCGAGTCTCTCGATTGACTCGTCAGTCAAGAGCTCTTTAGTGTGCCGATATGGCGGACGGCGCGGTGGCGCAGGCGTTGGTGCTCACATCATGACCGAAGCCCGTGTTCCGCGTCTGCCGGTCGACGAGGCCAAGGCCGCCGCCGACGAAGCGAGCGTGCCCGATTACATGGCCGAGCTCGCCATCTTCCAGGTGCTGTTGAACCATCCGAGGCTGGCCTGTGCCCTCAACGACCTGCTTGCCACGATGCTGTGGCGCGGAACGCTGGACCCGCGGCTACGCGAGCTGGTGATCATGCGCATCGGCTGGCTCACCGCCTCCGATTACGAATGGACGCAGCATTGGCGGGTCGCGCAGGGTCTCGGGGTAAGCGCCGACGACCTGCTCGGTGTGCGCGATTGGCAGGCGTACCAGGCGTTCGGGCCCGCGGAGCGGGCAGTGCTGGCGGCCACCGACGACGTGGTGCGCGACGGCGCGGTGAGCGCCGAAAGCTGGGCGGCGTGTCAGCGCGAATTCGGCGCCGACAAGGCAGTCCTCATCGAACTTGTCACCACGATCGGCGCGTGGCGAATGGTCGCCTCGATCCTGGAAAGCCTGCAGGTTCCATTGGAGGACGGCGTAGCGAGCTGGCCGCCGGACGGGCTTGCGCCCTAGGCGCGCCGAATGTGGGCTCTAGGCACGCTTCGATTGAAAAGGCGTGACACAAGCCCACATTCGGCGCCAATATTGACGGCCCGGTAAGCCCGAACGGTGTCTGCTGCACACGATTGACACGTCAATCAGTAGCTCATAGCGTTCGGGCAATGCGAACCAGAGTCGCCGACATGCTCGGCGTGGAGTTCCCGATCTGCGCATTCAGCCACTGCCGGGATGTGGTGGCCGCAGTCTCCAATGCCGGCGGGTTCGGCATCCTCGGCGCCGTCGCGCACAGCCCGGAGCGGCTGGAAACCGAGCTGACCTGGATCGAGGAGCAAACCGGCGGCAAGCCGTATGGCGTTGATCTGCTGCTGCCGCACAAGTACGTCGGAGTCGAGCAGGGCGGGATCGACACCCGACAGGCGCGCGAGTTGCTGCCCGAGGAGCACCGGGCATTCGTCGACGACCTGCTGGTCCGCTACGGCATCTCGGTGCCTGCCGACGAGGAGCGTCTGCCGTCCGGTGAGCTCAACATCTCGCCCAAGGGCTACGAACCGCTGCTTGACGTCGCCTTCGCCCACGACATTCGGCTGATCGCCAGTGCGCTGGGCCCGCCGCCGCCCGACTTGGTCACCCGCGCGCATGACAACGACGTGGTGGTGGCCTCGCTGGCCGGAACCACGCAACATGCGCGGCGGCACGCCGCGGCCGGGGTCGACCTGATCGTCGCCCAGGGCACCGAGGCCGGCGGGCACACCGGCGAAGTGGCGACGATGGTGCTGGTCCCCGAGGTCGTCGATGCGGTGGCTCCGGTGCCGGTGCTGGCCGCGGGCGGGATCGCCCGCGGCCGTCAGATTGCCGCGGCGTTGGCCTTGGGCGCCGAAGGCGTGTGGTGCGGCTCGGTATGGCTGACCACCGAGGAGGCCGAGACGCTGCCCGTCGTCAAGGACAAGTTCCTGGCCGCTACCTCGTCGGACACCGTGCGCTCGCGATCGTTGACCGGAAAGCCCGCGCGCATGCTGCGCACCGCCTGGACCGACGAATGGGAGCGGCCCGGCAGTCCCGCCCCGCTCGGCATGCCGCTGCAAAGCGCGCTGATCGGCGATCCGCAAATCCGCATCAACCGGGCCGCCGCCCAACCCGACGCCAAGGCCCGCGACTTGGCCACCTACTTCGTCGGCCAGGTCGTCGGTTCGCTGGACAAGGTCCAGCCGACAGCGGCGGTGGTGCTCGAGATGGTTTCGGAGTTCATCGATGTCGTCGGGCGTCTCGAAGAGTTGGTCGAGCGGTGACCGCGTCAGCGCGGCCCGACTTGCCGATTTCGTTGTCTGGCTGGTCCTCAATGGATTACCGCCGCGGGAGAGCTGACGATGACTGACGGAACCCGCGCCCGTCGGCGCCCCGCGATCAGCGAGCAGGAGAAGTCGCTGCGGCGCGACGAGATCTTGGCTGCGGCTAAGAAAGTCTTTGCCCGCAACGGCTTTCACGCCACCACGATCGCCGACATCGCGAAAGAAGCGGGGCTGGCCTACGGCTCGGTCTACTGGTATTTCGACTCGAAGGACGACTTGTTTCATGAGTTGATAGCAGCCGAGGAATATGCCCTGCGCACCCAAGTTGCCATCGCGCTGGCCAAGAGCGGCGCAGGATTCGGCTACGCCGAGGCACCATTTCGCGCCACGTTGTGCGCGACATTCGAGTTTTTCGAAGCCAATCCGGCCACCGGCAAACTGCTGTTCCGCGACGCCTATGCGCTGGACAACCGGTTCGACAAGCACCTGGGCGGCATCTACGACCGGTTTATCGACGACATCGCAACTCTGGTCGTCGCGGCCCAGCAGCGCGGCGAGGTGGTCGCCGCCCCGCCGCGCTTGGTGGCCTACACGCTGACGGCGCTGATCGGTCACATGGCCCACCGGCGGCTGACCACCGACGACGGCTTCTCCGCAGCCGAAGCCGCCGATTTTGTCGTCTCGCTGGTCATCAAGGGATTGCGACCGTCGGATAATGAGCTGCGCTCCGGAACGGTCACGAACTCATAACGGCTGGTCAGGCCCCTAGCGTCACTCAGTAAGTTTTTAGGTGTGTCGAATTGACCCGGGCGGAATGTTCGTGCATCATCGACGGGGTAAGCACCTCGTTAGGTGAGGCGTCTACACGGATATAGGCCACTGACCCCGAACGTCGAGAGACGCCCAGGGTCAGGACAGCTCCT
>Ga0210396_10002815_pt1 | contig 17549 bp, 26 predicted proteins | sample IncBWH17OmetaG_FD_155466 | JGI IMG/M metagenome (GOLD analysis project Ga0210396, IMG submission 155466) | Forest soil microbial communities from Barre Woods Harvard Forest LTER site, Petersham, Massachusetts, United States - Inc-BW-H-17-O ... | reverse complement strand
CTTCAACTTGCCGGACTGATCGACGGACTCGAACCACCGGCAGAACCCTCGTCGAAGTGCCAGACCCAGCCGCCCGGAGAATCGAAAATAATTGCAATTATTTTCGACCGAAATCGCCTACCGTGGTGCAACGCGTGTTAAACACCGTGAATTCAGCACTTTAGCTATTTTCGGGCTTTTCTCGGTGACCGTCTGCATGTTGAACACCTGCAAGGCTTTAGGTACGTCGGAATTTTCCCGCTGAAAAGTTCACCTTAACTATAGAAGTGGGTGTATCCACCCGCGAAGGAGGCCTATGAAGAGCCCAAATCCAAAAACGTTCATCGCACTACGAATTAAGCCAGCAACACTCGACGCGCTGCAAAAGATCGCCGCGGAGGTCGACGAGACCTTTTCGTCAGTCACGCGCCGGATTCTTGAGAACTACGTTAGCCGCCGATAGGGACGGCGGAATTTCGGTTCCGCGATTGCATTGCGACGCGGACGAACACAGGCACGACTAGCAGGCGAATAGCAAGACCGGCCCGGGATACCCGCGCACGGAACTAAACAAAGGACAGGACAGTATGCCTCTTGCAAACGGACTAAATGTCGGCGTCGTTTTGATGTACGACAGATTCAAAAAATTCGGCTTTATCATTGACGAAGAGAACCCGGACCAGCCGGACATCTTCGTACATTTTTCTGCCATCGTTGGCCAGTCAGACCAACGCTACCTTATGCGGGGCCAGAAGGTCGTCTTTCGAACCGCGCTGAACCCACGAACTGGGAAAATGATGGCGGTCGACGTAATCCGCTTGGCCGATGATTTGGTTGATCCATCTAAGATCAAACCAAGTCCTCTTGATGCGCTTGGTTCAAAGTCTCCGAAAACCGGAGGCACCAGTGAACGCTAACCCATTGTCCCCGGCGACAATCCCAAACGCGAAAGAATGGTTCGCTCCAAAGACTCTGGAAGCGTCAGCTTCTGAGACTGCGAGCGTGGAACCATCGCAACCCACCGACGCAGAAATTGATGCGTACATCGCGACTCTCGCGCAACATGAGGCTGAGAATCTTCAACAAATATTGGTGGAGCGAAAGACCGCCCGCGACAAGCGCGAGTTGGCCAACAAGATTATCGCCGAAGCAGAACGCATCTGCCGCACTGCGCCGCGGGGCACACAAGGCTACGTCTACGAATCTGTGATTAAGGCCCTTGTTGCTGGCCAAGTGATTCCCGCTTTCTGGCCATGCACACGCTGCAACCGATTGCATGATGCCACAGTCGATCCAACGCTGCGTTGCCCAACCAACGAACCGCCGCCTGATCCGAAGCACAAGGACGAGACGTTCGAGCAACGTCGTCGAGCGAACTCGGGCGAACTGTCATTCAAGTACCCGGCTGTTGGCGGTACACCAGAAGATTGCGTAATCGGTCCGATGCCGGGAATCAAGACGGAAGGATGGTTCGCGCGTGGTGATGTCCATCTCGTGGGTGGACCATCGGGTGCAAGCAAATCTACATTCATGATTGACCTGTTGGAGAGCCAGTTGAAGTCCGAGAAGTTTCTCGGGCACGACACCTTCGGGATGCCATACCTGATTTTGATGTCAGACCGAGGACGATTTGCCCATCTGCGAACTGCAAAACGTATGCGGTTCGATCCTGATTTGATCCCAATCAAGTTTCTACCGTCGGTAACTGGTTTGGCGGCGGCAAGAGCGATCCTCGCGGCCATCGAGTCCGCACCAGTTATGCCGCAGATCGTGTTTACCGAAGGCTGCGACATGCTGATGGAGAACGCATCGAAAATGGAAATGGTGGTTCCTTTCCTCGATGCGATCCAGAAAATCGCAGCGCACTACCATATCGCTTTCATCGGCAGCGTTGGTTCGCCAAAGACAAAGCAAGGTGAAGGCTATGTGTCGAAGCGTGACAACCTGTTCGGCACAGTCGCATGGGGACGAAAGACTGAGACAATCGCCGTTTTGCAGTGCCACGAGGGCGACGACATGAGTCCACGTCGCAACCTGTCAATCCTGTTGCGTAATGGCCCGCCAGAAAAGTATTCGATGAAACTCGAACGTGGGCGGTTGATCGAACTCGCCAAGGAAGAAGTCGCGCCCGTGGTGCCGCTGCAAATCCAGTGGTTCAAGGCACAGACTGATTGGTTCACGTCTCAAGACCTACAGGACGGCATGGGTACATCTAAGGCCACGGCGGATCGCCACATCAAGTCCGCCCACTCGAAGGGCCAGCTCAAAATGAAGCCCGGGCCAAATGGCGGCGCGCGGTTGTACCGCTGGAACGCGGGACCGGCCCAGCCTGCCGAACCAACCGATACCTCAGCCGGACAGGTGGAACCCGCCGCAGACCCGCTCGCGGACGTGCCGGAAACCGGTCTTTAGGGAGCTAGACTCATTTTGGCCGTGAGTCTACATCGTCGAAAAAGGCATTAATTATTTCCGAATAATTGTTGGAATAATTGTGCCACTTAGACTCATTTTTGCATGAGTCCAGCGCAGGTTAAGTGCCGTAGATTTGTATGACTTGCTCGGTTCCCTACGATACTGGGGTGGTGAGTCTCTCTATGAGTCTATAAGGCCAAAAATCGACGAGGTAGACTCAGACTCATTGTTTCCCACACTGAGGCCCCGAGGTAGGTCGACGAGCAGGCGGCAGTAAATTTCAGGGCCCCGCGGGTAGCTTTCGTCTAGCTAGCCAGCCAACAGCTACCGCGAAAATTGCGAGAATGGCAACAAGCAGGCCACCTATTGGCCAATGGAATGCTCTCCAACGAAAGGTTGTTCCGATACCAAAGACTAAGCCCGCGGCGACAAGGCTGAAAACATCTATGAGTGAAAGTGCTGGTTTGCGGCGCGTGTCGCGTCCGCGGAAAGCACCCATCAGCAGCATACCGCTCCCAAAGAACAATGCGGCAACTGCGACGTGCGCCCAGTCGCTCGATGTACCCATGGGTTGATTATAGTTTGTATCAACCTGAAAAGCATCTAGCACTGCGAGAACTGCGTAGGCCGTCAAACCCGAGAGGAGACAACATGGCATCAACCAAACCGTCGATCATCGACGCAATCATCGAGACCGCTCAGAACAAGGGACTGACCCGCGAGCAACGCGCGATCCTACTCCGCTGCGCGGCAGACCTTTTATCTACCTTACCCGGCAAGAACAGAGCCTAGGAACGAACATGCCACGAAATGATAGAACTGAGGCTCACCGAGCCTTGATCCACATCATGAACAGCCCGCTCGCCGGGGAGAAAGTCCAAGCCGCAGCGGTCAAAGCAGTCGGAGACCTTGAGTTGCATCTGATGAAGTTAAAAATCGCGCGGTATAAAGCTCGCCAGCGACGCGAAAAAGAAGAGGCTAACAACCCCGACCGGTTCCGACCGTAGCGCCCGAAGGGTGTTTCAGGTATGCAAATATAACCGCGCACCGAGTCCCGCAACCCTTTGGAAATACGTCGCTACCGTGAGCTTTGCTTTATCCTGCGATGCTGCAAATTTTTGGACGGAAAATGACCGAAAAATCAAATTGGATCGCACCCGCGCGTCGCCGCCAGCTCGAAGACGGAACAGCGCCGCCGGAAACACGGTTTTACGCTTCCGCGTGGTCTCCGCCCGGTGGTTGGACAGTGACGATCCGGGCGGAATTTGAAGCGCACGAGAATGCGCGGCGCGCGGAATGCGCGGTGTATGAGCGGAGATGGTTAGCCGGGGAAGAAATCGAAGACATCCGACGTGATCTCAAGCGCCGCACGGACGCCGCTGTAGCCGCCGTAACAGGCACAGAGCCCGAACCTACGAAGGAAGAGCTGGCGGAGGCCGCTGAGCGCCGCAAGCGCCTTTATGGTGATTAGCCGAGCCCGAGTTCTAGCGGTGGTCTACAGGCGACTCCCGAGCGCGAAACGCATCACTTCCGACGAGTTCCCGAATTCGGGAGCCCGTCGAGCAAACGACTTGCGGACGCACATCGGCGAATAACGCACCACTTCGATTAGTTTGGTGCGATGTTAGTAAAGTCTGAAATGAGGTTATCCAATGAAGAGGCGAATAGTTTGGTGGGCGATAATAGGCTTCTTTGTTGGTTGCGTCTGGGTAGGCTATGCGTTTGCGACCGCTCCCGATTACGAGCAGCGCTCGGCGGCGAATAGTGTCGTTCAGGCATTGGCCTATGCTACGTGCCCGATCATTGCAGCCGCACCACGCTTCTATTGGATTCCACTTGCGAACGCTGCGACGTACGCCTTTTTAGGTCTCATCCTGCAATTTGTCCGCAAGAAATAAATGGGGTGGGCTAGAACAGTTCGAGCATCGTCGCTTGGATGGCGCGGTCAACCTGTTCGCGGCTAGGCTGGGCGTAAATTCCGGTCGAAGCCACAGAGCGATGCCCGAGCGCGTTCTGGACAGTCGTAAGGCTACGATTCGCCGAGACCATCGCGAAACCTAGGCTGTGCTTGCAGCAATGCGGGTGACGCTTTTCCGGTGGCATACCAGCTTCCGTCGCGACTGACTGAAACATCCGGAAGAACGCAGATCGATCCAGTTTGCCGCCTTTCTGTGAGACGAATACGAAGTCGCTCGCGTCTAGCCACGTCTTGCGCTCTTCGAGCCAAGCATTCAACACCCGCGCCACGGACAGCAGCGGTTGACCTTGCACGTTTGCCAACGCGAACACGCTCGTACGCGAGCCCTTTAGACGCCGGATCGTGATTGCGCCATCTTTCACATCGATGTCAGAGAGCCGCAGACCGCAAACTTCACTTGCTCGCATCCCGAAGCGAAACGCGCAGAGAATCATCGCGTGATTGCGCTTTGACGAGCTGGCGACCTTCAAAACTTTCAGCATTTCGTTTGGTGTGAGTGCTTGCATGTGGGTTCTCCTGTACGCAACCTTACATCTAAATGATGCGTTTATCAAGTGCAAAATACGGATGGTCGCAAGATTTTAGGCCCCGTTTTTGTTCCGGGGTGCATTCTGGAAATACATTCAGGCATTCTCCCGAACAGTCTCCCGAGTGTTAGCAGCGCCGCAGCCGCAATGGGTATTTTTTCTGTAGATCGAAGCAGGGGACCCTATGGCGCGTTTAGAGGCACGGGCTGGAACACCTTTTCTATATTTTTGCCACGAATCCCCGTGTGGGAGCGCAGGCAAATCCGTGAACGGTTCCTATTGGTTTGCGATCAGATCAGAAAAATCTGGTTTGCAAAATCAGGTGAAAAAATTTACCAGAAAAATCCGTCGCGATTCGCGCCGTCCGCAACAAATTGAACAAAAGAGGAATATATGAGCATCGCAGTTTACATTTTATCCGCATCCGTTGTCGGTACCGGCACATTACTCGGTCTCTGCGTTCGCAAATGCGCACGCGAGCTCGCACAAACCCTTATCAGCACCGCGAACGTTTTGAATACAGCGCTGTCTCAGCATCAGAACGCGGTCGTGAGTTCAGTGGCCCAACACCAGAGCGCATTGGCGACGAACAGCGAAAAATTAGAACAATTCTCAAAAAATATTCCAACCGGGGCAACTGTGCATACTCACGTCAAGGACACGAGTGGAGCTCGTACGCTTCGAGAATCACACACCGTGGAGTTCAAGTAGAGGAGGAAACATGTCGACTAGTCCATGGGCACCCAGTGCCGGAACGGGCGCACGAACCGATAACAACCCAAGCGGACCAAATCCCGCAGTGCGGCAGCCGGGAACAATTCGACCTCAGTTGGTTCTCCCGGTCACCATCAATATTCCACAACCCGCGTTCACGAATTACGGTGGACCGCAGCCGGGTTCTCAAATCGCGCCAGCCCAACCAGCGAGTCCCGGAGTTGACGCAATCATTGGTAGTGTCCACGTGAAAAATCCAGCGTGACAGTGAAGTTCAACAGAAAAGTAGGAGCAGCTCATGAGCAACCCAACAACAAAGACAACGACCATTAACCCCGGCCCAAACCAGATCGTCCACAGCAATCCAGCAGCAGTGCCAGCCAACCCGCTAGCGGGAATTCCGGTGACTGCGGTAACGAAGTCTGCCGGACAACCGAATGGCAATGTCCAAGGCACGGTAGGTGGAAGCATCGTGTCGAACCCGGCTTGAGGAAAACATGAATACACCGAACGAATTTGAAATCCGCGAGGCTTGGCAGAAATTCTTGCAAATGCCCGAGGCACGCAATTGGTATCACACTCAGCGAAATGCCGGTCTCATTCAGCAGGAAGTCTTAGCGGGTGATTTGCCTTACACCGCGAACGCTCTGTTGCTTGCCTTTCGGAAGTTGACGGACGCACTCGACGTTAAGCAGCAACCAGTTCCAACCCCACCATCCGTGGAATCCGCGCCAGCCGTCGACGAATCGTCCTTGCCCGGTTACCCGGTCCGCGGCGGTCTCGAAGATGGTTGGTCCTACCAGAACCGCGTTACAGCGTGGCGCGAAGCCCGAGCACAGCGGGCTTGGCGAGATTCGGAGAATGCTCGGATGCTGGCCCAACCGCCAGCGGAATCCACCATACGTCGCACACGAACGGAGCGAAAGCTTGTAGCGGCGCAGCAGCAGAACTACCGAGACCGACAAAGCAGTGAAACAAAGTTCGGGAACAAATCCTAGTTACCGCGAGAGCGGACGGAGCGCAAAAATGAGCAGTGACGCACTTGGGGCGATTGTTGATCGTTTAATCCAGAAGTACGGCAAGGCAGGACTCGAACAGTTGAAGACGGCGACGTTCACGCGAGAGCAGTTGATGTCGCCGAGCCTTGATCCGGACAGATACGCTTTTCTGGTCGGTTCTAAACGCCGCACAGACATCCGCCCAAGCAGCAGCCGACGCGAAGGCCGCGAGCCTGAAAAAGTTTTACGACGGCGTTCGCTCCGGCGTGAACACACCCGAGGTAGTTGCGCTGTGGTTGAAGACTAATTTCACCGAGGACTTTAACGCGTTCAAAGCTGCATACCCACAGACCGCGCCGTCCGAGAGCGTATGGAACCACAATATCGCAATCATCATTGCAGTAGTGGCCGCGAGCGAACTTGCTCCGAACTATCAAAATCTCGCTCGGGCCTTCGAGTTCGCGATGAACCCAACCAACGGGGCGCAGCCAACGCTTCGTATTCTCTGCCCAGATGGAGTGCTTCGAACCGGCAAACCGTTAAAGGACGCAATCCGCCAGTGGTCTATCGAGCTATTGGAACCCGCAAAGGCGAAGGCCGCTCCGGTTCAGAGCGCAGATGAATTCCTTCGCGAGCACCCGGAACTTCGCGACACTCGCTCACCGCAACTGCTTAAACAGAGACTTGAACGAGAATTCATGTCGTTTCTAAAATCTGACGTGGGCCGTGCGTGGCAAAAACGAATGACCGAGTACGGACATCTCGACAACAGCATCGTCCGAATCGAAGAGTACATGGAACAACACAAAATGCAGTACAACCAGAAGGGGTTTGAGCTGGCCGCGCTTGCCGTCGCTGATGAAATTTCCGTAACTCTCGATCAAGCCGACATCGGCGGAGCGCGTGTAAGCAATACATTCATCCACGATGGCGGGGGTTCGCATCACGCCCAACTTCCGATGGGCGCGACGATGGCGGGCCAGTTCTCGGCGAATCCGTACAATCCCAACAAGTCATGGACCGAGGCAGAGGTTAGACGCGAACTGAACCGCATGAACGCGAATGAACTGGAACTGCGCTTGCGCGACAAGGCGTTTGTAGAGGCGTTGAACAAGTTTGGCCTCTAGCGCCGAGCGTCGCTCGCCGCACTGAGCATTCCAGTCAACCGGAGATTCCATGACCCATGACACCCGTCTGCTTCAACGTGTCGCCGAACAGCATTTCACCGGCGGTACGCGCGAGTATTTGCTTCAACTCGCGAAGAAACGAATCAGAGAACCAAAACCAGAGGAAAAAACCAGATGAACAAAATTGAGCAGAATCCAGAATTTGACGGCTTGCGAGTTCGTGTCGTTTCCGAATCCGGCACACCGTTGGTTGAGACCCACCCTAGCCATCCCGACCGTAAAGCACTCGAAGAAATACCACCGTCAGAAGCTCACGGTGGGCTTCGAGTGAAGACACTGAAACTACCCGACTATGCCCCCCGAGAGGCGTTGTCCGCGTTGGTAGACCCGAACTCGGAAAACATGCCTTCGAAACACGCTAATACGAAAAGTGATAGAATCCGATCATGAATCGATGGGCGTGGCTGTTAATGAGTTTGGACGCGGCTGGAACCACAGGTCTGACGCCTGCCCAGCTACAGAAAGTTTTGTTTTTGATGGGGCAGGAAACACATCAATGGTTGGGAGTGCAAGACTACTACCGTTTCACGCCTTACAACTATGGGCCGTTCTCCAAATCCGTTTATTTGGACGCCGAAACTCTCGCCCAGCGCGGGTTCGTTAACATTTATGTTGTTCCCGGGAATTCTTTTTCAATGTACGAAAGTACTCCCATTGGAGCCGGTTACTCGAAAGCCCTTGAGCGCGAAGCCGACGCTCGCGCAGTTCGGTACTTGAAAGTTGTGGTGTCTTGGGCACAGAGTCTCACATTCTCCCAACTTGTCAGCTCGATCTACAAGAAATATCCTGCCTTTCGCGTGAACAGCGTTTTCCAAGACTAAGATGACGCTGATAATTGGCATCCAATGCGAGGATGGCATTGTGCTCGGTGCCGATGGCGCGGCGACGTTGGGGACGAGTCTGGGAGTTCGTACAGTCCGCCAATCCGTTAAGAAACTCACAAAAATTGGAGAGTGTGTAGCAATCGGAACTTCTGGCCCGGTGGGTCTCGGTCAACGGTTCGGCGCGGCTCTGCAAAAATTGTGGGATGACAAGAAGCTATCCGGAAAGAGTCCGAACGAAGTTATGACGATTCTTCAAAAAGAATTCTGGCAATTCGCCGAGCTGGAATTTAGGGCGGTACAAGTAACTGGCCCGATCTTGGGACAAGCCGCCCTCGAAAGCGCGATCAGTTGCACGATTGTGGTTATGCCAATCGCCAGAGAGGCTCGACTGATTCAATTCAATCATCAGTGCAGCCCAGAGCTTGCTTCTCACGATCTGCCTTTTGTAGCGATAGGGAGCGGCCAACCGCTGGGTGACATGTTTTTGGCGTTCCTAAGAAGAATTTTTTGGAAAGATCATCGGCCTAAAGTGACCGAGGGAGTGCTCGCAACGGTTTGGGCACTCACTCAAGCTATCAAAACCAATACCGGCGGTGTCTCTGATCCCATTCAAGTTATGACCCTCGAAAAGGTCAATGGAGATTGGAAGGTTGAAGAGTTGGCGGAGGATGATCTTTCCGAGCACTACCAAGCCATCAAAGACGCCGAACGAACGCTCACTGATTACCGAACATATCTGAATCCGGAAAAGCCCGGTACGCCTCCGCCCGAACCAGCGTGATTCGAGTATCGTTCTTGCCTCCCATAGAACTCGTCCATTACAATTCCCCCGCTACCCGTGTCAAGGCATCCCACTTATCGTTGACATCCCGGAACTCGAAAGCGATGGCGTTCTCGATCTCCGCGAAAATTTTCTTTGACAGGCAGAACGCATTCGCTTCCCGCAACTGCATCTTCGTGTCAGCACTCGGTTGAGTAGTCCGCTCCGCGAGCAAAGCTTTTTCGACTCGCGCCGTGTATTGAAGGAAATTTTCATACCACGCATCAAACTTACCCGAATACACCGATACGCTGAGGACATTCTCGCGAGTGGTCACTTCGTCGCTCAAGACGCGCAGGTCGTGAAGATATTTTGCGTCGGCGGAAGGTGATGCACCCGCAGCGAAGTGAGCCGTCTCGTATATCTTGCGGCCTAACGCTAGAAGTAGCTTTCGTTCGTTGTTGGATTCATTCAAGCGAGCATATTCGAACTGATAGCGAATCACCTTGTTCTGGTGTTCGAGCAAACTGTTCTGTTGGCGTTCATGCCGAGCTGAGAGCTTGCCTTGCCAGAGCATCACGCGGACCTGTGCTTTCATCGCGAGATACTGGCCGAAGATTATGGCTGTTGTGACGAGCGCGAACACCGTGGTCGTAAACACGCCTACCCACTCGGGAGAGTTCTCGACCAACTTCCAGAAACTGATTTCGCGCATTTCACTCGGCGGGTACACGATGTGGATTGTAATTGAACCAATTGCTTAAGGGAAGCGATGGTACATTTGAGCCGCTCGTTTTCTTAGCCCTCTTGTTGTAGAGTCGCCAAGATGAGTAGTCATCTGACGCAGTTGGAAAAACGAATAGCAGAACTCGAAGCACTCGCCGAGATGGTTGTTGTGCTAGCCAAGAACTTTGCCGCCGGAAACCAACCGGGTGATTTACCGGTAAAAGGTGAAGAGTGGTATCGCGGGGCTCGCTCGCTTCTGGTGTCGCAAGATTTTTCAGGGTTGCCCGATTTCGACCAATGTTACAGGGCATACATAACGGTGAATGGGAAATCCCAAATTGTTTGGTCAACAATCGCTCCATTCATACACTTTGGGACCGTCAACGAGTTGCATTTGCAGAGCACTCTTCCTTTCTTCATTCAAACTTTTGGTAAAGCCCGAGCGCTTCTTCGTGCGTGCGCGTCCGAAGTGAAATCGAGGGAATTGCCGATCACCACGGAACTGAGTTTCGCGGTTTCTAAAGATGAGTTTGAAACCGCCAAGAATTTACTAGAATCGTCAGGCGAAGAATCAATAGTTAGGGCGAGTGGCGTCGTAGCGAGAGTCGCACTCGAACGGCACCTTCTTACCGTCGCAGAATCCAGAACCATTCAGATTGAGAAGAATCCACCGCACAAACCCAAGATTGATGTCTCTGACGTATTGAACGCGCTTCGAAAGCAGGGCGTGGTCACTTCGATTCAGAAATCTGAGTTAGAAACCCTTTTCAAAATCGGAAATAACTGCGCGCATCCCAAAGAAGCTGTGATTATCGCGGATGTAGAGAGGTTGATACGGCGAGGAGGGGAACTCGCGGCGGTTATCCTGTAAGTGTTGGCGGATGTAGTCGCCGCCTAATTCTCCAAAATCGTATTTATCGGGGTTTGGCAGGGTTTGGAAATCGCGCATCCACACGGCGCATCAGCTCAACGGCGTTTCAATCCAAGGCACAGTTCTATTTTAGCGAAGTAGAACGCTGGTTTTTATCATTACGTCTCTTCGACCCGCCGGGTCGAAAACCTTTCCATCACTTCTGGCACCCACGGCCACGATACTTGTGCCCTCTCGAACATGTTTTCCAGCCGCCTCGATTTGCTCTCGTCATTCGTTCCTCTCTTCCAATGTACTACGGGACGTAGCAGTGCCGATTAGCCCGTAACCTGCCGAGATAATTTTCAGGGCACGCCGCCGTAAACGCAGATGTTCCTATGCGAAGGTCAGTCATTTCCGCAGATTTTACACCGAGGCAGCAGATGATACGTTTCACGTTATGTACGGTATGTATTTGTAGACAATTCCATAATTTATTGATAACGTCCGCCGTAGTTTACTGTAGTTGATCCCATTACACGGAGGAAAAATGAAAACGAAAATTCTACTTGTTGCAGGCTTTGCGGCGGCGTCAATGCTACTGCTGTGTGCAAACCAAGTGGTACTCGGCCAAAACAAGAAGACGACCGAGAGCAACATCGCTACCGCCGCCAAGACTGGCCGTAACTGCGACGACAACAAGTGTTCTTCGGTGGGTGGGTGCGCGAGCTGCGTCGAATTGCTCGTCAGTCTTCCCCGTGAAGCCCACGTGGACGATATTCAATGCATGAGCAACGCTGGCGGGCAGGGCGGAGACTATCCCCACATGGACTTTCATCCTTATAAATGCGGAGCAGATTCATGGTGGTCTTTCTTTGACGCGCCTGTAACAACTAAGACCGCCGACAATACTGTTATCAAGACGACGTTCCATAACAGAAGCGATAACCGGGACAGAGATGCCAAACTAGTTGTTACATGGCACTGAAAACAACTGATTGAAGAGACTCGCCCGGCAGCGTGCTACCCACCGGACAAGTCTCAAAGTTCAACAACAAGGATGAACAAGGATGAACAACCGCGACGTTGGATGTTGCGGCGTGGAGCTCTAGTGAATCAACCGGTGAATTGGACTGCGGTAGCGTCGCTCGCGCGCTCCATCTGGTCAGCAGTCGGACCACTAATCGGTGTCCTTGTCGGCGCGAATATTGCCAATCGAAACCAGAGGAAGCATTGGTTGCTCGACAACAGGCGGGCGGAGTACAGGAAATTACTGACTACGCTGACGCGGGCCTATGGCGACATAATGAACACCTATTCGCAAGCGGGAATCACAGGCAAAGACATGCACAGATGCGAGCGAGTGAGGCTCAATGCTATTAATGTAATCCGCGACCGCATCTTTATCTCGGAAGAGGTAACAAAAATGGAACTGCTTGAAAAATGGAATTCAGCAGCAGTTACATTTATAAAAGACCGTAACTACGAATTGTTTGCCACAAGATTTTCCGAGGTTATGGATTCATTAAGACGATCCGCGTTCAAGATATTAGACTGACGTAGCGTCGCGGAGCAATGTAGGCGTGTCCCTTCTATCGAATCCGTCCGGCTCGGTCAATCTCGCCACGGAGTTTCCCAACATCCGTCACGCCGAGATAGAGCATCGTCGTTTCCAAGTTCTTGTGAGCTAACCACGTCTGAATCGTACGGACCGGAATCCCACTCTCTTGCCAACGAGTCGCACAGGTCTTGCGCAGTCGATGCAAGTACCAATGTTCGCAAACCGGGTCAGTCTTGCACGAAACCTCGACCTCTTTCTTGTTCTCGCCCTTACCCTTGGTGACTATCGATTTGCAGTGGCCACAATTCAATCCCGCGCGGAGCGCGATGCGCTTCAATTTCCGAAGGAAGTGATTATCCGGTCTGCCGTCGTCGTTTACGAATATCCACCGAGGATGTGTGGGTTTTTTCTTGGCTTCTTTGAGCATCGTGAGCAAGTCTGTTGGCAATGGGACTTCGCGACTCTCGTGTGACTTCGGGTTGAAACCCACGTCTTCCTTGCGCCGCACATGGTAGGTTCCGCGGTCGAAGTCTAAATCTTTCCACGACGCGTAGGTAACTTCTTTGTCCCGGCAACCAGACCCGAGGAAGAAGTTGTATCGGAGCTTTTCTCCCGCGTTCATTTCCGCAAACAACTTATCCAGCTCGTCTGAGCCGTATGCGACTGCGGGTTCTTCCTCGATTGTCGGCATTTCGTCCCAAGGAAAAGGGTTCTTTATGTCGTTTTTCTTGAGTAGGAAAAAGACTGTCATTAGCCGGTTGTGCCGGGTCTTGCCTGAGAGCCCGTTGGCCTCCATGAACTTGTTATACCCGCGCAGCGTGTCAGCAGTGATTTCGTCCATGAATCTGATTTTGTTTTTCAGGGATTCAATAAATTGGTCCAGATGGAGGCGGTACGCGACTCTGGTCTTCGCTGCTTTACCACTCTTCAATTCAAGAAACTCTTCGACCGCTCGCTTGATTGGTGTTCGGTTGGCGTTGCTAAGCTCGTCAAGCTCGGGCACCGTCAAGCCTTTTGCCTTGGCTTCGAGCGCCGTTTTTAACTTCTGGCCAGCTTCGCTTGCTTCATCCAGCGTGGCGTAACCTGTCGAATATGTCTGCCGCCCGTCCACCGTGTAGCGCAGGTAGAAAGGCCCGTCGAGATCGCTATGTTTGTGGCCGGGGCCAGCCTTCACACCCCGGTACCTCCACTTGCCAGCCGCGTTCTTCGCTCGCGTATATATTGAAATCTTCTGGAAGAACTCTTCGTCGGGTCTTGACAGAGGTTGCGGTTTGGCCCGAGGTAGCGGCACTACCGGCGTGGGAGCCTTACCGGTGTTTTTCCAGAACTTTCGCAGCGCCCTTGCCACTTCACGGTTTACCCGATCTTCGGACATCACCATGTCGTCCTCCAAATGCTGCGAAAACAGTAGCACGGAAGTAGCAAGGCGTCAATCTATGCGTTTTATAAGGAAAAAAGTACTGTGGCGGAGAGGGGGGGATTCGAACCCCCGATCCCGATTTTGTCGGGATAACTGCTTAGCAGGCAGCCCTGTTCGGCCACTCCAGCACCTCTCCGCGGGAAAAACGAATGGCTCGGCGTGCGGCAGCCTGCGCTGGTAAGTATAGCATCAACGTTTGAGCAGCGAACCACAGCGCGCGAATTCGCCGCAACGGCTGCGGCCTAAACTTTGTCGGATTGTACTACGCACACTTCAGGGTTGTGGATTCAGCGGAGGGTCTTGCACTGTGGCGGTGCGGTCTTCGGTGGTGGCGCGCACGGCGGCGGATTCGTCGGTGTAGAAGCTGCGGTAGCCGAAATTTCCGGCTCGGGCGGTTAGGGTGTAGGCGGTGATGCGGCCGCTCGGGGCTGGTTTTCCTGGCGAGTATTGCAGGGTGTAGTGGACTAGCTGCGCGGATTGCGCGGCTTTGCGGACGGTGTCGCCTAGAGTTTCTAGCGAGGGCGGGACGCTGCCTTCACTTTGTTGGTAGGTGTTGATGGCCTGTTGGATGGCGGCCAGAGATTCGCGGGCGCGGGCTTCGGCTTCGGTTTTCGAGCCGGATAATTTCCAGGGAACGGCGAACCAGGCGATGGCCCAGAGGGTCGCGAGAAGGATGCCGCAGACTACGGCGACGCGTTTGTAGTTGGTCTTTGTCGGCTTCGGGGATTTGCCGGCTAGCAATAATTCGGTGTCGGCGAGCGCTTTTTGGTCGGCGCCGCAGTAGGGGCAGACTTCGCTGGCCTGATTGATGAGTTGCTCGCACTCGGGGCAGGAATACATCGGCGGGACAGTTTAGCAGTTTTCGGTTTGAGGCATGGGATCGGTCCAGGCTGGCAGCTGCGGAAGGTCAAGGGATTTAGCACAGAACGCGCAGAGAAAAAGCGGAGAACACGGAGAAGGCTGGAGAGTTTCCTGCTTGCGGCGGGCAGGCTTCGGCCGGCCTGAAACTAAGGCGCTGACCTTCCTCATCAAATAACTCAGGGCAGGCAGGATGACGATGCTTATCGTATCGTCAGGGAAGCACGGAGCGCGAATGGGCTGGGCAACTCGCTGAAGAATTCCTGTATCATCTCTTGCAGCGGTTCGGCCAAGTTGCGGTTGCGCAGGCGCATATGCCGTCCAGCCCGGCAGGACAATTCGTTTCGATTGAAGTGGCGCGGGGCCTTCTGCAAAAAGGGGCCGCGCCGGCGGAATGGAATCTGACGGCGGAGCGTTTTCGATTGGCGCTGGAACGCAGCGTGGCGCATCGTTTTATCAACGCGGCTTCTCACCTCTCTGCTGGCGCGTCCTCCAACACGCTTTCCAATACACCCTCCCACACATCGCCTGACGCCCGCGCGATTCACTCCTATCTGGATTCGCTGCATGCCGCGGATTTCGCGCTGGCTTGCGCCTGCAGCGACGGGAATGCAGCGGCATGGGATTTTTTCATGGCGCGATTCCGGCCGGAGCTTTATCGCGCGGGACGGGCGATTGCGGGAGAATCAGCGGGGCGCGAGCTGGCGGATTCGTTGTACGCCGAATTGTATGGGCTGCGGGAAGTGGCGGGGCAGCGCAAACCGCTGTTCGATTATTTCTTGGGGCGTAGCAAGCTGACGACGTGGCTGCGCGCGATTCTGGCGCAGCGTCATGTGGATGGAATCCGGCGCGCGCGTAGGACTGAGCCGTTGGAGGAGGGCGAGGCGGGGGAGCGGGCTTACGGCGCCCAACAAGCGCTAGCGGGAAATTCGGTGATGAGTGCGGCGGCGAGTTCGCCGGACCCGGAGCGCAATCGGTTTCTCGCGATATTGCAGACGGTGCTGACAGCGGCGCTGGACGCGCTAGAGCCGCGGGATCGTTTGCGGCTGGCTTATTATTATGTCGAGGGGCTGACGCTGGCGGAGATCGGCCGGCTGGTGGGCGAGCACGAAGCGACGGTTTCGCGGAAGCTGGAACGCACACGGCGGGAGATTCGCAAACGCGTGGAAGGCGCGCTGCGGCAGGAGAAGAAGTTGAGCGCGGCCCAGTTGCAGCTCTGTTATGAGTACGCGCGCGAGGAATGGCCGTTCGACTTGACCCGCGCGCTTTCACCGGGGGAATAAGAGTCGAAGTGTTAGTGCAAGAATTGACAATTCGCGCGTTCTAAGTTTGAGAGACGGGATCAGGAGAAGGAATGGCAGCGCGGGAAGAAGACAAGGCGATGGCGGGGTTGCTGCGGCGAAGCCTGGCGCAGGACGCGGGCGGGCGCTCGGGCTCGGGTGAGGATTGCCCGGGGCCGGAGATTCTCGCGGCTTATTTCGATCGCGCGTTGGATGCGCAGGAAACCGCACGCTACGATTGGCATTTTTCGCGCTGCTCGGTTTGCCGCGAACAACTGGCGGCAATGCCGCGCGCGGCCGGTGTGGATGTCGCGGAGAAAAAAACTGCAGGTGCGTGGGATTGGCTGGCGGGGCCGCGATGGTTGATGCCCGCGGCTGCGATGCTGGTGGCGCTGCTGGTGTTTGCCGGGATTGCTTGGCGCATGAAGAAGCCTGTGGCGCCTGGGAATCAGATCGCGATGTCGCGGCCTGATGCGGTGCCACCGCCGAACTCTGTGCCGCCGGCCGATCCTGTGTCGCGCGAGAGCTCCGCGCCATCACCGGACGTTGTGCGGCGTCCTGAAAATGCGCCGGCGCTGGAAGTTGCGCCACCCGCTGCGGCTTCGGCTTCCCGGGCGATGTCTCGCGTGTCTCACTCCAACACCGCGTCGCGACCTGACGAATTGTTGTCCAGCGGCGCGGCGAGCGCGCAACCTCCGATCGCACAGGCTGCGCCATCGCAACCGCAGACGATGGCGCGGCAGAAGAATTCGGAAATGGTCAGGGGCTCGATGCGTGCCGGAAGCGCGAGCGCGGCGGCCGCTGCACCTGTGACTACAGTCGATGAGACCGCAAGTGTATCTTCGGCTGCGTCGGCGCTGGACACGACTGTGGCTCCGGCAGCGCCGCCGGCGCAGAAGTCGGAAGCGGATTCCATGGAGAGCGATACCAGCGCGGCGGTGCAGGCGGATGAAGCCAAGGAAGCGAACGCGCTAAAAACGAAATTGCCTGTGACGGTGGTGCCTGCGCAGTCTGTGAGTGCTGCGAATCTGACCGCGAGCAGAGCGAAGGAATCCGCCGCGTATGCGAACTTGCAACAGGCGCAAATTTCGTCGAGCTTGATGAACCTGCAGATTCAAACGCCGGATCCAAAGATTCTGTGGATGGTCGCGAGCCCGGGCTCGATCGAAAAATCCGACGATGGCGGAAAGACCTGGAAGCCGGAGTATGTGGAGACCCGCGCGCTGATTCTCGCCGGCGCCGCGCCGACGCCGAAGATTTGTTGGGTGGTTGGAGTGAACGGGACGATTCTGCGCACGACGAATGGGTCGCATTGGAAGACGATCAGCCCGCCGGCGGAAATGGATTTTGTGCGCGTGGAAGCGGCGGGTGCGTTGACAGCGACAGTTACGGCGACGGACGGGCGAAGGTTTTCAACGTCCGACGGCGGGAAGCGCTGGAGCATCGCGAAATAGACGACGGCTACGCGAGCGGTT